>Ga0190270_10000597_pt1 | contig 15805 bp, 14 predicted proteins | sample Popmic320T_FD_133748 | JGI IMG/M metagenome (GOLD analysis project Ga0190270, IMG submission 133748) | Populus adjacent soil microbial communities from riparian zone of Weber River, Utah, USA - 320 T | ecosystem: Environmental > Terrestrial > Soil > Riparian zone | place: USA: Utah | collected...
CATCGGCTTCGCAGTGCCATCGAAGACGGCGATGCCGGTGATCGACCAGCTCCGCAACTTCGGCGAAACGCGACGTGGCTGGCTCGGCGTCAAGATCCAGCAGGTCACCGACGAGATCGCCGAGAGCCTGAACGTTAAGCCGGCACGCGGCGCCTTGATCGCCGGCGTTGACGACAAGGGCCCCGCCAAGCCCGCCGGCATTGAGGCCGGCGACGTGGTCGTGAAGTTCGACGGCAAGGACATCAAGGAGATGCGCGACCTGCCTCGCATCGTTGCCGACACGCCGGTCGGCAAGGATGTTCCGGTCGTGATCATCCGCAAGGGCAAGGAACAGACCAAGACGGTCAAGCTCGGCCGCCTCGAGGACGGCGAGAAACCGGTTCCGGCCTCCACCAAATCGGAGCCGACGCCGGAGAAGTCCGTCGTCCAGCGCACGCTGGGCCTGCAGCTCTCCGACATGACCGATGCACTCCGCGAAAAATACAAGATCAAGGACTCGGTCAAGGGCGTCGTCATCACCGAGGTCGATGCGGCGTCTGTCGCGGCCGATAAGCGGTTGACGGCGGGCAGCGTCCTGGTGGCGATCGAGCAGGAGCAGATCACCAATGCGGCCGACGTGGGCACCCGCGTCGAGGCGCTCAAGAAGGCGGGCAAGAAGACCGCGCTTCTGCTGGTTGCGACGTCCGCCGGCGATATGCTGTTCGTGGCGTTGCCGATCAACTAGCCGGCGCTCTCAACGACGATTAAAGGGCGGCCCTTGAGGCCGCCCTTTTCATTTCGGCTCGACAAACTCCTCGCGCCGATAGCCCTGCGCGTAGAGCAGCGCGGTCAGGTCGCCGTGGTCGATCCGCGCATGGGCGGCCTGCGCCACGATCGGCTTGCCGTGATAGGCGACGCCCAGGCCGGCGTCCCGGATCATCGGGAGATCGTTGGCGCCGTCGCCAGCCGCCATCGTATCCTCGTGCTTCAAGCCGAGGCGACTGCGCAATTCGCGCAGCGTCGCAAGCTTGGCGCCGCTGCCGAGGATGGGCTCGGTGACCTGGCCGGCAAGCCGTCCGTCCGCTATCACCAATGCGTTGGCGCGATCTTCGCTGAAGCCGATCATGGCCGCGATCCTGTTGGTGAACAGCGTGAAGCCGCCGGACACCAGGCATGTGTGAGCGCCATTCGCCCGCATCGTCGCGACCAGCGTCCGCCCGCCCGGCGTCAGCCTGATCCGGCGGGCGATCACGTCATCGACCACAGATGTCGCCAATCCCTTCAGCAAGGCCACGCGCTCGCGTAGCGCCGGCTCGAACTCGATCTCGCCCCGCATGGCGCGTTCGGTGATGGCGGCGACATGGGCCTTCAGCCCGACATGGTCGGCCAGTTCGTCGATGCATTCCTGGCCGATCATGGTGGAGTCCATGTCGGCAAGGAACAGCCGCTTGCGGCGGCACGCTTCGCGTTGCACGACAACGTCGATCGGCCGCCCGGCCAGCAGCCCCCTCAATTCATCGGCGAGCGTGCGTTGCCGTTCCACGGAGTCGTTTGGCAGGGTAAAGGACATATCGGCGGCGATGCCGGGACCGAGCCATCGTGTCTCGCCCGCTCCCGGCAGCGCCGCGTGCGCGCGCTCGACCGCCGCGGCGTCGAGCGCGCGCGAAGCAGGATCCGAGATCAGGGTTGCGACATGAGTCATTGCGATGGCCGGTAGAAGCGGACGCGCGCTGCTTATTGCAGGGCCGACCGCGAGCGGCAAGTCGGCGCTGGCGCTGAAGCTCGCCGAGCGTCTGCGCGGCGTTATCGTCAATGCGGATTCGATGCAGGTTTATCGCGATCTGCGGATCATCACGGCGCGGCCGACGCCCGACGAGGAGGCGCGCGTGCCGCATCGCCTCTACGGTCACGTCGATGCGGCGGAGAATTATTCGGTCGGCCGCTGGTGCGCCGATGCCGGCGCGGCGCTGAAGCAAGTCTGGGACGAGGGCAGGGTGCCGATCCTCACCGGCGGCACCGGCCTCTACTTCAAGGCGCTGACGCAAGGGCTCTCCGCGGTGCCGCCGACGCCGCCGGAGATCCGTGCCGCGGTGCGTGCGCGGATCGAGGCGCAGGGCGCGCCGGCGATGCACGCCGAGCTCGCCCGCCGCGACCCCGATGTGGCGGGGCGGCTGCGGCCCGCCGACAAGATGCGGGTGGGCCGCGCGCTGGAGGTGCTGGAAGCGACCGGACGCTCGCTCGCCGACTGGCACCGCGACGGCATGCCGGCGGTTCTCGATCCGAAGCGCACCATCGGCGTGTTCCTGACGGAGCGGGCCGAGCTCTATCGCAGGATCGATGCCCGGTTCGATGCCATGCTGGCCGGCGGCGCGCTGGACGAGGTGAGGGCGCTCGATGCCCGGCGGCTCGACCCGTTGCTGCCGGCCATGAAGGCCCATGGCGTGCCCTGGCTGCGCCGCCATCTCGCCGGTGAGATATCGCTCTCGGAGGCCGCCGATGCCGGCAAGATGGACACCCGGCGCTATACCAAGCGGCAGGCGACCTGGTTCCGCAATCAGATGCCGGGCTGGACCTGGGTCACCCCTGTAACGGCGGAAGCGGCGGTTTTGGCGCAGATTTCAGCTTGACCTCCCAAAGGGAGGCCCCTATAACGCGCGCAACGTTGTGGCGAAAGACTATCCAAATGCGCAATAAAATTACCTTGGTCGTACGAAGGCGCACCGCCGGGGGTGGATAGTCCCATCCAGCGATTGGCGGTGCGCGAGGGGTCTTCGGGCCCCTTTTTTATTACCAACGGCTCGTCAATTCAGTGGAGCGGACGATGACGACTCAGTGGAGCGGACGATGACGACGAAAGAACTGACGGGCGCCGAAATGGTGATCCAGGCTCTCGCCGACCAGGGCGTGGAGCACATTTTTGGCTATCCGGGCGGTGCGGTGCTGCCGATCTACGACGCGATCTTCGCGCAGGACAAGGTCAAGCACATCCTGGTGCGCCACGAGCAGGGCGCGGTCCATGCCGCCGAAGGCTACGCACGCTCGAGCGGCAAGGTCGGATGCGTGCTGGTGACGTCCGGCCCCGGCGCGACCAACGCCGTCACCGGGCTCACCGATGCGCTCTGCGATTCGATCCCGATCGTGTGCATCACCGGCCAGGTCCCGACTCACCTGATCGGCAACGACGCGTTCCAGGAATGCGACACGGTCGGCATCACGCGGCCTTGCACCAAACACAACTACCTGGTGAAAAACATCGCCGACCTGCCGAGCGTGCTGCACGAGGCGTTTCATATCGCTTCGAGCGGCCGGCCCGGTCCTGTTGTCGTGGACATCCCGAAGGACATCCAGTTCGCCAAAGGCAACTACTTCCGGCCGAACACCTTCCATCATCAGGGCTACAAGCCGAGGCTCAACGGCGATCCGGCCCGGATCAAGCAGGCCGTCGAGCTGATGGCCAAGGCGAAGCGCCCACTGTTCTACACCGGCGGCGGCGTCATCAACTCCGGCCCGGAAGCCAGCAAGCTTCTGCGTGAGCTGGTGAAGCTCACCGGGTTCCCGATCACCTCGACGCTGATGGGCCTCGGCGCGATGCCGGCGAACGATCCGCAGTGGCTCGGCATGCTCGGCATGCACGGCACCTTTGAGGCCAACTGGTCGATGCACGACTGCGACCTGATGATCTGCATCGGTGCGCGCTTCGACGACCGCATCACCGGGCGGCTCGATGCGTTCGCGCCCGGCTCGACGAAGATTCATGTCGACATCGACCCATCCTCGATCAACAAGAACGTCAAGGTGGACGTGCCGATCATCGGCGACTGCACGCACGTCCTCAAGGATATGCTGCAGCTCTGGCGCGCCAACAAGGCGCAGCCGGATCAGAAAGCATTGGCCGAGTGGTGGAAGCAGATCCAGAAATGGCGTGCTCGCAAGTCGCTCGCCTTCAGGAACTCGGACACCATCATCAAGCCGCAGTACGCGCTGCAGCGGCTCTACGAGCTGACCAAGGACCGCGACACCTACATCACCACCGAAGTCGGTCAGCACCAGATGTGGGCGGCGCAGTTCTATGGCTTCCAGGAGCCGAACCGCTGGATGACCTCCGGCGGGCTCGGCACCATGGGTTATGGCCTGCCGGCTGCGGTCGGCGTGCAGCTTGCGCACCCGAATTCGCTAGTGATCGACATCGCCGGTGAAGCGTCGGTGCTGATGACCATGCAGGAAATGTCGACCGCCGCGCAGTACCGCCTGCCGATCAAGATCTTCATCCTGAACAACCAGTACATGGGCATGGTGCGGCAGTGGCAGGAGCTGCTGCATGGCGGCCGTTACGCCGAGAGCTATACGCACTCGCTACCGGATTTCGTGAAGCTCGCCGAGGCCTATCATGGCGTCGGTATCCGCTGCGACAAGCCGGGCGATCTCGACGCCGCGATCAAGCAGATGATCGACACGCCGAAGCCGGTCATTTTCGACTGCGTGGTCGACCAGAATGAGAACTGCTTCCCGATGATTCCGTCTGGCAAGGCGCACAACGAGATGATCCTCGGCGATGCCGCGGAGAAGATCGGCGAAGTGATCGGCGATGAAGGCAAGGTGATGGTGTAGGGGCTGTCATGCCCGCGAAAGCGGGCATCCGGTAACCACGGTGGTTGCTGGATCGCTGGTCATAGGCGAGCGAAGCGACGCCGTCCTTCGGACGACTATGCCGGGCGGTGACATCGAGAACGAGGAAAAGAGTTGTGAGCAGTACTTCCCATTACCCTGCCGCGCCGATATCGCAGATGGTCGAGCGGCGAACGCTGTCGGTGATCGTCGACAACGAGCCCGGCGTGCTGGCGCGCGTCATCGGCCTATTCTCAGGCCGCGGCTACAATATCGACTCGCTGACCGTGTCGGAGACCGAGCACGAGAAGCATCTCTCGCGCATCACGGTGGTCACGCGCGGCACGCCGATGGTGATCGAGCAGATCAAGAACCAGCTCGATCGGCTCGTGCCGGTTCACCGCGTGGTGGATATGACGACGGCCGGCCCGGCGATCGAGCGCGAGCTTGCCATGGTCAAGGTGCGCGGCACGGGCGAGCCACGCGTCGAGGCGCTGCGGCTGGCCGACGCGTTCCGCGCCCGCGTGATCGACGCCGGACCGGAAAGCTTCGTGTTCGAGATCACCGGCGCGAGCGAAAAGATCGAGAGCTTCATCAACCTGATGCTGCCGCTGGGACTGGTGGAGGTTTCGCGCACGGGCATCGTGGCGATCAGCCGTGGGCCGGAAGGAATGTAACGAGAACTCGCAATTCGTGATGTCCGGGCTTGTCCCAGGCATCCACGTCTTGCTATCGACGCTGCGGAAAAACGAAACCGGGGCCGAACAGGGCCGAGTAGGGGTAAGACCATGCGTGTTTACTACGATCGCGACGCCGACCTGAACCTGGTCAAGGGCAAGAAGGTCGCCGTCATCGGCTACGGCAGCCAGGGCCACGCCCACGCGCTCAACCTGCGCGACAGCGGCGTGAAGGGCGTCGCGGTGGCGCTGCGGAAATCTTCCGGCGGCGTGAAGAAGGCCGAAGGCGAAAAGTTCAAGGTGATGGAGGTCGCCGAGGCCGCCAAATGGGCAGACGTGATGATGATGCTCACGCCCGACGAGTTGCAGGGCGACATCTATCGCGACCACTTGCACGCTAACATGAAGAATGGCGCGGCGCTGATGTTCGCGCATGGCCTCAACGTGCATTTCAATCTGATCGAGCCGCGCTCCGACCTCGACGTGCTGATGATCGCGCCGAAGGGCCCCGGCCACACCGTGCGCTCGGAGTATCAGCGCGGCGCCGGCGTGCCGTGCCTGGTCGCGATCCACAAGGACGCGTCCGGCAATGCGCACGACCTGGGACTGTCCTACGCCTCGGCGATCGGCGGCGGCCGCGCCGGCATCATCGAGACGACGTTCAAGGAAGAGTGCGAGACCGACCTGTTCGGCGAGCAGAGCGTGCTGTGCGGCGGCTTGGTCGAGTTGATGAAGGCCGGCTACGAGACGCTGGTCGAGGCCGGCTACGCGCCGGAGATGGCGTACTTCGAATGCGTCCATGAGGTGAAGCTGATTGTCGACCTGATCTATGAAGGCGGCATCGCCAATATGAACTACTCGGTGTCGAACACCGCCGAATACGGCGAGTACGTCACCGGCCCGCGCATCGTCACCGCCGAGACTAAGGCCGAGATGAAGAAGGTGCTGGCCGACATCCAGTCCGGCAAGTTCACTCGCGACTGGATGCTGGAGAACAAGGTCAACCAGACCTCGTTCAAGGCCACCCGCGCCAAGCTGGCCGAGCACCCGATCGAGCAGGTGGGCGCCAAGCTCCGCGAAATGATGCCGTGGATCAAGCAGCGGGCGCTGGTGGACCGTTCGAAGAACTGATCCACGGCGGGCGCTGTTTGGACGGGCTCGCTGCCGCTCGCCCTATGGGATCAAGCGGCGGGCGCTAGTGGACCGTTCGAAGAACTGATCCACGGCGGGCGCTGTTTGGACGGGCTCGCTGCCGCTCGCCCTATGGGATCAAGCAGCGGGCGCTGGTGGACCGCTCGAAGAACTGATCCTCCGCTTTCAAACCCGCATGATGCCTGGGATGGCGGCCGAATGGCCGCCAAGCCCTTGTCATGACACTTTTGTTGCAGAATGATGTCAGCCGGTTCCCGGCCGGTTGCGTAACCAGTCCCGGCGCGGCACCGAGAGAATGCCGCCCGCGCTCACCTTTTTGACCCGTTCCTTGACCGCCTCCGGTTCCGGTGGCCGCCGCAATTTGGCCTGGGCCTGCCTTGCGCTGCTCCACTGTGCGGCGCTGGCCGTCCTGCTCTGGTCCGAGGTCGACTTCGTCTCACGGATCGCCTTTGTCCTGGCCTGGGGTGTTTTGAATTTCTTGTGGCTCGGCGTGCTGCGGCGGCCGCTGGCCGCCGCGGCGCTGTCGCTGTCGCTGGTCGCGATCATCGTCCTGCTGTCGCGCTTCAAGCACGACATACTGCTGATGACGATCAACTTCCTTGACATCATGATCGTCGATGCCGACACGTTTTCGTTCCTGCTCACCGTCTATCCCAATCTCAAATGGATGATCTTGGGAGCATGCGCCGTTGTGCTGCCGGCGGTCGTGCTGCTGTGGTGGCTTGATCCTTTGCGGGTTCAATTGCCGGCTGCGCTGTCCGGCGCGGCGGCCTGCGTCGCGAGCCTGTGCGCGCTATCGCTCGCCGTGCCGAGCGATCTTTACGAAGAGTTCGCCAACACCAACTACGTGTCTAAGTTCGCGCGCTCCGGCGTAACCGGCGTGGTCGATCTCTATTCCCGCGGCTATCTCGAATCCGACGCGGCCGTGAGCGAGCGGCTGACTTCGCCGGCGGCCGGTTGCGCGCCGGCCGCGAAGCTGCCGCACATCGTGATGGTGTTCGACGAGGGCAGTTTCGACATCACGCGCATTCCGGGGATCACAACCGGTGCCGGATACCAGGATTATTTCCGCTCGTTTGACGGCAAGTCGCGCGCGTTGCTGGTGGAGGGCGCGGGCGGCCCGAGCTGGTACACCGAATATAACGTGCTGACCGGGCTGTCGGTCCGCAGCTACGGACGCTTCGCCGATTTCGTGACCCGCATCGCCGCCGACCGCGTCGAGCGCGGCCTGCCGCGGGCGTTGCGCGAATGCGGCTACAAGACCTTCAGCCTCTATCCGATGTGGGGCTCGTTCGCGGGTGCGCGCGCGTTTCAGCAGACCGCGGGCATCGAGCACTTTCTCGATTCCAGGGATCTCGGCACCCGCGGCATCGAGCCGGACCGCTTCTATTACGACGCGGCCGTGCGGTTGATGGCGAAGGAGCGCGGCGACAAGCCGCTCTTTCTGTTCGCCTACACCGCGGCGAACCACTTTCCCTGGAACTTCCGCTACAAGCCCGAGCTGACGCCGAACTGGCGCGACACCGGCAACACCCTTGAGGTCGACGAGTACCTGCGGCGCCAGGCCATGAGCGCTACCGACTACGCCGAATTCGTCTCGCGGCTGAAGCGCGAATTGCCGAACGAGCCGATCCTGATCGTGCGGTTCGGCGATCACCAGCCGAGCTTCGCCAAGCATCTGGTCGATCCGGCGCTCGACGAGTCCGTTCTGGCGCGGCGCATCGCCGAGGCCGATCCTCGTTTCCTCACCACGTACTACGCCATCGAAGGCATCAACTTCCGCCCGGCCGAGCTGTCATCGGCGCTCGATACGCTCGATGCGCCTTACCTGCCGCTGGTCGTGATGGAGGCCGCGGGCGTGCCGCTCACGCCATCCTTTGCCGAGCAGAAGCGCATCCTGCGCCGTTGCAACGGCCTGTTCTACCGCTGCGGCAATGGCGCGGAGGCGCGGCGCTTCAACCGGCTGCTGATCGACGCCGGGCTGATCAAGCGGCTCTGACCATGACACTCACCGACGCCATCCGCGGCATGCGCCGCTTCAGCCCGTGGGATGCCTCGCGGGTTTCCCGCCGGACCGGCGCCGTGCTCATCGTGGCGCTGCATCTGGGCGCGCTCGCCGCCTTGGTCATGACGGAGTTCGACTGGTTCGCGGCCTCGCTGTTCCTGCTGACGTGGGGCCTGCTGAATGGCCTTTTCCTGACGGTCATCCGCCGGCCGGCGGTCGCGGCCGCGTTCTCGCTCGGCTTGATCGCTTTCCTCATCGTGCTTTCGATCTTCAAGTCCTGGGCAATCTGGACCACCCTCAACTTCTTCGACTTCCTGATCGTCAACACCGACACCGCGGCGTTTCTGCTGGGTATGTATCCCGAGCTGCGGGTCATCGTCGTCGCCGGCGTGGTGGTCGCGATACCGCTGCTGATCCTGGTCTGGCGGATCGATCCATTCCGCATCCGGCGCGCGTATGCCGGCGTCCTTGCAGCGGCATGCTTGGCGGGCATCATGGTGCTCTCGCTGGCGAGGCCGGAGCAACCGTCGGACTCGTTTCAGGGCAACAATCACGTGTCGAATTTCTCGCGCTCCGGTGTGCTGGCGGTCGCCGAATTGATGACCAAGGGCTGGATCGAACTCGACGCGACGCAGGATCGATTGGCGCTGGCCGGCGACGAGCCGTGCCGGGCGGCCGGCAAGCGTCCGCATATCGTGCTGGTGCTGGACGAAGCGAGCTTCGACATCACGGCCGTGCCGGGCATCAAGGTGCCGCCCGGATATGCCAGCCATTTTCAATCGTTCGACGGCAAGGCGCGCAAGTTCGTGGTCGAGGGCACTGGCGGCCCGACCTGGTACACCGAGTACAACGTGCTCACCGGCCTGTCGGCGCGGTCCTACGGCGCCCTGAAGTTCTACGTCACGCGCATCGCCGCCGACCGGGTGGAGCGCGGCCTGCCGCAGGCGCTTCGCCGATGCGGCTACCAGACGTACAGCCTCTATCCGGCCTATGGCGCGTTCTTGAACGCGAAGCGTTTCCAGACCACGGCGGGGATCGAGCGATTCATCGATCTTGAGGAAATGCGCGCCGAGTTCGTAGAGCCGGATCGCTTCTACTACAATCAGGCGCTGCGCGTTCTCAAAGACAACCGGAACGACAATCCAAAGTTCATCTTCGTCTATACCGTCGCCAACCACTTTCCGTGGCACGAGCGTTACCGGCCCGGCGACACGCCGGAGTGGCGCGATCTTGGCAACGAAACCGAGGTCGACGAGTACATCCGGCGGCAGACCATGAGCGCGCACGACTACAAGGAATTCATCGCGCGTCTCAAGACCGATTTTCCGAACGAGTCGTTCCTGGTGTTGCGCTTCGGCGACCATCAGCCGTCATTTTCCCGGCAGATCGTCGAGCCGGAGGTCGACGATGCCGAGATGGGACGGCGCCTGGCGGCGCACGATCAGCGCTATTTCACCACTTACTATTCAATCGATCCGGTCAACTTTGCGCCGCATGACCTGTCGTCCGCGCTCGACGCACTCGAGGCGCCCTATCTGCCCCTCGTGATCCAGGAGGCCGCGGGCCTACCGCTCGATCCGTCCTTCACGGAGCAAAAGAAAATTCTCCAGCGCTGCCAGGGCGCCTTCTATCTGTGCGCCGGCGGAGCGGAAGCCCGCCGCTTCAACCGTCTCCTGATCGATGCCGGGTTGATCAAGGGAATGGTGTCCCGCTAAGAACAAGCGCGCGGCCGGGCCGCGACCAGGCGGGGGAAATGATGGCTGGAACTGCGGCCGTAACGGCCGATGGAGGAACACGCGCTGCCAGCCGCGCTGCCGTTGCGCTCTCCGACGTCACCGTTGCGTTCCGCCTCGCGGACGGCGGCACCTACAAGGCGGTCGAAAGCGCTTCGCTCAATGTCGCGGACGGCGAATTGGTCGCCATCGTCGGGCCGACCGGCTGCGGCAAGACGACGCTGCTCAATGCCGCCGCCGGCCTGTTTCCGCCATCGAGCGGCCGGGTCGATATTTTCGGCACCAACCTCGACGGCCTCAACCGCCAGTCCGGCTACCTGTTTCAGTCCGAGGCGCTATTTCCCTGGAAAACTGCGCGCGACAACGTCGCTATCGGCCTGGAGACCGCGGGCGTCGCGCGAGCCGAGGCCTTGCAGCGCTCACAAGACTGGCTAACGCGCGTGGGGCTGGGCGCGTTTGGCGACCGCTATCCGCACATGCTGTCCGGTGGGCAACGAAAGCGCGTCGGCCTCGCGCAGGTGCTGATCCGCGATCCGAAAATCCTGCTGATGGACGAGCCGTTCGGCCCGCTCGACGCGCAGACCCGCCAGATCATGGGCAACCTGCTGCTGGACCTCTGGAGCGCCGACCGCAAGGCGGTGATGTTCGTCACTCACGATCTCGAGGAGGCGATCGCGCTGTCCGATCGCGTGGTTATCATGTCGGCGGGGCCGGCGGCGAGGATCATCGGCGACTGGCGCGTCTCGATCCCGCGTCCGCGCGACATCGCCGAGGTCAAGCTCGATCGCGCATTCCATGAGCTGCATCGCGAGATATGGAACATGCTCAAAGACGAAGTGCTCAAGGGCTATGCCCAGACCGGAGGCGGCTGATGGATCGCCTCCGATTGACGGCATTGCAGGTGCTGGTCGCGGTTGTCTCGATTGCCCTGTGGCACGTACTCACCACCATCCCGGTCGGCGGCAAGCCGCTGGTGCCGCCGTTCTTCTTCTCGACGCCGCTCGACGTCGCGGCGCGCGTCGTGAAGTGGTTCGCGGAGGGCACCATCTGGCGTCATCTCTGGATCACGCTGACGGAGGCCGCGCTGGCCTTCATCATCGGCTCGGTCGCGGGCGTGCTAGTCGGATTCTGGTTCGCTCGCCAGCCGATGGTCGCCGCGGTTCTCGACCCCTACGTGAAGATGTCCAACGCGCTGCCTCGCATCGTGCTGGCGCCGATCTTTACGCTCTGGTTCGGTCTCGGCATCTTGTCGAAGGTGGCGCTCGGCGTCACGCTGGTGTTCTTCATCGTGTTCTTCAACGTCTACCAGGGCGTGAAAGAAGTCTCGCCGACCGTGCTTGCTAATGCCCGCATGCTGGGCATGAACGATCGACAGTTGATGCGCCATGTCTATTGGCCGTCAGCGCTGTCGTGGATGTTCTCCTCGCTGCATACGTCGGTGGGCTTCGCGGTGGTGGGCGCGGTGGTGGGCGAATATCTCGGCTCCGCCGCGGGGCTCGGCTATCTCATCCTGCAGGCTGAGGGCACCTTCGACATCGCCGGCGTGTTTGCCGGTATGTTCGTCCTTGCCGTGTTCGTCATCATCATCGATTGGATGGTGACACTGGTGGAACGGCGGCTGCTGGTGTGGCGGCCGGTCGCAGCCGAAACCCGGACGTGATGGTCTTTACCGAGATACGGTCGCTGCACTATCGTCGGCGTCGAAACGACAACACGGAGGGATGCGAATGACCGCGCGCTTGATGCGAAAGCCGCTCATGGCCCTGGCCGCCCTGGCGCTGATGTCGGGCATGGCGATGGCGCAGCAGATGAAAGTCACCATCGCGATCGGCGGCGCAAGCTGCTTATGCTATCTGCCGACCGTGCTGGCCAAGCAGCTCGGCGAGTACGAGAAGGCGGGCGTCAACGCCGAGATGGTCGACTTTAAGGGTGGCTCGCAGGCGCTGACCGCGGTCCTCGGCGGCAGCGCCGACGTGGTGTCCGGCTATTTCGATCACTGCGTCAATTTGGCGGCGAAGAACCAGCACATGCAGTCGATCATCGTCTATGACCGCTATCCCGGCTTCGCGCTGGTCGTATCGCCGAAGCAGACCGGCACGATCAAGACGATCAAGGACCTGGCCGGCAAGCGGATCGGTGTCAGCGCACCGGGTTCCTCGACCGACTATTTTGCCAAGTTCATGCTGAAGAAGAACGGCGTCGATCCGAATGGAGTCGGCATCATCGGGGTCGGCCTTGGTGCGACGGCGGTCGCCGCGATGGAGCAGGGCTCGGTTGACGCCGCCATCATGCTCGATCCAGCCATCACGCTGCTGCAGGGCAAGTTCAAGGACCTGCTGATCCTGAGCGACACCCGGACGCAGAAGGATACGGTCGACGTGTTCGGCGGCGAATATCCGGGCGGCGCTCTCTATACCCGCGCCGATTGGATCGAGAAGAACCCCAAGGTGGCGCAGGCGCTGACCAATGCCATCCTCAACACCTTGAAGTGGATCCACTCGAATACGCCAGAAGCGATCATGGCCAAGATGCCGGACGAGCTGGTCGGCGCCGACAAAGCGCTCTATCTCGCCGCGCTCAAGAATACGCTTCCGATGTATTCGACCACGGGCCGGATGGACCCGAAGGGCGCGCAGGCCGTGCTCGACGTGTTCAGCCAGTCCTCTCCGGACGTGGCGAAGGCCAAGATCGACCTGTCGAAGACCTACACGAACAAGTTTGTCGAGGCGGCCAAGACCGGAATGTAAAGGCCGGTTGATCGAACTCATTCCAAGAATGAATGCGGCGGGGATACGATCCCCGCCGCTTTCATTTCGTGAGTGGCATGCGCGCCGCTAGAATAACCCGATGAATATCCTCTCGATCCAGTCCCACGTTGCCTATGGCCACGTCGGCAATGCGTCCGCGGCGTTCGTGCTGCAGCGGATTGGCGTCGAGGCATGGCCGATCCTGACCGTGCAGTTCTCCAATCATACGGGCTACGGCTCGTGGCGGGGCCGTGCGTTCGATGCCGGCATGATCCGTGACATCATGCAGGGCATCGGCGAGTGTGGCGTGCTGGGGAAATGCGATGGCGTGCTGTCCGGCTATCTCGGCTCCGCTGAGATCGGCACGGCGGTGCTAGAGGCGGTGGCGCAAGTGAAGGCAGCCAATCCGAAGGCGCGTTATTGCTGCGATCCGGTGATCGGCGATGTGGGGCGCGACGTGTTCGTGCAGCCCGGCGTCGCCGCGTTCATGCGGGAGCGCGCGGTACCGATGGCCGATATCGTCACGCCCAATCATTTCGAGCTCGATCATCTCACCGGCCGAATCACGAAAAGCCTGGCCGAGGCGCTGGCGGCTGTCGAGGCGGTGCGCAAGACGGGCCCGCGCATCGTGCTGGTGACGTCCTTGATGGTGGACGACACGCCGGCCGATGCGATCGATCTCGTCGCCTGCGACGACAGCGGCCGCTATCGGCTGCGCACGCCGAAGCTGCCGATCGCAGTCAACGGCGCGGGCGACGCCATCGCCGCGCTGTTCTTCGCGCATTGCCTGAACAAAGGGTCGGCCGCGGACGCCCTTTCGCGCGCCGTGTCCGCCGTGTTCGGCATTCTCAAGCTCACGGCGGATGCGGGTTCGCGGGAAATTTTGCTGATCGATGCCCAGGATGAGCTGGTCAAGCCCAGCCGCGAATTCCGCGCCGAATCGATTTGAAGGAGGCAGCGATGCGCCGCCGTTTCTTTACGCTGGACGTCTTTACGACCAAACGCTTCGCGGGTAACCCGCTAGCGGTTGTCTTGGAATCGGGCGGTCTTGACACCGCGGCGATGCAGAGCGTCGCGCGCGAATACAACCTTCCCGAAACGGTGTTCGTGTTTCCGGCCGACGAGCCGAAGCATCGCGCACGGCTGCGCATTTTCACGCCGGGGCGGGAGTTGCCGTTCGCCGGGCACCCGACGGTTGGCACCGCCGTGCTGCTCGCGCACCTCGACGGCGGCTCGCAGCAGTGTCAGATCGTGCTCGGCGAGGTCATCGGCCCGGTGTCCTGTACCGTGCGGCCCGGCAAGGATGGTGGCAATGCTACGTTCGACATTCCCAAATTGCCCGAGAAGACGGGCGGCATTGCGGACGCTGCCAAGCTTGCGGCGGCGCTGAGCCTTGAGGCGGACGATCTGGGTTTTGAGAAGTTCGTGCCGGACCACTGGTCGGCGGGCAACGCGTTTGCGTTCGTTCCTGTGCGCGGCCTCGACGCCATGGCGCGGGCGCGTCCCGACATGTCGAAGTGGTCGCAGGTGTTCCCCGATGACGGGCCGAACGGCGCCTATCTCTACTGCCGCGATGTGGTCGATCGCGCGGCCGCCTATCACACGCGGATGTTCGCGCCCAAGATGGGCATCACGGAAGATCCCGCGACCGGCTCCGCCGCCGCGACCTTCGCCGGCGTGCTGGCGACTTCCGGCCAATACGCGGACGGCGAGCATGCGGTCGTGCTGGAGCAGGGCGTCGAGATGGGCCGGCCGAGCATGATCCGTCTTACGTTGAACATGCGGGGCGGCAAGCTCGCGGCCGCTGCGGTCGGCGGCGATGCGGTGCTGGTCAGCGAAGGGACCACAGAGGCGTGACGGAACCGCAGATCCTTCCGGTCGAGCGCCTGGACCTGCGTTTCGCGCCGCGCGCGTGGGCCTTTGCCGACGACAATCGCGCGGCGATCGACGCGCACTTCGCCGTCAAGCAGAAGGCCAACCCGTCGCTTTGGAACGGCCGCGTGCTGCTCGCGCATGAATACAGCGTGGCGGATGGCATTTGCTTCGGCGCATTCCTGGAGACCGACTTCGCCAGCTTCAACGCGTGGCGCGACTGGGGCCGTCCGCCTGCGGGTATCATCAATTGCTTTGCCGCGCCGGCGTTGCGCGCGAGCGATAGCGCGTTCCTGCTCGGCGTCATGGGCAACCATACGGCCAACGCTGGGCAGATCTATTTTCCGTGCGGCACGCCCGAGCCGATCGACGTCGTGGATGGACGCGTCGACCTGGAGCACAGCGCGCGGCACGAACTGAAGAATGAAACCGGCCTCGATTTCGAGGAGCTCGATCCGGAGCCCGGCTGGCTTTCGGTCCGGCTGCAGACTTGGGCCATGGTGGTCAAGGTGTTGCAGGCGCGCGAGGGGGCGGAGGCGCTGCGCCGGCGCATTCTTGGCCATCTTGCCTCGCAGGCGCAGCCGGAACTGGCCGGCATTCGCATCGTTCGGGGCTCTTCCGACCTCTGCCCGGCGATGCCGCCGTTTGTTTCCGCGTTCCTCCTCCATATGTGGCGGTAGGGCGGCCCTATTGCAGGCGCGGCCCGCGATCCGCTAGAAGTGGCGGACCGGGGTGCCCGGGTTAACGGACCATTAACCAAGTTCCGCGACCCTTGGACGCCCGACGTTGAGGTTTTTGGCATGTCGACGCGCCCTGCCATCTGCGCGATCGCCCGGGGGACCGAGCCGTCCCGTCCGGAAGCCAACCTCATTCTGGGCGCGCTGCTGCTTATCAGCCCCTGAGGGCCGGCTGGGCATATGTGCCTGGGCACTCAGGGGGACTGCAAAGCAAGCAAACCCCAGAGCGCCCAAATCTCCAAAAGAGACGGGCGCAAAGCGAGAAGGACCAGACCAATGACCACGCCAGCGAAGTCCG
>Ga0190270_10000598_pt1 | contig 15769 bp, 17 predicted proteins | sample Popmic320T_FD_133748 | JGI IMG/M metagenome (GOLD analysis project Ga0190270, IMG submission 133748) | Populus adjacent soil microbial communities from riparian zone of Weber River, Utah, USA - 320 T | ecosystem: Environmental > Terrestrial > Soil > Riparian zone | place: USA: Utah | collected...
AGCCGGAACGGACCGAACTCGTGCGCGTCGTCGATCCGAAGGTCTTCGATCCAGGCCCGACCGGCCGTGTAGAGCGCGACGTACAGCGCGAAGACGCGACCGCGCCCGAGACGGAACCTGCGGTCGACTACAAACAAGACGATCGCCACGGCGATGCACCACAGCGACTCGTACAAGAACGTCGGATGGAACGTCGAGTACTCGAGATAGCCCTCGGGTCGGTTTTTGAGGTCGATCTCCAGCGCCCACGGCTTGTCGGTCGGCTTGCCGAACAACTCCTGATTGAAGTAGTTGCCCCAGCGCCCGATCGCCTGCGCCAACACGACGCCCGGCGCGACGGCGTCGATGTAGGACGTGAACTTCACCCCGCTGTAGCGGCAGCCGAGGTAGGCGCCGAGCGCACCGAAGCCGATCGCGCCCCAGATGCCGAGGCCGCCCTCCCAGACGTACAACGCCTGGATCGGCTCCTTGCCGTCGCCGAAGTAAAACTCCGGATTGGTCGCGACGTGATAGATCCGGGATCCGACCAGGCCGAAGGGGATGGCCCAGACGGCCACATCGCTGACCGTCCCAGGGCGGCCGCCACGGGCGACGAATCGGCGCTCGCCGACCCAGATCGCGACGATGATGCCGACGATGATGGCGAGCGCGTAGGCGCGCAGCGGGAGCGGACCGAGGTGCCAGACACCTTCGGACGGGCTGGGAATGTAGGCGAGGTTCATCGGCGGTGAGGCTATCGTGTCCCCGGCCGGCGCACCCCAGAGGCCAGGTCTACGGCCAATGCGCCGACCGCGTCGACGCCGGCAGCACGGTCCGGTGCGTCGAGCAGACAGCGTACGAACGCCGATCCGACGATCACCGCGTCGGCGTAGCCGGCAACCTCGGCGGCCTGGTCGGCGGTGCTGACTCCGATGCCCACTCCGACCGGCAGATCGGTCGTGGCACGAACCCGTTTGACCAACGCGGCACCGGCCGCACTCAGCTCCGCACGCGCGCCGGTCACGCCCATCAGCGAGGCCGCGTAGACGAAGCCCCGAGACGCGGCGGCGGTCTGTGCGATCCGCTCGTCAGTCGACGACGGCGCGACCAGGAAGACCCGGTCGAGCCGATGCCGCTCAGACGCCGCGATCCATTCGCCGGCCTCGTCCGGGATCAGGTCCGGCGTGATCAGGCCCGCTCCCCCGGCGTCGCCGAGCGCGGTCGCAAAGGGCTCGGCACCGAGTCGCTCGACGGGGTTCCAGTACGTCATCACCAGCGTCGGCACTCGTGTCGAGAGCGCCTCGACAACCCCGAACAGGTCACGGACCCGGAAGCCGCCCGCCAGCGCAGCCTCGGTCGCGCGCTGGATGACGGGGCCGTCAATCACCGGATCGCTGTAGGGCAGGCCCACCTCCAAGACGTCGACGCCGGCATCGACCATGGCGCACAGTGCGGCAATCGACCCGTCGGCGTCGGGGAAGCCGGCCGGCAGGTAGCCGACCAGCGCCGACCGACCTTCGGCCCGACAGCGCTCGATGGTGTCGCGGACCGACGCGCTCATCCCACTCGCTCGCCGCTGTCGAGGCCGAACCAGCCGGCGGCCGTGTGCATGTCCTTGTCGCCGCGGCCCGACAGCGAGACCACGATGGTCGCGTCGGAGCCGAGCTCGGTGGCGACCGTCAGTGCGCCGGCGACGGCATGCGCCGACTCGATCGCCGGGATGATGCCTTCGGTACGGCATACCAGCGCGAACGCGTCCATCGCCTCGGCATCGGAGACCGGACTGTAGGTCGCGCGACCGGTGTCGGCGAGGTACGCGTGCTCCGGACCGACCCCCGGATAGTCGAGGCCGGCCGAGATGGAGTGCGACTCGATGGTCTGGCCGTCCTCGTCCTGCAACAGGAACGACCGGGCGCCGTGCAGGACGCCGACCTGGCCGGCGCTGATCGTCGCAGCGTGCCGCCCCGTCTCGAAGCCGTCACCGCCGGGCTCGAAGCCGTAGAGCCGGACCTCGGGGTCGTCGACGAACGCGGCGAACATGCCGATCGCGTTGGAGCCGCCGCCGACACAGGCGCTCACGGCGTCCGGCAGTCGGCCGAGCTGCTCGAGACACTGCACCCGCGCCTCGTCGCCGATGCCGCGCACGAAGTCACGCACCATCGACGGGAACGGATGCGGACCGGCCGCCGTGCCCAACAGGTAATGGGTGGTGTCGACCGTCGAGACCCAGTCGCGCAACGCCTCGTTGATCGCGTCCTTGAGCGTGCGGCTGCCGGTCGTGACCGAGATGACCTCGGCGCCGAGCATCTGCATTCGCGCGACGTTGAGCGCCTGCCGTTCGGTGTCGACCTCGCCCATGTAGACGACGCACTCGAGGTCGAGATAGGCGCTGGCCGTCGCGGCGGCAACCCCGTGCTGACCGGCGCCGGTCTCGGCGATGACCCGAGGCTTGCCCATGCGCTTGGTGAGCAGCGCCTGACCCAACACGTTGCGGATCTTGTGGGCGCCGGTGTGATTGAGGTCTTCGCGCTTCAGCAGGATGCGGGCGCCGGCCAGCCCGGACAGCCGGGTCGCGTCGTAGAGCAGACTCGGCACGCCGGCGTACTCGCGCAACATCCGGTCGAACTCGGTGCGAAACCCCTCGTCAGCCATCGCGTCCTGCCAGGCAGCCGCGAGCTCGTCGAGCGGCGCGACCAGGGCCTCGGGCATGAAGCGCCCGCCGAACCGACCGAAGTGTCCGCGCGCATCGGGGACGACGCCGGCTCGCGTCGCTGCGGAGTTCATCGGTGCCTCCTCAGCCCTGGCGGTGCTTCAACGCCGGATGCGCCCCGGCGGCCACGAGGTCAGCCACCGTCGATCGCGGGTTGGAGCCGGTCACGAGGGTCTCGCCGACGAGGACGACGTCGGCGCCGTTGCGAGCGCACTCGATGACGTCGTGGGTGCCGCGGATCCCCGACTCGGCGATCCGGACCACGCCGTCCGGGATGCGCGGCGCGAGCCGAGCGAAGGTCGTGCGGTCGACCTCGAGTGTCTTGAGATTTCGGGAGTTGATTCCGATGAGTTTCGCGCCGGCGTCGAGGGCCCGCTCGAGCTCGTCCTCGTCGTGCACCTCGACGAGGGGGGTCAGGCCGATCGACTCGGCCCGCTCGATCAGCGATACGAGCGCGTTGTGGTCCATCGCGGCCACCAGCAGCAGCGCCATGTCGGCGCCGAAGGCCCGCGCCTCCCACAGTTGGTAGGACGTCACGATGAAGTCCTTGCACAAGAGCGGCACGTCGACTCGGCCACGCACCTTGCGGAGGTCGTCGAAGGTGCCGTTGAAGCGACGCTTCTCGGTGAGCACGCTGATCGCGGCGGCGCCACCGGCCTCGTAGTCGGCCGCCAGCGCGGCCGGATCGGTGATCGTCGCCAACTCCCCGTGGCTCGGGCTCGACCGCTTCACCTCGGCGATCACCGACACGCCGTCGCCGCGGAAGATCGGCATCGGGTCGAGAGCGGAACTCTGTCGCTCGGCCCGCAGCTTCAGATCGTCGAGGGATACCGCCGCCTGACGCTCGGCGAGATCGAGTCGGACGCCGTCCATGATCTCGTCAAGCACCGACATGGATGAGTCCTCCGCGAGACTGAAGAAAAGGTCATGTCAGCGTAACTAGCCGACCTTCGGGCATTGACATCGGGTACGGATCGGGCCGTACTACGCCGCCTAGTGCGCTTCGGATTCGCCAAGTCCCGCCGCCTGCATCACCTTGCCGACGATCGCAGCGACCGGAAGCAACGCGACGCTGACCCAAAAGAGGACCCAGCTGGGCCCGATCATCATGGCCACTCCGCCCAGGGTGAAGGCGACCAAGACGATCGTCACCGCGGTCCAGGCGGCGGGGGTCGAGCCGTGCATGGGTACCTGCCTTCGCTGCGTCGTGAATAGACCGGACCATTGTGCCTTGGCCGCTTCAGCGTCACGCGGTCGGATCGCGTCCCTCGTCCATCGCCTTCCAGAGGTCGGCGTCGTCGGACCCCTTCGACGCGGTGTCGTCGGCCCCGCCCGCTCGCGTGGGCGCGTCATACCGGCTGCCCATCGTCGGCCAGCGGTGCCCATGTGCGACCACGAGCAGTCCGACCGCGACGCCGGCCACGCTGGCGCCGAGGGTCAACCACCGCCAGGGTGGGTGGTCGGCGGCATCCACCATCGCCTGGTCGTCGACGCCGCCGGATGCGGGCGACTGCGCGAGGTCACCCGCCAGGGCGTCGTCGATCGCGGGCCCGGCCAGCAAGGTCCCGACGGCCGCGCCCATGGCCGCGAGGAGTACGAGTGCTCCGACGACTCGGCGGGCGGCCGGTCCGGTGGGGATGATGGCCAGTGCTCCCGTGAGCACGACGAGAGTCAGCGCTCCGACCCATGGCACGGCGCTCGTGCCGGCGGTCTCGATCGTCGACCGCGGCACTCCGGCCGCGACGATGTCGACCGTGGCCCACGGCCGGCTGACGCCGAGCAGTGCCAGTCCACCGGCCGCCAGCCCGCCGACCAGTGCGACGACGAGACCGCGTCGGTCAGTCATCGCTCGGCCCGTCGGCCAGTAACAGATCGTCGTCGAAGCAGGTTGCCGCGCCGGTGTGGCAGGCCGGGCCCTCCTGGTCGACCTTCACCAGCAGCGTGTCGCCATCGCAGTCGAGGCGCACCTCGCGTACCCACTGTCGGTTACCGGACGTCTCGCCCTTGACCCAGTACGTCTGGCGGCTGCGGCTCCAAAACGTGGCGCGACCGGACGTGAGCGTACGATGCAGCGCCTCGTCGTCCATCCACCCGAGCATCAGGACCGTGCCGCTGTCGTGTTGTTGCACGACGGCCGGCACCAGACCGCTCGCGTCGCGCTTGAGACGAGCCGCGATCTCGGCATCCAGGTGGGGGCCCATGGCAGCAGTCTGCCTGACACCCGATCAACGACGTGGCGCCGAGGCACCGAGATGGGCTTGAGCGACCCAGCTGCGATGCAGCCGGGCGTAGTCGCCGTCGGCCACGACCAGCTCGGTATGTGGCCCCTGCTCGACCAGCCGCCCGGCGTCGAAGACGAGCACCTGGTCGGCCTGCTCGGCCGTGGACAGTCGGTGCGCGATGATCACCGACGTACGCCCGGTCAGCAGGGTGTCGAGGGCGGCGGTGATGCGCAGCTCGGTCTGTGGGTCGACGGCACTGGTCGCCTCGTCGAGCACCAGCAGGTCCGGATCGGCGAGGTAGGCCCGCACGAGCGCGACCAGCTGTCGCTCGCCGGCCGACAGCGACTCACCGCGCTGGCCGACCTGGGTCTCGAGGCCGGCCGGCAACGTCGCGAACCAGTCGGCGAGCCGCAGCGACTCGAACGCGTCGACCAGCTCCGTGTCGGTCGCGCCCGGCCGGCCGTAGCGGAGATTGTCGGCCAACGACGCGTCGAACAAGAACCCTTCCTGCGGCACCATAACGACCCGCTCGCGCAGCGAGTCGAAACGAACGGTCCGCAGGTCGACCCCGTCGAGGCACACCCGCCCCGTCGTCGGATCCATCAGCCGACACAACAGCTTGGCGAACGTCGTCTTGCCCGATCCGGTCTCGCCGACCACGGCGATCCGCGTGCGGCGCTCGATCTCGACGGAGACGTCCCGCAGCACCGGCGGTCCGTCGGGGTATGCGTAGTCGACGTCGTGGAACGACGCGGTGAGTGTGCCGCGGGGCAGCGTCACCCCCGACTCCCCTGGGTCGACCACGTCGGCCGGCGTGTCGAGCACGCCGATGACGCGACGCCACGAAGCGATCGCGTTTTGCGCCTCGGTGAGCACCTGCGTCGCCATCTGCACCGGCCCCACGAGCAGCGACACCAAGAACGCGAACGCGATCACGGTGCCGATGGTGAGCGACCCCGCCAGCCCGAGCAGGATGCCGAAGACGACGACCGACGCGTTGGCCAGCCCGCCCGCGACACCGGCCGAAGCGAATGTGACGGCAACCAGCCGCTGGGCCGCGACATTGGCCGAGAGGTTGGTGTCGATCGCCCCGTCGACCCGCCGCTGCGTCCGCGGCGCGATGTCGTGCGCCCGGACGATCGCGGCTCCGACGACCGGCTCCGAGATCGTCGACAGCATGTCACCGACGGTCTGGCGGACGGTCGCGTACGCCGCGGACATGCGCTTTTGGAAGTGCCGCAGGCTCACGACGAGCGGGAGAAAGCACGCCCACACGATCAGCGTGAGCTGCCACGAATAGACCGCCATGATCACGGTCGCGACGAGGATCTGCCCGAGACTGATAATCATCAAGATCCCGCTGAACTGGAGAAACAGCGACACCTGGTCGACGTCTGACGTCACCCGCGACACCAGTGCGCCGCGGCGCTCGGTGTCTTGGGTCAGCACCGGCAGGTCGTGGACGTGCCGAAACGCCTTGATCCGAAGCTCGGCAAGCCCCGCCTCCGACGCGCGATAGAGCCGCACCTTCATCCAATACGCGGCGATCGCCGTCAACACCACGATGCCGCCGGCGACCCAGGCGTACGTCCACACCTGCGCTCGGTCGATGCCGCCGTCGCCCAGCAGCCCGTCATCGATCGTCTTCTGGATCACGATGGGCACGATGGCCGCACCGATCGTCGACACCGCGGCCAGCAGGATGGTGACGCCGAGGCCGTTTCGCAGCGCCGGCGACAGGGCGAACCCGCGCCGCAGGATCTGCCAGCCGGTGACCTGCTCGCCGCTCCCGACCCGACTACGGATATCGGCGGTCATGTGACCTCCACCGCCTCCTGGTCGGCCGCCTCACGGGCCAGGTCATAGGCGTCGACCAAGTCGCGATAGGCCGACGATCGGGTGACCAGCTCGGCATGCGGACCCCGATCGGCGATCCGGCCGGCCTCGAGGAAGAGGACCTCGTCGGCCAGGGCGATCGTCGCCTTGCGGTAGGCCACGACGACAACGGTGGTCTCGCCGCCGCGCGTGCGGTCGCGCAGGCCGGCGAGGATGCGAGCCTCCACCTCGGGGTCGACGGCACTGGTCGCGTCGTCGAGGATCAGCAGTCGCGGCCGGCGCACCAACGCCCGCGCCAGCGCGATCCGCTGCCGCTGACCGCCGGACAGTGTCGTGCCGCGCTCGCCCAACTGGCCGTCGAGTCGGCCTGGCAGCGCGTGCACGAACCGATCGGCCTGGGCGGTACGCAGTGCCTCCCAGACTGCCTCGTCGTCGACGGGCAGGCCGAGCGTCACGTTTTCGCGGATCGAGTCGTCGAACATGAATGCGTGCTGCGGCACCAGAGTCACGGCGCCGGCGAGCTCGGCATGCGTCAGGTCGCGGGCATCGATCCCGTCGAGCTCGACCGCCCCGCTGACCGGGTCGACCAGCCGGATCAACAGCTCGGCCAGGGTGCTCTTGCCGGAGCCGGTCAGCCCGACGACGGCGACGGTACGGCCGGGCTCGACCTCGAAGTCCAGCCCGTCGAGGACCGGGCCGCCGCGGTCGTAGCCGAACGTCAGGTCCCGGACCCGCAATCGCAGGGCCGCTGTGCCGGGCAGCCCGGCGTCGCCGTAGTCGGCCCGACCGCGCGCCGTCAGCACCGACTGCACCCGCTCCCAGCCGATCACGGTGCGTGGCAAGCCGCCGAGCACCCAGCCGAAGGCCCGAAGCGGGAAGGCGATCACCGTGAACAAGTACGCCACCTGGACCACCGAACTGGGCTCGGTCGCGCCGGACAGCACGCGTTCGACCCCGAGAACGACGACGAGCATCACCCCGATGCTGGGCAGCGCCTCGACGATCGGGTCGAAGACGCTCCGGATCTTGCCCGCGGCGATGTTGGCGTCCCGCAGCTGATAGGAAACCTGTGCGAACCGCTCGGTCTCCGCCGTCTCGCGTCCGAGTGCCTTGACCACCATGGCGCCGTCGAACGACTCGTGCGCAACCGCGCTGACGTCGGCCCGAAGCGCCTGGGCACGGCTCACGCGCTCGGACAAGAACCGCTGGTATCCGACGTTGATCGCGAACAGCAGCGGAAAGATGACGAGGCCGACCAGCGTCAGGACAACGTCGGCCGTCAGCATCGCGATGACCGCCACGACCAACATCGCGATGACCCCGAGCGCCATCGGCAGCGGCATCATCGCCTCCCAGACGGCCTCGACGTCGGCGTTGGCGTTGGAGAGCAGCTGGCCGGTCGGGTGCTTGTGATGCCAGCTCATCGGCAGCTCGAGATAGCGTCGCGTGACCCGACGGCGATATTCGGCGAGCAGCCGGAAATAGACGATGCCGCCGATCAGACGCCGCGCGATGATGCCGAACGCCCGGAGCACGGCGACGCCCATGAACAGCGCGATCACCGTCACCGCGAGGCCGACCTCGAGCTCGCCCTCGTCGAACGACGGCGCGATGACGTTGTCGGTCGCCCAGCCGAGAATCCAGGCGTCGGCAACCGTCAGCGCCCCGAAGACCAGGCTCCCGATGAGAGCGAGCGAAAACAGTCGGCGCTGCTCGCGCATGCCGATGGACAGGATCGACAGACCTCGCCGGGTAGTCCCCCGACGTGGGCCGCTACCGGCGGAAAGCGAACTCACCGCACCTCGTATCCGGCCGTCGCCAACGCCTTCTTGACGTCGGGCAACGCGACCTGACCGAAGTGAAACACGCTGGCGGCGAGCACCGCGTCGGCGCCAGCCGCAACCGCCGCCGGAAAGTCGTCGGCATGACCGGCACCCCCGCTCGCGATCAGCGGCACCGAGCTCACCGCGCGGAGTCGCCGAATCATCTCGACGTCGAAGCCGCCCTGGGTGCCGTCGGCGTCCATCGAGTTGAGCAGCACCTCCCCGATGCCATGCTCGCAGCCGGCCTCGACCCACTCGACGGCGTCGACGCCGGCCGAGCGTCGACCACCGTGCGTGGTGACCTCGATGCCGCTCGGTTGATCGGCGCTACGCCTGGCGTCGACGCTCAGCACGAGCACCTGCGAGCCGAAGCGCTGCGCGATCTCGGTGATCAGGTCGGGCCGCTCCACAGCGGCGGTGCTGACCGCGACCTTGTCGGCGCCGGCCCGCAGCAGCCGGTCGACATCGTCGACCGATCGGACGCCGCCGCCGACCGTCAACGGGATGAACACCTGCTCCGCGGTCCGCGACACGACGTCGTAGGTCGTCTCTCGCGACGCTGACGACGCCGTGATGTCGAGGAAGGTCAGCTCGTCGGCCCCGGCGCGGTCGTAGGCCGCCGCCAGCTCGACGGGGTCACCGGCGTCGCGCAGGTTTTCGAACTGGACACCCTTGACCACCCGGCCAGCGTCGACGTCGAGGCACGGGATCACGCGTACGGCGAGACTCATGAGGGCACAGCCTCGCGTACGACGCGGAGCGCCTCCTCCAGGGTGAAGTTGCCGGCGTAGAGCGCCTTGCCGACGATCGCTCCCTCGACACCGATATCGACCAGGCCGCTCAGGACCCGCAGGTCGTCGAGGCTCGACACGCCGCCGGACGCGACGACGGGTCGCTCCGTCACGGCACATACCCGTCGCAACAGGTCGAGATTGGGTCCGGCCAAGGTGCCGTCCTTGGTCACGTCGGTGACGACATAGCGGGCACAGCCGTCGCGCTCGAGACGGTCGAGGACCTCGAAGAGGTCGCCGCCGTCTCGCGTCCATCCACGGGCGGCGAGTCGGCCCTCCCGTACGTCGAGGCCGACAGCGATCCGGTCTCCGTGCTCGGCGATCGCATTGGCACACCAGCTCGGGTCTTCGAGGGCGGCCGTGCCGAGGTTGACCCGCCGCGCTCCGGTGGCCAGTGCGGCCGCGAGGCTGTCGTCGTCGCGGATGCCGCCGGACAGCTCCACCGGCACGTCGAGCCGCCCCACGACGTCGAGGAGGAGCGCCCGGTTGCTGCCGCGGCCGAAGGCGGCGTCGAGGTCAACCAGGTGGATCCACTCGGCGCCGGCGGACTGCCAAGCCAGTGCCGCGTCCAACGGCTCGCCATAACTCGTCTCGGTGCCCGCCTCGCCACGGACCAGGCGAACGGTTTGCCCCTCGGACACGTCAACGGCGGGCAGCAGCTCGAGAGACGTCACAAGAACACCCTAGAAGGTCGCCCAGACAGCCGACCCGACGTCTCGAAGTCGGGCGTCAGTGCAGCGTGGGCGCAGGACTGGACGTCACGGGAGCCGACTTGAGCACGGCGGTCACCAGGTGATCGAGGGCCGGGTCGGACGTGCCGCCGTCATACATGCGATAGCTCGCGGTCGTTCCGTCGGCGTAGCGGATGACGAGGCTGTACTCGAAGAAGTCGCAGCACGGCGGTTTGCCCCCTGCACTCCCAACGTCGGCGAGCGCATCCTCGCTGGCGGCCTCGAACACCGCGGCGTGACCGCGATCGGACGGATCTATCTTCCAGGTCTCGTGGACGCCGGCGATGCCACCAGTACGGGTGACCGCCACGCTCTCGACCTCTGGCGCGGGCTCGGACGAGCCGGCCGGGTCGGATGAGGGGGTTTGGTCGGTGTCGCCGCCGGTCGACTCGGCGTCGTCGGTGCCACATCCGGCGACGGCCAGCGCCGTCACGGCGGCGAGGATCGCGATGAGTCGTCTCATGTTGCTGCGACGCGGACGACGGCGTCGGCGTTCCGACGGACTGGCGCGACGGGCCCTGTCACCGCAGCGTCCCGAGCCAGTTGGCGAGCAGCGTCGCGCCGGCCGAACCGGACTTTTCCGGATGAAATTGGGTCGCCCACAGCGGCCCGTTTTCGACCGCCGAGACGAACTGATCGGTGCCGTATCGGGTCCAGGTGACCAGCGGCGCGGCGAACGGGGGCTCCGCCGCGAGCGTCCACGACCGCGCGGCGTACGAGTGCACGAAGTAAAAGCGCTCGGACTCGACGCCCGTGAACATCGCGCTGCCCTCGGCCGCCGCCACGGTGTTCCACCCCATGTGAGGCACGACGTCACCGTCGAGCCGGTCGACCGTGCCCGGCCATTCGCCACAGCCGGTCGACCGCACGCCGTGCTCGATGCCCTCCTCGAACAACACCTGCATGCCGACGCAGATCCCGAGCACCGGGCGGCCGCCGGACAGCCGGGTGCCGATGATTGCCCCGCCGCGCACCCTGTTGAGCCCGTCCATGCAGGCGGCGAAGGCACCCACACCGGGGACGACGAGCCCGTCGGCCGCCAGCGCCCGATCGCGATCGGAGACCAGGTCCACGTCGGCGCCGCACCGCTCGACGGAGCGAACGACCGAGCGCAGGTTGCCCGACCCGTAGTCGAGCACGGCGACGCGAGGTCGGCTCATCCGGCGCTTTTCGCCAGGGTGGCGCCGAGGAAGACGCAACCGACCGCGAGGACGATCAGCAGGGCCACGGCGAGGATCGGCTTTTGCTGCCGGAAGAACGCGATCGCTCCACCCATGAGGAAGCCGCCGAGCAGGAGCAGCAGCAACGCAGCGATCACGGCCGCTCCCCCAGGCTGCCCTTCGTGCTGGGTACGCCCGGCTCGCGCGGATCGAGAGCCACCGCGTCGCGCAGCGCCCGCGCGACGGCCTTGAACTGCGCCTCGACCAGATGATGCGGATCGCGGCCCGCGAGCACGCGTACGTGCAGGGCGATCCGCGCGTTGGCGACCAGCGACTCGAACACGTGCCGAGTCAGCGACCCGACGTACCCGTCGCCGATCGCGACGTTCTCCTGACCGACCGGCTCACCGGTGTGGGCGCAGTAGGGCCGGCCCGCGACGTCGACGGCGCATTGCACGAGCGCCTCGTCGAGCGGCACGAGCGCGTCGCCGAACCGTCGGATGCCGCGCTTGTCGGCCAGCGCCTCGTCGAGGGCCTGGCCGAGCGTGATCGCGATGTCTTCGACGGTGTGATGCGCGTCGACGTGAGTGTCGCCCTTGGCCCGGACGGTCAGGTCGAACAAGGCGTGGCGGGCAAACGACTCGAGCATGTGGTCGTAGAAGCCGACCCCGGTCGCGACGTCGGCGATTCCCGTGCCGTCGATGTCGAGCTCCACCGTCACGCTCGACTCGGACGTCGTCCGGTCGCGTCGACTGCTCCGGCTGTTTTCGCTCACCGGCTGGTCACCTCTCGTAACGCGTTCAAGAACGCCGCCATCTCCTCCGGTCGGCCCATCGACACCCGTAGCCATCCGGGCGGTCCAGTCTCGCGGATCAGCACGCCCCGGTCGAGCAGGCCCTGCCAGACGGCATGGCGATCGTCGAAGACGCCGAACAACACGAAGTTGGCATCGGAGTCGCACACCTCGAAATCGAGGCCGCGCAGGTCGGTGACCAGGTCGTCGCGCTGGGCGCGCAGCTTGTCGACCGCGCCCAGCAGGTCGTCGGCATGCCGGAGAGCGACCCGTGCGACCGCCTGGCTCAACGAGGACAGGTGGTAGGGCAGCCGTACGATCCGCACCGCGTCGACGACCGCCGGATCAGCCGCCAGGTAGCCGAGCCGGGCCCCGGCCAGGGCGAAGGCCTTGCTCATCGTTCGCGTCACGACCAGTCGCGGTCGGCCCGGCAGCAGCTGCAGCGCGCTCGGCGTTTCCGGGTGGCGAAACTCCGCGTACGCCTCGTCGACGACGACCATGCCCGGCGCGGCGGCGTACACGGCCTCGATCTGTTCGAGCGGCAGGGCGGTGCCGGTCGGGTTGTTGGGCGAGGTCAGCAGCACGATCGACGGCTGCTCCGCCTTGATCAGGGCCACCGCCGACTCGACATCGACGGTTAAGTCCTCGGCCCGGCGTCCGGTGACCCAGCGGGTATGGGTGTCGCGGGCATACTCCGGATACATCGAGTACGTCGGCGCGAACGACAGCGCGGTTCGACCGGGGCCACCGAAGGCCTGCAGCAGTTGGAGCATGATCTCGTTGGAGCCGTTGGCGGCCCACACACGGTCTCCGGTCAGCCCGTAGCCGAGGTAGGCCGCCAGATCGGCTCGCAGCGCGGCGGCCTCCCGGTCGGGATAGCGATTGAGGCCCGCAGCGACGTCGGCAGCGGACGCCGCAACGTCGGCGACGAACGACGGACTCGGCGGATAGGGGTTTTCGTTGGTGTTGAGCCGCACCGGCACGTCGAGCTGCGGCGCCCCGTAGGGCTCGAGACCACGCAGCTCGGGTCGCAGCGGCAACTCGTCGTTCACGGTGTCCCGTCGTCGACCCGGATCCGCAGCGCAGCGCCGTGGGCGGGCAGGTCCTCGGCCTCGGCGAGCGCGACGACATTGTCCCGCGACGCCCGCAGCGCCGCCTCGCTCCAGGTCACGACCTGCACCGTCTTGCTGAACGACCGGACCGTCAGGCCCGACGAGTGGCAGGCGCAGGCGCCGGTGGGCAGCACGTGGTTGGAGCCCGCGCAGTAGTCGCCGAGCGAGACCGGCGCCCACTGTCCGACGAAGATCGCACCCGCGTTGCGTACCCGCATAGCGACGTCACCCGCGTCGGCGGCGTGGATCTCGAGGTGCTCGGGCGCGTAGGCGTCGATGACGGCGAGCCCCTGCTCCAGGTCGTCGACGAGCACCACCGCGGACTGCTCGCCGGACAGCGCGGCCTTGATCCGCTCGCGGTGTTTGGTGGCAGCGACCTGTCGATCGAGCTCAACGGCGACTCCATCGACCAGCGACTCGCTGTCGGTCACGAGCACACTCGCCGACGTCGGACCGTGTTCGGCCTGGCTGATCAGGTCGGCCGCGACGCCGGCTGGGTCGGCACCGCCGTCGGCGAGGATCGCGATCTCGGTCGGACCGGCCTCAGAGTCGATGCCGATCCGCCCCTTGAGCAACCGCTTGGCGGCGACGACGTAGCTGTTGCCGGGTCCGGCGACCAGGTCGACCGGTCGACACGGCCCGGCCCCGTAGGCGAACATCGCGACCGCCTGGGCACCGCCGACCGCATAAACCTCGTCGAGACCCAGCAGGGCGCAGGCGGCCAGGATCGTCGGGTGCGGCCAGCCGTCGTGTTCACGCTGCGGCGAGCTGGCCACGGCGATCGACGGCACGCCCGCCACCTGGGCCGGCACGGCGTTCATGACGACGCTCGACACCAACGGAGCGAGACCACCCGGCACGTAGAGGCCGACCCGGCCAATCGGGACGATGCGTCGACGTACGGTGCCCCCCGGCACGACCTCGGTGACGACATCGCGTTCGCGCTCGGCCTCGCAGGTGCGACGCAGTCGGCCGATCGACTCCTCCAGGCCACGCCGGACGTCCGGGTCGAGTCGCTCGAGCGCCGCTTCGATGACGTCACGCGGGACCGCGATGTCCGCCTGCTCGACGCCGTCATAGCGCCGCGACGCCTCGACGATCGCCTCGATCCCACGGTCGCGCACGTCGTCGCACACCTGGCGCACCGTCTCGACGACGTCGTCGGCGGCGGCGCCGGCACGCGGAACGACCGTCGGCACTGGCGCCGCTGCGAGCCCGGTAGCACGGAGATCGAGGCGGCGAATCACCCGGTCAGTCTACGAAGCGAGACATCCCCGGGCCCATCATGTCCACCAGGAGAGCCGACGGCACGCAGTACGGTCGAAGGTGTGGTCACCACGCTGCGCATCTTCCCGCTCGACTCCGTGCTCTTTCCGGGCATGCGCCTGCCGGTCCATGTGGTCGAGCCTCGGCTGAGCGCGGTCATCGAGGGGCTGGCCGGGTCGGACCCGCTGCCGCAGCGCCTTCTCGGCGTGGTCGCGATCCGTGAGGGTTATCAGGTCGGACGTCGGCATGGGCGACAGTCGGCCCATCGAGTGGGGTGCGAAGCGCTGGTCGCCGAGGCGACATCGCGCTCCGACGGCAGCTGGGACGTCGAACTCGTCGGGCAGCGGCGGATCCGGGTCGAGCGCTTGGTCTCTGAGCGCCGTGACGAGCCGCTGGCCGCGGTTGCCTATCCGGCCGAGGTCGACGGTCCCCGGGCGGTCGAGGCGGCGACAGCCGCACGGACCGCGTTCGAGGCCTATCGCCATCTGGTGGCCACCCACGGCGGTGCGGACCTCGCGGGCGCGGACCTACCGGCCGAGCCACTGCCGCTTTCGTACGCCCTGGCGACCGTGGCCACTCTGCCCCTGCGAGAGCGGCAACTGCTTCTCGAGGCAGCCGACGCCGCCGACCGCCTGCAGCGCCTGACGCTCATGCTTCGCGCCGAACTCGCCGCGATGCAGGCCGTGGCCAGCCTCCCGGCGACGCGGTTGGCCCGGACCGGCTGGTCGCCGAACTAGATTCGGTTAGATCCCACCGTCGGGGCCGACCAGGCGTCGCTGGTCGGCCCGTCGACGCTCAGTCGAAGACCAAGCGGGTGGTCCAACGCTGGCCGCCGTCGACCTGCGTCAGGCTACTTCCGAGCGACCGCATCGGTTCGAGCGTGTCGAGGACGTCTTCCTCGGCCGACTCGTCTTGCGCCAGCGCGTCGCTGAGGCGGTCGAAATCGAGGTAGAACGCGACAGTCGACGCCGATCCGTCGGGGAGGGCCGTCTCGAACCCGTCCGATGAGCCGAGGTCGCCGCCCGAGGCGAGCATGCCGGCGTAGTCCTCGTTGCTGGCCACGACCAGACCGCCGTCGGTGTCCTCGGTGACCAGGGCGCTCGACATGCCCTCACTGTCGAGCTTGCCGTTGATCCGATCGACGACGTCTTGGATCGCCGCCGGGTCGGTCGTCAGGCGCGCTCCGAAGTAGAAGTCGGCCGGATCCTCCGACTCGAGGTTTACCGGCGTCAACCCCGTACTGTCCATGGCGAGCGTGATGTTGTCGCCGAGGATCGTCCGCAGGTCGTCAGGGAGCCGGAGGCTGGTCTCGGTCTCCACGGTCGACAGCATCTCCGCATAGGCAT
>Ga0190270_10000599_pt1 | contig 15761 bp, 11 predicted proteins | sample Popmic320T_FD_133748 | JGI IMG/M metagenome (GOLD analysis project Ga0190270, IMG submission 133748) | Populus adjacent soil microbial communities from riparian zone of Weber River, Utah, USA - 320 T | ecosystem: Environmental > Terrestrial > Soil > Riparian zone | place: USA: Utah | collected...
CCGGATCCGCCGTCAAAGTGCTGACCGTGGCCCTGGGATACCTGATGGATGGACAGGCAAGGGTCGAGTTGCTGCCCACCTCCAACAACGAGCAGGCAATCCGCCAGGCTTTTCAAGATGTTTACGGAGTCGGGCTAAAAGCCTCGCTGGAAAGCAACGCAACAAGGCCGACTGACGCGGCCCGTGCAGAGTTCCTACAGGTGCGGAACAATTCAGGGATGCGCGATGGTTGGTCGCGAGTGCTTTGGGAGGCATTCAGAGTACTGCCAAACTTGAAAGACGAGAAATCGCTGCCCAAGCGAGACGAGATCGTCCGCGGTAGCCCGGCCAGAGTTTTTGATCAGACGAAGCTTCGCGCCGTGTTCCCCGTGACCTCAGCATGGCCTGCGGAAGAAGCTGACTCGATGGATCTGCTATGTCTGCACGCCCTCGGCGCCCAGGAAGCGCAATTCACTACGTTACGGCTGGCGTCGATCCTCGGCACAGCTACTACCGGGAAGAGGTACGAACCCTATCTGGTCGACTCCGTTCAAGATCAGAGTGGCGCAACGGTCAAATTCGACCAGTCGGCAGTGACCGAACCGAATCTGTTAATCCCCGACAGTGGCCGGCACGTTGTCTCCATGCGGCAGAATATGACTGCTTACCTCCGCAAAGTTTTGCTCCCTGGCGGCACGGGCTCGTTCTTTTTGGACTCCGGCGCCAAACAGTTTCTTGCGACGAATGACCCGACGACACAAATCGACGAGGGTCAAACGAGAAGTGAGGATTACGGCAAGTCCGGCACGGCCGCCTACGAAGCCAAAGACAACCTCCGGCCGGACAGCGTTTTTGTCTACCGCCACGGGCGTTACTTGATCGCCGTGTGGCTGGAACAATCCGACTTCGGGGGTACAGGCGAGAACCTACGTGGATGGAGTGATAACCCTGCGCACAAAGTTGTGCACCGGCTCGTCCAAACGATTGAAGGCCTGGAGCATCACCTTTGATTAGAACATGGACCATCTAAACGACACGCTTCACGAAGCAGAACGCGATGAGATCGAGAAGTTGGTGATCAAGAACTTCCCGGGACTTGACGTTAAGCACCGCGACGCGGCCAAGTTTTGCCGCGTGAGGTTGCAAAGCGGGAGGGAGTGTCACGTCAAAGTATTCAAGCCCACCCACAATCGTCTTTATGCGATTGAGAACCACGCGCTGCGGTCGCTAAGCTGGACAGGTCGGGTATGCCCGGTACTCTACAGCAGTCCTAACCTCGATGGCTCGGACCGAGCGGAGTTGAATGGTTACTACTTTCTGGTCAAGCCCCATTTCAAAAAATTCCTCGACCAGGGTGGGAAACTCAGCAGGCTCCTCGACGATGCAGCTCAGCTCGTGAGCTTGGCCCAGAGGTTGAAGGAGCAAGGATGGTACGACTTCGACGAGAACTGGGAGAATGAGGCGTTCACCGAAGAAGGCCGCCTGATCCGTTTCGACATGGACGCAGCCTTTCCTTGCAACTTGCTCTCGTCTAAGTTTAACGCCGTCTTTCACGCCCCACCGGCGTTCGAAGTAAATCGTGAGCTAAACAACATCTGCGAAAAACTCGTCAGAGAAGATCATGTACTGGTTAGCCTCGCGGTTAAAATATGCCGGTTTCTCCTGAACCGTCCGGGGGATTTCCCAGAACTCACCCAGCAACTCTCCAGCACAGAATCCGTAGCTGCCGTCCACAACGGCAAGGGGTCGCGCGCGAAGTATGTAAACTGGCTCGCGACGTCAGTGGCCACGTTCGTTAAGTCTTTACGAAACGTGAGCGGCGTCGCCTCCCGACAGATCACGAGCATCAATCCACCAGCAGACGCCGAACGAACTGGAGGGTTGGGAAAACAAGACGCATCGGAGGCCGTGTGGCTCAAACTCTGGGAGACGAGGCTTGGCCCCAATCGGGACGCACAGTCGATCCCGCTGACCATTGCCGAGTCGAGATTCCTTGGCTTGCTGTTCAGCCATATCCTCCAAAACAAGGCAGTCGGCTGGAAGCTAACAGATTTTTACCACAGCCTACTGCTACTGCTGGCTGGCAAGCTGCAAAATCTTGCTGCGAAGTATTCGAACTCCCCACAGTTCTTTTCCGCCCTTGTAGAAGAGTTATACGAATTCAAGCACTTGGCGCTGGCCCCACCCCCAGGGCAGATCGAGCCTGTGACGGAAGCAAAGCCGGACAAGGCAGTCACAGTCCTGAAAATTGAGATGGAAAAAGTTCAGTTAGAAGGCAACTCTTGGATCACCACCAAGAAACAGGGAGCCGGGTGTCAGGACCTGGTTCTGAAATTCAAGGAGGCACCCTTTCCTTTCTTCGTAATCGCCGATGGAGTCTCGAACGCAAACGGCGGCGAGGCCATCAAGATTTTGCAAAAGCAGTGTAATCAAATCTTCAATGAGATGACCCAGAAACCCGATGCGAGGGAGCCCAAACAGTGGATCGCGGAACTTATCCGTCGAACTAATGACGCCCTGCTAATAGGTCGCGCGCAAACGACTGCGGTAATAGTCATGTTATGTGACCAGCCTGCAGCATCTGTCGTGCTAGCGCAGTTCGGCGATTCGCCGTGGGTCTTTATCAAGGAGGACGCTGCGGGTGGGTCGCCACGCGCGCAGAAGAACCCACGCTTTTGCGACGAGAAGGTTCTGGGCAAGGCTCGCATTAACTCTGAGGAGTGGATCACTGATGAAATCCTGCAGCAGTCATTAGAAGCTGGGTCGTACCACATCCGTGCTTACTCGGACGGCATTCCCGAAAGTCTACATAGCATTCTCATGAACCCAGGCCCTATCGGGGAACTCGTCAAGGAAGTTTCCAAGTGGGGAATCCAGCGCCCAACCGAGGTCGGACACGACGATTGGTCGGTAGCTGGCGTGGACTTCACCGTTCAGGAAGATGCGATCGAGATAATTAAGCCTAAAATGATTACTGAAGTACCCGCCCTAGGCTTTTTCAATTGGATGGATGCCTGCGCCAACATTCCCCACAGCTTATTTCAATTGTCGCAACCAGCGCGTGAGTTTTGGCAACGAGCCCTCACCGATGAACGTTGTCGAGAACTAGCTGAGTATTCGGTCATTAAGGAAGCAGGACTGGTCACCGAGGTTGCGACCAAGCAGATAAAACAAACCACGACATCTGATACTCCCTCAACTGAAGCATCCGGTAATTACAAACAACTAATTCCAGCTAGCCACATATTACCGGCTATGCGTACTTCTATCGTTGTTGTGGTGATCGTCTTCGCTATTTATTGGGTGTTGACTAACTCTGGGAATCGCAACGACGGCGCGAACAACAACAACAACACGTCTGCATCCGAACCAGCTCGCACGCCTACCCCATCCTTCAACGATCTCGATCAGAGGTCCCTATTTACTACTCTGTATAACGGAAACGACATTGCATTCGGCCCTCTGGCGGCCAACAATGAGGTAGACTCGCGGCCGCTCAATAGACTCATCTCTGACCTGGCTGTAGTTCTGAGCAAGACTTCATGGAAGGTTTCAATCGAAATCCATACGAGTCTAACCGGCACAAAAGATGGTAATCTTACGACTGCAAAAAACATTGGCTCGAAACTACTAGCTGAATTAAAGGAAAGAGGCATCCCTGAGGCTCGGATTAAGCTTGAACCTAAGGGAAAGCAGAACCCTCTATTTCCCAGACCAAGGGACAATAAAGAGGCGGAGCAGAATCGTCGAATTGTTATCCGGCGGTTGGATTAGCTCCAGCACCACCTCCAGACGATTAACTCAACAAAGATGACCAGGTGATCACTCACTTATGAAAAGAAGCATTCCTCACTGGTACCAGCGCTTGCTGTTACTACTCGGCCTATATGCTTTTCTAAGTGTCGTCATCCACGCGCAAGTTAGCTTCGTTCAGATAACCGACTTGCACATCTTTGACGATGTCCATGAGCCTACAGATAACCGGCTGGACAATAAGGCCGCACTCGCCTCCTGCATCGATCAGATCAATCAAAGAATCACGGATAACAACGGTGTCTATGATTTTGTCGTCATTACTGGTGACCTTGGTATAGAGCACTTCGTTAACCGCAACAGCGAGGAGAACACCCAGTCTATTGATGAGAAGTTAAGGAGAGGGGCTTCAGACTTCGCTTCGATGCTGGTGTTATCCAAGGTCCGCCGCTGGCTGTTTGTTCCCGGAAACAATGATGTGCCAGGCGAGCAACCAGATAAGGTCAAGTACTACCACTTGTTTATTGAGTCGCTAGCCGATGAAGTCAGAAAGTCAAACGAAGATTTCGAGATCATTGACTTATGCCCAAAAGAGAATACCGAAGCAAGCCGGCAGTACGACTCGCGATCTGGTCTGTTTCGGATAAAAGAAAAGAGTCAGTATGCATTCATCGGGTTTGACAATACCACCTTCAAGAATCTCGATCCGGAGGCTAACGTATCTGCCTTCAGGAGGGGCGCGGTCAGGCGGATCAACGCCAACTTCGAACTACAAAAAAAGCACGTTGCGCAAATCACAGACCTGCTGAAAGATGTGAACATCACCTATGCATATATCTTCTATCACATTCCTGAAATCGACGATCCCCACTTAGCTGCCTTAGGAGAAGCAGAAGATTCCATCAAAACGAGGAATGCTGACAAGACGTTGACGGGCGATGCCTACGGACGCTCGGCGTGGTTCGTTAATAAAGAGATCCGTGACCAATGGCGGCAGGTCGTGAATCACCCGAAGGTATTTGGGCGGTTCGCCGGTCACTTTCACGACCCCAGGCGCACTACCTACCAAAACTTTGCGTGGATGACCTCTTCAGAGACTTACCTTTCCGACAGCCTCGACGAATTGCACGTTTGTCCTCCTCTCGCTCAGAAATTTCAAGAGACCAGTACCGAGCGGGCGCGTGGGTTCCAGGATGTTCACATCGATGACCGCGGCATGGTCAGCACTCGTATCTTTTGGCTTGAAGGGGCTGGCTGGAATCTTAGCGCCGACAGGGCGGCAGTAGAGGCCACCTCCCTCAAACAGCTCGAAATGGGCCTGACCTATGAAAATCTGGGCCGACTTAAAGAAGCTGAGGCCGCCTACCTGAAAGCGGCTGAGAATGACTGGCAACCGACGCGGCAAAAAGCCCTCGCCTCTTTGAAACGCGTAGTCTATGAGCAAGATTCTGTGCGTGAGAGATACCTGTTTGGTCCAATGCGTGCGGCGTGGAGCGTGGGCATAACGGGTTTCTTTGCATTGCTCCCAGCCTTGCTGGTTGTCCTTGGGATTTATGTGTACAAGTGGTGGCGAGGTCGAAAGGACGGCAAGTATCAGCTCAAGATAGGGCCCATAATAGACTCACCTAAGGGCGAGGCTGGCGCCATCTTTGAGCGGGTTACTACCATGATGCATGGGAGAATGCGTACTCACTACAAGCGTCGTAATCTGATCGAGGGCGAGCCCCGATTACCCATGATCGCCAGCTCACAGAGTGAGGATGTGCCGACCATCATTGAGTCTTTCCTTCCTGGTGGCCTTGGTAAGCTGATGGCCCTGTTGCTGAAGAGGACGGAGAGTCCGAAATATTCGATCGTGGGCGTGATGAGGTCCGACATTTTCATGCGGAACCGCAGGATCTTTCTCTCGCTGCGGGCTGAAGGAGAGTCGCTGAAGAACTGGAGTGTGGATGGCAATGCGGACGAGTCTATCGGGGGACACAAGAAGCTTGCTTACGAGGCATTGATACACGTGGTGAGGGACATAAACAAATGAGCGTCTCGGAAGAACTCTTGGGTGGGACTAAAGAGTACGACGTTTTCGAGCTCGTCACCGACGCGCTGGAATACGTTGACAAGTACGAAAAATCGAAAGACAAGCGGCTTCTGAAACAGGCCCGTGATCGCCTGAAAAGAACTCTGAAGATAGACCCGCGCCACTTCAAGGGCAGATATTTTCAGGCAATGGTGTATTACTTGGATGGGAATACAAAGGATGCCATCAAGCAGTTCAATGAGCTTCTACATGAGGTTGAGTCGAAACCATTAGCCAACGAGATAAGTTACAACCTCGCCGCCGCACACAGCGAAGCTCGCGACTGGCAGCAGGCCATTAACCTTTTTAACAAAACGATCAATAACACCCGCCACCACCCGGCACTGAACTTACTCGCTCGTGCGGGACTAGTTAAGACCCACGCAGAAGCAAAACATTCAGGCGCAGCTGAGTATGTTGCTGAAATCGTTTCAGAACCAGAAATCGAGGCGCACTACGTCGAGATTCACAGGATCTTGTCACTAAATCCATTTCGGTGGCTGTTGAGCCTTATCCGCGGGAAAAAACGTATTGACAAGAAGGTTAGGGAGAAAGTCGAAGAACTGATTGCGGACGCACGCGCAAAAGAAGGTCTCAAATTCCCGGCGTCACGACGGCTCCCGTTAATGATACTCATCGGAATTATTTTGTTACTTCTAGTTGTGGGGATTGCCGCGCTCCTCTTCGTGTCCTACGGCGTTCGCCTACAGTGACATGTGCTCCGTTTCGGAGGATAGGACCATTAACTTTCAGAGTCTCACGGCCCGCGCCATTCTCATTCCACTCTTTCTGGCGACTTGGCTCCACGCTTTCTCGCCGGTTCAAGCCGCGATAAGAAACGAACCAATCTCGTTGCCGGAGCTCCGCGAAAGCGGTTTCTCCATCCGCACGCGGAAGCGATTCCATGTAGAAGACATCCGGGTCCAAGCGCACCGAGGGTTGGCCACGGAAAAATCCATCAGCGTGCTGCGGCTTTTTCAGATTGATAAAGAAGAGGAGCCCAGTTGGAGGCAGATGGACTACTTCGATGAGAAGACAATACACATATCTATCGACAGTCAGAACTTCGATAAGCTTGAAGCGATAATCGATGAACAAGACGCGGAGGGCCTGGACGTAATCCTTCTGGATAAGCGGCAAATATGGCGGTGGGCGCCTTGGAATGCCAACGAGGACTTCTACAAGCGTAAATTCTACTTCCCCATTGACACAAAGTGTGACGAGATTACAAATATTTTTTACAGAGAGATAAGTTCAATCGTCAAAAAACAATTTGAACGTACGATGGAAGGTGCAACCAACGAGCCCGTAAGCATCAACCGCGTGTTCGGCGATCTGGTCGCTGGTAAAATTGAGGATTACATCAAGAGTTTGAAAGCTGTTAATAGGGACAACAAGTGCCAGACAACCTTCGAACTATTGCAGTGGCTCAAGGGAGGCGAGGCAGCCGGATTTGATAGTGGGAAGTACCGCCTCCGCAGAGATTTACAAGCTTTGTTGCAAACGATAGAAAGAGGAGCTCAGACCATAAAAGATGAATGGTCGCAATACATTATCGAGGTCAGGATTATCGGCTTTACCGACCAACACGAGGTCAAACGTGAAATACCTCTGTTAGCGCGGCAGACCGGTGTCTATTGGGGAAATGTTAAAGATCCACCCGATGTGCACTATGGTGGGTGCAGTGATAACGACTTGGACAGACACGGCAAGCCGGTTTATCTGAAGTTCAATGCTGCCGGCGGCACACCTATTGGATTGATAAGAAACAACTGCCAGCTTGGTGCCGTTAGGGCCTACGTGGCGATGGTCTATTTGTTTAATCGATTGGGTGTGAGCAACATTTCCTGTAGCTATGCGACGGGAGGAGTCCATCCCACGGCCACCCGCGATGCGGACAAAAGAAAGATTGACGTAGAACTTACGGTAAAGGCTGGCAGGACCAGCGGTAACCTAGAATGAAGGTTTCCTATTTGTTCATTCAATCATTTCCGTCTTCACTTCGAACAAGATTGGGAAGCTCTGGAGAAGCACAACCGAAAACCGGACTCGTCAGATCCACGCTCCGGCTCACACGTTGCCCACGAAAGATCACAGGCAGGCCAATCTCACGAGATTAGAACAACTGGTAATTCGCAACGGCGCAAGGCGTGAATCGTATCAGCGGCGCCTTGCGAAACGAAACGGGTAGCTGCCAACAGTGTTCCACTGGTTCGGCGGAGTTAATCCCTCCACTCTCAGATCGTAAGTTCCAGGCGTAAGAAAATCCGAGTTCAAACTGAGTGACAGTGCGTGGTAAGCGTCCGGCCTAAACCCGCTTTGCTTCCAAACTGTCGCTCCTCGATTGTCCACAATTGTCACTCGATAAACACTAAAATCTTTCTTATCTTCCACTGGTATCGAAATCGCAAATCTGGGACTCGATGCGGGAGGAGCAACATCAGTTGGGGCAGGAACTTGTCCTCTCGCCACAGAGACCAGGGAATAAATTGGAAAGTTAACTTCCGAAGCATCTGAGCCGTGGACTGGAGACTGACCTCGTACGTCGTCTTTGAGCTTCTTCTCGAGTTCATCAACCCGCTGAGCAAGTTGCTGTCGGGCTTCCTGGTGCCGTCTTTCTGATTCGGCAGCTGTTTCCACGCCCCGCTCATACTGCTGCCTAATGATCGATGCTTCTCCTTTGGCTTGACGAAGTTCTGCTTCCAATCGAGAGGTCCGGCGAAAAGCGAAAAAGGTAAACACCCCTGCGACCACGATGCAGCTAAAAGCGATTGCCACCCAGATTCGCGTGGGCACCAATTGTCTGAGGCGCCACGGCCGAGTCAGGCGTACGCTCTTACTGCCCAACAATAACGGCTCCTGCACGGCCAGGACTTTAAGATCCTGGATGAAGCTTCTTGTTGCGTTCAACTGCTCGACACACGCTGGACAGTCGATGAAATGATCTTCGAATTCTTCAGCCTCGTCCACGGTCAGCTTGCCCAACACGTACTGGTCGATCAAGTTGAACTGATTGATGTAGTCGTGATTCATTGTGCGAAACTACCCTTAGTTATAGAGTGGCGACGGAGAGTAAAACATCGCAATGACCTGCAACCACTCACCTACGACCCCCCTTTTTCGCGAGCCCTTTTACGCTCAAGGTAAAGCGCACGACAGCGTTTTCTCGCTCGATGCAGAACCCGGTCGAACTGCCCACTTTTCAGGCCCAGATCGGCACAGATCATCTCCTTTGGTTCTTCATTTATGTAAAAGCGGAAGAGCAGTTCCCTGTAACGCGGAGTGAGCTGTCGAACCAAATCGCGAAGCTCGTCGAATTGCTCAGACGTCTGCAGTTGGTCCAATTGGGTTGGCGATGGGTCTGGTACCTCCTCAGCGTGTTCCAGATCTTCGCTACGTGCCCGTTGCCTGATTCTTCGGAGCTGTTCAAGCGTGTGGAATCTAGCGGTATTTGCGATAAAGGACCCTAGACTTTCAGGTTGTTTTACATCACCGTTCCTAATCTTTCTTATGACTGTAAGGAAAGTGTCCTGCGAAAAATCCTCAACCAGAGGGGAGTTTTTCGCGATACGACGAATGATGTGAAGTACCGCATCTTCAAAGAGGTCTACCAATTCCGCCTCGGCTTCGGCATCGCCGTCAATGATGCGTTTTACCAGGCGGCCGTAGTCGACATGAGCGCTCGCGCTGCTGGTTCCATGGTCGTCCTTCGCGGCTGTCAGCGGCAACATTCGCTTAAGTAAAGACCTAAACATTGATTATGGTATACCGATAATAACAAAGGGTGCCCAGTAGTAGGGATGACGTGTTTCGGAACCGCTGCCAAGCATGCGCAATTTGGCTTCCCGTAGCGCAGCCGGTTTTGCGACATCACTGACCATTTGTTGATAGAAGTCTTTCATCAATTGCGCAGTTGATATGTCGCTCACGGCCCATTGACTGACTACCACCGACCGGGCGCCGGCAACGAAGAAAGACCTGCTTAGCCCAATGATGCCTTCACCTGACGTCAACTGGCCGCGTCCTGTTTCACAGGCGCTCAGGATCACCAGATCGCAGTTCAAATCCAGGTCCGCAATTTCAGTAGCCCGTAAAAATCCGTCCTCATCGTTATTTCCGTCAAGCCCCAGAACGACCGCGGAACGACCTGGATTTCGCTCATCAATTAAGCTGTGAGTGGCAAGGTGGATCCATTTGTACTTGCTCAGAGGTTCCTGTTTAAACGCCTTTTCCGTACTGTCTTTACCTAAATACAGACGCTGTCGCTCTTTTGGAATCAGACTCGCAATGTATTCGACTTCGTCTCGTGTTCTGGGTAAACGTGAAAGATTAGACATCTCCCAGTCCCACGCTCGCTTTTCGGCTTTCGCAGAGGTTGCCGGAAGATTCCGGCTAAGAGAGGTTTTCGATCTTTGCTGGAATACTGGATCACCAAAGGCGAGCAAGTCCAGTTGGTCATCGTGCTCCGAAGCGGACCTGGGCGGCGGCTGGCGCAGCAGTTCGATTAGACTTGCGGATGGCAGATAACTGATCTGGTGGTCTTCAAGCAAGTACCGGCCATTATTAAACAGTGATTCATATGGCACATGGTTCAGCAGTCCGTCTGGGATCACGATCAGCTTGTAATCGGTGAGTCTACTCGCCAGTTTGCCAAAAAGCATTGTAAAGAGTTCCTGTGCCATCGCCTGCTGTTTCGCTACTCTCAACTGCAGATGGAGATTGGCCGGTGCAGTTGATAGATCATTCACATACTTTCGGACTTTTCCTTCAATCTCACTGCGGCGAGAGAGTATCTCGAAGCCGACGGTCCCACGCGAGATCAGCCAGACGAAGGATCGTTCTTCTCCCAAATAGAACTCGATCACCGACTCGCCATCACCGAGTTGATTCTGCAATTGCGTTAGTCTGGCAGGTCTAGAAAAAACCAACCGGCGTCTGGGATGATTCAACTCGGCCTGCAATCGCCTTTCTGCCAAATCATCTTCAGCTTCAACCAGGTCTCGCTGTAGATTTTCGCGCTGATGTCGATTCAGAGTGGGCGACAACAGTCTTGTGCGCAGTGCGATTATTGATGCCGACAACGTGCTAATCTTGTTGTCTGTATCAGTATCACTGCGTGACCCAACAAGGCGCCGAGCGCGGATGAACCCAGACAACGTTCTTATCCTGGCATATTGATACGCGTCGTAGGCCTCATCTATTCGTCCCAAGTCAACGAGCAGATCTACGAGCTCGCGGTAAGCCGCCTGACGTTCTTCAGCGAACCCGATCGCGCTCCTTTCCGTCGCGGCATAAACCATCCACCAATCAAGCACCGTCCCACTAACTGCGCGGAAATACGACTTCAGCGCATTCTCTCGCTCTTGAGAGCCTCTCTGGGCTCGCGCCAAAGCGAGCCAGCAGGGCCACCGGAGAGTGTTAGCCCGCAACTTCTGAGAGTTCGTAGTCGCGCGACGCGCCATGTCTTCTGCCATCCGGAGCGCCGTCTCCGCCTGCTCCCTGGCTAACGAGACTTGCCTGGCTGACAAACTCAGCCCGGATAGAAAGCAGAGAGTCTTGATTTGAGCGGGCAGATCGTTGTTTTGCTTATACAGGGAAAGCGCCCGATCGAGATTGCTGTGGCCCTTCTCGAATCGGCCGTTCTTTAGCTCCATCTGCGCCAGCAAACTTAAAGACAATGCCCCCGCTTTCTCGTCGTTTCCCTTACTACTCGAGATTACGGCTCTCTGCGCAAGATCCATCGCCCGTCCGAAATCACCTTCTCTATAACTCAAAGACGCGAGGTTAAGTTGAACTTGCGCCTCAACTGCGTAGTCCTTGTTTAAACGGGCGAGATTAAGAGCCTTCAAATAGTTGCGGGTCGACAGTTCCGTTTGGTAAAGCTCAGCGTAGATCTGGCCTATCGCGTCGTAGGTTAAGGCTTTCAAGGAAGGTGAAAGCCCTTCGATCAGGAGCGTCTGACGGTACTGGCTTAAAGACTCGTTAAACCGCTTGTCGTTTCGGTATAAGTCACCGATCTGCAATCTGGCCCGCCCCGCTCGCTCAAGATCACCGCGTTTGGTCCATAAGAGACAAGCTTCATCGAGGCGTTTACTAACACCTGTCCGATCGTCGGTTTCAGCCAGTTTCATTGCCTGAATAAACAACGCCTCAGGATTATTCAAATTCTGACTGATGGATACCTGCGGCCAAAGTCCGAGTAGGACTAGCAAAATACGAGCAGCGTAGCGCACCTTTTTCTTAAACGGATCAAACATAAGACACTGATCGCTTTTCAACTACAGCCTATTTGGCAACCATAGTACGCACATTTGTGGTTTGTTTCGATCTATTTTCGCCCGTACGTATAAGACTCGCGGTCGTTTTTTTCGGACCGGGAGTCTTATGGAAAACCACGCCCCTACAAGAGATTACTCTTGAAGAAGCCAATGCCAAATACAGGATTGAGGTCGAACGTGTCGAACTTGATCTCGTACAGCAGCCTATCGCCTTTTTTTACACGTTGATAGAACGGCAGATTCAGGCCATCGACCGTACGATAATCCCCGTACGTGACATTGATATCACCGACTTCCAACCGATCGATTAGGTGGTTTGGATTGGTATAGAAATACCAGGAGCCGCGGTCAGTCTTTACTTGGAATCGGTTTCGTCTTGACGCAGTGCCAACGTAGACCACTTGCGTGCTTGGCTCTGAAAGGCGTTTTAAAATAGGCAGAAGACCGAAGGTCGCCATTTGAAACTTGATGCTTGCGGCCTCGACACCATCCAGTACTCTCACTTCCAGTTGGGTTTCTGCCTCGAAGGTGGTGCGAACCAGAGTACGCCCGTCAAACAAAAAACGCTGATTCCTGTTGAGAGTGGCTTTGTCGTACCTGACAAACGAGCGGTCCGTGGAAAGGCTCAGCCTCCGTTCAAACACGCGTTGGGATCCGGCCGAGATATCCGGGTAGTACATCAGTGTGCCCTTCTGGATAAATCTCAGCCACTCTTTATGGTTGTGGCAACCATGAGCTTGCAGTACGGTGAAGACCTCGACTGGATTAGGCCCTGCTTGCTGGTTTGCAGTCGAATTGCTGCGATAAACAAGTCTCACTGCCGCAGCTATACCGATCCCCAAGAGAAGGAGCAGGATACTTACGACAACGGGAGATAAGAGGATCTTTCTCATGTCTAATTCTCCTTATTTACTTAAAGGTCGGGGCGAACAGCTTTTACAACTCGAGCCATTCGCCCCGACGGTGTTCGAGTATGTGTGTTAGTTTGGCCGGCTGCTCACTGGCTGGACCACCAATCTCTGAAAGGGTGTGTGGCCTTGCGCAGTGAGTAGCTGGTCAGCCCAGGATGCCGGCGTACTGGCCCAGGCAAGCATCGACACATGCCTCATAGGTGTCCTGACAACTTGCGCTGAACTGTGGATCTTGATTGCACGCTGCCAATTGCGCCTCGCATGCACCAAGGCACTCGACTTGAGCACTTACCCTGGGAGTTGCAACCACCGACAAGGCGATTAACAACGCGATTGACAGTACACTGCGACGCCTAACTACCCGTTGTGGAATAGTCTGGCGACCAGTTTCCCATTTTTTCATTTTGCGATTTCCTTCCTTTCAAAGTTAGGGCTCCGTGCGCCCTTCATTGATGGAGTTCAGTCGCGAGAGGCCGGAAGGTAACGGCCCGTCAGAAAAAATTTTCAAAGAAGGGTGTCCTTGATCGGTAGTTCAGGCATGAATCGACAAAGAGTTACCCAATGGTTGTAATGTCTCTCAATTAATGTTGCCTTCTGAGTCCAACTACCCTGGCTAGATTGGGGCTTAAATCCATTCTTGAGGTTTTCAAGTGAGATTTTTAGGTTGTAGGCGCCACTTTAATTATGAGTAACAACTGACACGTCTGAGGCAATCCTGGATAGAGGATCACGCATCTCGAGCGTAGGGATCTCAACTCCAATCCCGTACGGTGAAGAATGGCAGCAGAGAGCCAACAGAAATCGATATGTACCGTTGAAGCGGATCTGGAGTTGTTGAGCCGCTATCAGAATGGCGACCATCAAGCGCTGGAGGCGTTGTTCGAAGTCCATCTTCGCTTGATTAAGTTTTGGGTCCGTAAAGTGTGGCACTGGGCGGATCGGGAAGAGGTCATGCAGGAGGCGAAAATTGGACTCTCTAATGCGGTAATGGAATTCAACGCTTCAAAAGACAGTGACTTCCACGCGCAGGCTAGAAGGTGTGTGATGAGAGCCGTCTTCGAGAGTAGAGCGGTTATGCCGGTTAAACGAACTCTGTACAATCACTACCGCCAAGTGATGAAGGCTCAGGATATATTGATGCGGAAGTTAGGTCGCAGGCCGACACTTGAAGAGCTTAGCAACGAAGCAGGACTCTCGGTAACGCAAGTAGAGAATGCTCTTAACGTGATCGCTGCGTTCCCGCTCCCATTAGAAGCGGCAGATGGAAAACTGGCAATCGAAGAGCCTTTCCAGATCGAGGATCCTTACGAGTCGCAGCTAGTCAAAGACGCGCTCAAGCAGCTCAGTCGGGATGAGGCCAAAATAATAATTCTTTATTACTATTACGGAAAGACAGACCGCGAGATCGGAGAAGACCTGGGCAAGTCCGAAGACGCCGTCAAAATGGCCCGAACGCGCGCGTTAGCGAAACTCAGAGACATTATCTCCGGTGAAGGAGTCTGAAACGATGGGATCTCAGGATATTGAACAACTCCTGGAGAGTGCCAAATATAAGCATCTATCCGACGCGACGTTGGTCTCGTATCGCGATAGTGATCTCGATGAGATTGCGGTGGCGTTAGCTGATGCACATTTGAGACTTTGTCTAGTCTGCGATCGAAGGCTTACTTTCTTAAGGGAGGAGGAGACGGCGCTCACGATAACTGAGCAGCCGGAAATCAATCCCAGAGACTATTTTCACACTGAGATCCAGCGGCTCGCGTTTTACTTTAATGATCTGCTGACCGCATGGATCGTACCGTTTAGCAAGACGGCGATGCGGGGAGCTGGCGACGGTGACGAGGTATGGAGATATGAAAGCGAAGACGGATTGCTTAGGGGGTGGGCAATACTGGAAAGCGACGCAAGTCTGACTGTTCATTTCTCCTCACCTGAACTCGTCTGGGAAGGCGCCCGCATACGATTCCGACTGGGCCCATTCAGCAAAGAGGTTACGTTGCAGCGTGAAGGAGAGTCCGGAGTCGCCGCAAAAATCAAAATACCCCGCCGGGAGCGCGCGAAAAAAATGGCCGATATTTCCATAGAAGTTGTCTGAGCAAACTTGGCGTAATCCGCGGGAATCTCTGAAACCGCATTGATTACTGTATGGCTAATCCTCAGTACACAGGCTTCTAGCGTGGTCGACCAGAATCCGGTGCATTTGAAAGCGACCCCGACCGACATGTTCCAGGAGACCATGTCCGACAAGCTGTCGCACTATCGGTTTTGGGTCATCGATTTGCCAGACCACCTGCAAGGAGGTGAGGTCAAAAGTCGCTGGTTTCGGCGCAAAGGCGCCGAGAAAGGTGAAGTACTCGCGGATTGGTTCGTCCAACACGTCCGTGCTTCGGTGCAGTAGCGACGACACAGAGGGGATGACGCCATCCTTCTCAATTCGGTCCCTGGGCGCCTCTTTGTTGATGATCTCCGTTCCTTTGCGAATCTTTTCGATCAGCTCGGATACTCCCCACCCGAGACGGGCTTCGCTTCTCAGCAACCCTGCAGCGACGTGCAAAGCCAAGGGCAAACACTCCAGGTCCCGCACCAGCTCCAGGCAGTCGCTCTCGTTTTCCGCGACCACGTCAGGCATGAGGATGCGGAGCACCATTAGGGCAAACTCCTCAGTCAAAACCGGCAAGTTGTAGGTTTGGGTTTCGTCGAGCGTTAGGGCTTCGGCTACTTTCGTTAAGCGGGTCGTGATCATCACTGAGCAATGTTCGCCTGCAG
>Ga0190270_10000600_pt1 | contig 15746 bp, 18 predicted proteins | sample Popmic320T_FD_133748 | JGI IMG/M metagenome (GOLD analysis project Ga0190270, IMG submission 133748) | Populus adjacent soil microbial communities from riparian zone of Weber River, Utah, USA - 320 T | ecosystem: Environmental > Terrestrial > Soil > Riparian zone | place: USA: Utah | collected...
ATGCGCGGGCCGGGTTCGCCCAACTTCCGCAGGAATCCGTCGAGAACGGCCATCGGTTCGGCAGGGGCTCGTTCGGGGTCGTAGCCGGCGAGGTTCACCGATAGGACCACCTGAGGGCGACGCTCCTCGAGCAGGCGACGTCCGGCTCGGACCGCAAGCGTCGTTTTGCCGACGCCGGCCATGCCTTCGATGGCCAGGATGCGGGCGTCTCCGTCGAGCATTGCCTCGAGTTCTGTCTCGCGGCCGGTGAAGTCGCTGACGTCGTCGGGCAGGGTGTCGAAGACCGCGGCGTAGGACGGTGCCGCTGCGTCGCTGTTGATCCGGGCGTATGCCTGGCGCCAGTGGCCGGCCTGGGAGTCGTCGTCGGTGAGGACGGTGACGATGTCGGCGACGAGGTCGATGTCGAGCCGGGTCCGGCCAGGTTGCAGGCAGCGGTAGACGGTCGCGTACGCCGGCTCCTCGGCCACCCCGCGCGACCGCCTCAGCCGTACGACGCGGCGATGCAACTCTCGATAGGAGACTCCGGACCACACCCGCAACTCCAGTAGGCACGCCGCCAGCTCATCGACGCTCGACGCGCGCTCGGCACCCGGCGGCCCGCTGGACGGATTGCCACCACGCATCAACGTTCGCCCCCAACATCACCGGGCTCTGTCCGGCACCGTAGTGGACTCGCGTAACTTTGATCCACTTTGATTCACATCGCCCACCAATGGGCGCTGATCTGCGCAACATAGACCTGTGACCACCCGTCGATTTGGGGGGCGGGTGGTCAGGCGGTGGGCTCCGGCCGACGGCCCTCTGGCCGGTCGCCCGCCGGTCGATGGCTAGGCGATCGGGTCGCCCGGGCGGGCGCCGTCATCGGGCCGGAGCAACCGCACTGTTCCGGCGTCGTCGACGGCGCCGAGCACGAGGCATTCGCTCACGAAGCCCGCGATCCGCTTGCGCCCGAGGTTGATCGCGCACACGACGTGCCGGCCGGTCAGCTCGTCGGCGGAGTAGTGCGTGATCTGGGCACTCGACTGGCGCTCGCCGAGCGGCCGAGGTCGATGCGGAGCCTCCATGCCGGGTTGCGTGCCTCGGGAAACTCCTCGACGGCGACGATTCGGCCGACCCGCATGTCCAGGGCGGCGAACGATTCGGGCGCGTCAGGTTTCGCGGCGGTCATGCCGGCGAGCCTAGGGCGAAGTTCACGCCACCGAGCTGTCGGCCGGCTTGAACGTCGCGATCGGGTTGTCGAGGACCCCCGTCCAGCTGCAGTTGCTCGGTCGGCCGCTGGAGGTTGATCATCTGCCGGTTCTTGGTGGGTCCGCGACCTGAGATCGCAAGCGCCGGCTTTGCGCCCGTACGGTCGATCCGGTCTCCGTCGAAGCAACGATGCGGCGTAACCGTTCATGGATGACCATCGACCGACGCCACCCCATATGCAACCCGATCTGCCGCCCACGTGGTACAAGGGGAACACGGAGCTAGGGAGGTCAGACGAGCGTGGATATGCAAGAGCCGATGTCGGAGAACGCACGGCGGGCGATCGGGTGCTACCTGGTGGCTGTCGGACTGATAATGCTGGTGATGGTGCCGTGGGCGTGGTCCGTGGCCTGGCGGGCCAACGAGTCCGAATCGGGTGGCGCGGCGACGTCCTTCCTCGGCATCGACTTCACCGCGTCGGCGCCCGCGTGCCTCTTGACCATCGTCGTGCTGATGGCGTTGATCGGCAGCGTCACGGTGATGACGCTCGTGTTCGCCGCTCGCGCCGGCCACGGCACGCTCGAGCAGACGTACCTGTGGTGGTACGTGACACGGCCCGTTTCGGCGGCCGGTCTCGGTGTCTTGGTCTACATGTTCGTCGTGGCCGGGTTTTTCGACTTCGCCACGATCGAGGACGGGTCGACGCCGGCGCTCGTCGTCGCCGCCGCGCTTGGCGCCTTGTCCGGCCTCTTCACTGACCAGGTGCTCGACCGGGTGCGCTGGGTCCTCGGCCTGAGTGCGTTCGACAGCGGCACGGCCAAGCGTCGCCGCGACCCATCTGACGTCGGGCTTGCGCTGCTCGACCAGGACACACGAGTCGACGACATGAACGACGCGGCGGACCAAGTCGACTCGAGATAGGTCGGCCCGAGCGAAAACCGCCAAGACGGTGGCGCATTCCGGCCAAGGCCTATATGTGCCACCCGTGAGGTGCTGACGCGCGTCCCGGTCCATACAAAGCTGGCTTCGACAGCGAGACGGCAAAGACCGAGGAGTACCGATGCGCCGCCGATCCGCCATCGCGACCGTCACCGCCTTCGTTTTGGCCAGCTGGCTGGTCCAGTCCACGGCCGATGCGTCGCCCAGCGCGTCCGCTCCCGACACGGCGCGCCATGGTCAGATCGGGACGACCTCGATCGCCGACGTCACGTTGCTCACCGGTCACACGGTGCGGGTGTCTCGCTCGCCGGACGGACGACGGTCGGTCATTGTCACCGACACACCACCGGGTGCCGATGGCAGTGTGCTGACGTTCACCGACCCGGCTGGCGACCTGCACGTCGTGCCGCGAGAGGCGCAGCCGTTCGTCCAGCGCGGACTACTCGATCCGAGACTGTTCAACGTCACCGATCTCGTCGCCGACGGCTATGCTGACGACGACCGGTCCGGGCTTCCGGTCATGCTCGCCTATCCCGAGCGCGTCGGCGCGGCACGCGTACGCGATCAGGCCGTACAGCTGCGAACGGCGGGCACGGCGGCCGTTCGCGCCTTCGAGACCGCCGGTGCCGTCGCGGCGACGGTGCGCAAGTCGGAGGCGGCCGACTTCTGGGACGCCGTCACCGATCCGCCGACCGCGCGGACGAGCACTCCGGACCTGCTCGGGCCGACGGCCAAGATCTGGCTCGACGGCACGGTCGAAACCACGCTGGACGAGAGCGTGCCGCTGGTCGGTGCGCCGGAGGCCTGGGCGGAGGGCTACGACGGCACCGGTGTCACCGTGGCGGTTCTCGACACGGGCTATGACCCCACCCATCCCGACCTCGCCGGACGCGTCGTCGGTACGGAGGACTTCGACGGCACCGATTCGGTGGTCGACGGCAACGGGCATGGCACCCATGTCGCCGCGACGGTCGCCGGCAGCGGGTCGGCATCGGGTGGTTCTCGCAAGGGAGTGGCGCCCGGGGCGGACCTGCTCATCGGCAAGGTGCTCGCCAATAACGGGCAGGGCCAGGAGTCGTGGGTGCTGGCCGGCATGGAGTGGGCCGCGGCCCAGGACGCCGACGTCGTGAACCTGAGCCTCGGCAGCACTCCGACCGACGGCACGGACCCGCTGTCCCAAGCCGTCGACGCCCTGACCGAGTCCACCGGCACGCTCTTTGTCATCGCCGCCGGCAACGCCGGTCCGTCGCCTGGGTCGGTCAGCGCGCCAGGGGCCGCCGATGCCGCCTTGACGGTGGGCAACACCGACAAGACCGACCTGATCAACCGCGGCTCGAGTCGCGGCCCGCGCCGGGGTGACCATGCGGTCAAGCCGGAGATCTCGGCGCCGGGCACCAACATCGTCGCCGCCCGAGCGGCCGGCACCTCGTTGGGTTCGCCGGTCGACCAGTACTACACCTCGCTCACCGGCACGTCGATGGCGACTCCGCACGTCTCCGGAGCGGCCGCGATCCTCGTGCAGCGGCACCCGGAGTGGAGCCCGGCCCGGATCAAGGCGGCCCTCGTCGGCTACGCCGAGGCGCCTGCGAGTGGGACCGTCTTCGAGTACGGCTCCGGCCGGCTCGACATCCCGGCCGCCCTCGACGCCACCGTCGTCGCCGAGCAGAGCACGGTGTCGTTCGGCTTCCAGCCCTGGCCCAACGCCGACCTCGAGCCGATGCAGCGTACGGTCGCCTATCGCAACATCGGCGATGCGCCGGTCACCCTCGACCTGTCGGTCACCGGGACCCACTCGGCCGGCACGCCCGTGCCCTCGGGAGCGGTCTCGGTATCGCCGACGACCCTCGTCGTTGCGGCCGGGCAGACCGCCTCGGCCAAGCTGACCGTGGTGCCGGCACAGATCGAGGCTGGTGACGTCAGCGGCGTTGTCCCGGCATCCGTCGGCGACGGCGACGCGATCCGGACGCCATGGTCCTACGGCGAAGAGAACGAGCGGTACACCCTGACCGTCGACGCGATCGGTCGGGACGGCCAGCGCTCGACCGGCTGGGCGATGGTGTGGAGCGAGTCGATGGGCCGCTCGTTCTGGAATCTGTGGCTCGACGGCAGCGGTCCGCAGACCGTGCGGCTGCCCAAGGGCGACTACATGGTCCTTGGTGGCTCGACCGTCTATGACGACGCCGGCAAGCTGGCCGAGGAGACGATCGCGGGCTCGCCCGACGTGAGCCTCGGTTCCGATCGGACGGTGCTCCTCGACGCCCGCGAGGGCAACCGCCTCGCCTTCAAGACGCCACGGCCGGCGACGCCGCAGCAGCTCCAGCTCGGCTGGACCCGGTGGTACGAAGGCGGCGGCTCGATGGACGGCTGGCTGCAGTACTCCGGTGAGATCCCGCGTCTCGCCGTCGCGCCGAGTGCAGCCGTGGACGACGGTAAGTTCGAGTTCGTCGCTGGGGGGAGGCTGGTCGCACCGGGCGAGCCTCCTGGCCAGACGCCGTATCTCTACGACCTCCTGCTGCCGACGCCCGACCGGCTGCCGTCGAGCGGGACCTACCGCGTCGCTGCCCACGACCTCGCACGCGTCGACACCACCTTCGTCGGCGTCGGCGAGGACGGTCGGACGACGCACGAGAAGCGACTCGGCTTCTCAGCGCTCGGCGCGACGTCGGTCGGCGGCACCAGCCCGGTCGAGGTGGCCGGGCCGCGGGCCGACTTCGTGTCGGCGAACGGCACCATCTGGCAGTCGATGGTCGCGCTGCCGCAGTCGGGCGATCTCAAGGCGCCGACGATGTGGGACAACTACCAGACGTTCGCGCCGGGCGCGCGCGACTGCGAACGCGTTGGTGGGGAGCGCCGTACTCCGTAGGCACCGATTCCGACTACTCGGTGACCGACGCCTACCGCCGGGCGAATCGCCTCAGCATCCTGGTGCGCGACTACCAGGACGGCGAGCCCGATCACTGGGGTGACTCATACAACCGCGACGACGAGATCTCGACGGTGCGGAGTCAGTTCTACCTCGGCGACACTCTGCTCTACGACCAGAAGCGGGGGAGTTTCTCCGTCGACGATCTGCCGGCCGAGGAGTCGACCTACCGACTGATCCACAGCGTGACGCGTCGAGGGCCGATCTGGACGAGCTCGTCCTACAGCGAGTCGGACTGGACGTTCCGGTCCGGCTACGAGTCCGACACCGGTTGGCCGCCTAAGGCCATCCCGCTGCTCGATGTCAACTGGACGGTCCCCATCGACGCGCACAACCGAGCGCGGGCTCGGCCCGATCTGACCGTCGGCCTCCACGCCCGGCACGTACGCGGCCTCGACGGCGGCGACATCGATCCGGCGCAGCTGTGGGTCTCGTACGACGACGGCGAGACCTGGCGATCGGTCCCGCTCGAATCGAGTGGCGACGATCGCTACATCGGCACGATCACGCACCCAGCGAAGAACCACACCAGCGGTTGGGTGTCATTGCGCGGCCGTGTCACCGACAGCATCGGGGGCTCGCTCACGCAGACGGCGCTCCGTGCTTACGAACTCTCCTAGCGGTTGGGACTGCTCGACGGCTGTCGCTGGCGGTCGGCCCGGGTGGTCGGGTTTACGCCGGTCTTCGTGGCGGGGGGTCTACGCGCTGGACTAATCGGCGGGATGTGCGTCGGAGTACGGACCGGCTAGACGATATGCCGCAGTCGGCCCGTGTCCACGTCGTACAGGAACCCGCCGACCGCGGCGGCATCGAGGATCGCGGGATGGGTGCGTACCCGCTCGACATCGGCTCGGAGTGCGGCCTCTTGGTCCTCGACCGCGCCGAACGTCGGCAGGTCGGCGCCCGGCCCGCAGGCCTCTCGGACTCGCGACCGCAACGCAGACTCGTTGGTCGCCATCGCGCAGCGGGTATGCGGCACGACCAGGATCCGGTCGACGCCGAGCAGATGGACGCCGAGGATCATCGCGATCATCGTCTCTTCAGTGACCCGGCCGCCGGGGTTGCGCAGGACCTTGGCGTCTCCGGGCGCGAGCCCGATCATGCGGATCGGGTCGATCCGCGAGTCCATGCACGTCACCATCGCCACGCCGGCATGCGCCACACCGTCAAATCCAGCGAGGTCGAACGTGGCTGCATAGTCCGCGTTGGCGGCGAGCAGATCGTCGAACGTCTTGGGCACGCGTCGAGGCTAGTGGGATCGGCGGGGTCGGCGGCGTGATCGACGTTACGTCCGGTGGCCTAGTCGCCGAGGACCGTCCGGCACTGAGCGAAGTACGCCGTTTCGGCCTCGTGATAGTCGTGGAGCTTCGTCCGCTGATCGTCGGTGAGGACGGCGTCGGGCGCGAGGGGCGCGACGCGATCCCATTGTCGGAAGGCGCTGATCCAGGCCGAACGCAGGCGAACGAGGTCGGGACTCAATAGCCAGGCCCCATACTCCGTTGCCGCCGTACGCATGGTGCGCTCTCCTCTCCGGCCTGGTGGGCCCCGACCGGACCGAAAGGGGGGCTCAATCCGGTCGGAGCCTTACTGCTTACATCGCGGGCTGTGACGGGCCGTTACAGCGGGCGCTCGCGGATGTCAGCCCGCTCGGGCTGTCGTCCGGGTGGCCGGGACCGAAAATTGGTCCTCAATACGCGCGCGAAATCGGACCTTACCGAGGGACCGAGCGAATGCCACGGTATTGGCACCAGGACGTCGAATCCGGCTTTGGATCGGAACCAGCGGAGGTAGCGGTGTCAGTATCAGTGCTCGACATGTCGATCTCACTCGACGGGTATGTCGCCGACGAGGACGACTTCCTCGGCGGCGACGACGGACACCGGCTACACAACTGGTTCGCTGATGAATCCGACCCACCGTCGGGGCCGACGCAGGAGTTCTTCGACGAGTGGAAGGCATGCGGCGCGGTCGTCTCGGGACGGCGTACCGCCGAGCTCATGGACCACTGGGGCGGTGACCATGCCGGCGCCCCGATCTTCGTGCCCAGCCACCGACCGCCTCCTCCGGCCGCCCGTTGGGGCTATCCGCTGGTGACCTACGTTGCCGACGGGATCGCCAGCGCGATGGAACAGGCCAAGGCCGCCGCCGGCGAACGCGACGTCCAGGTGCGTGGTGGCTACACAGGTCAGCGAGCGATCGAGGCCGGGGTGCTCGACGAGATACAGATCCACCAGATCCCGGTGCTGCTCGGTCGTGGCCGACGACTGTTCGACGTCCTGCCGTCGGAGGTCGAGCTGGACATCGTTCGGGTGATCGACACACCGGAGGCCACCCACATTCGCTACCGAATCCGTCGCTGATCGGCCGCGATCGGGCCGTCGATGGACGCGAAGAACACCCTGGTGGCCGCCTCGCCCTTGTCGGTCAGGACAACGGGATCGACCGAGTCGAGTGCACCCTGGACGGTGTGGACCAGCTGCTGAAGCATGAGCTCGCCCGACGGAGGAGGCGGGCAGGCGCCCGGTCGTGGGCAGTTGGCGATAGGTGCCCCCTCGGGAACGTGGGAGTCCGGTGCCGCCGCCGGCTCGATCCTCACGCGCCCTAGCGTGTCCTCGGTGGATGCCATGCTGTGGCGATGACCGAGGTGGACTGGAGCCGGGAAGTCGTCGACCAAGTCGACTGGCATTGGCGGCACGGGTTGCGCCCGCGCCTCGAGGGGTGGCCCCGCGGCTCACTATGAGACCTGGGAGTACGCCGGCACCGCAGCCGAGGCTCTCGGCCAGCTTGACGCCCAGTACGGCGCGTGGATCACCGGTGTGCGTTCACTCGATGGAGCTGGACTGTCGCGGCCATGTGGACCGGCAGAGGGCGGATGGGCGGCGGCGCCGATGGCGACCTTGGTGATGCACATCAACCGCGAGCTGATCCACCACGGTGCCGAAGTCTGCCTTCTCCGCGATCTGTACCGGCAACACGACCGATGAGTTTCGCGATCTTCGGAAGTCGATATGGGGACAGCCCGCAATCAGAGGAGGCCCACGATGGGCAAGGTCTTGACCCATATGACGATGTCTTTGGACGGCTTCATCGCGGATCCGAGTGACCAGCCGGGGGAGCTGTTCGACTGGTACGCAGCGGGGGACGTGGCCGTGTCAAACCCGAATGAGACCGTTTCGTTTCAGGTCGACGACGCCAGTGCGCAGATGCTTCGCGAGTTGACCGACGACTGCGGCGCCGTCGTCGCCGGCCGACGCCTGTTCGACATGGCCGATGGGTGGGGTGACAAACACCCCGCAGGCGCTCCCGTCGTCGTTGTCACTCATAGCCCGCCCAAGGACGCCGCCACGCGGTGGCCCACGACGACGTTCGTCGACGGTGTCGGACCCGCGATCACCCGGGCCAGGCAGATCGCCGGCGACCATGACGTCACCATCGCGAGCCCGAACGTCATCCAGCAGGCACTGGGCCTCGGCCTGGTCGATGAAGTCTGCGTCAGCCTCGTGCCGGTCCTGTTCGGTGAGGGGATCCCCTACTTCGCGAAGCTCGACCATGGACACCAACTCCTCGACGACCCGATCGTCGTCCAGGGACGCCGCGCGCTTCATCTGCGATACCCGGTCCGACCCGCGGCCACGGCCGATTGAGGTTGCGATCCTGCGGTCGCAGAGGACAACCTGATCGGTATGGATGCCGACACCGTCAGGGCGATGCTGCTGCGCAACCTCGGGCAGGCAACGGACGATCCCGTCGGCTCACACGACATGTACGACGACGACGCGGTGCTCGAGTTCCCGCAGTCGGGGGAGCGATTCGAAGGCGTCGCCAACATCCGTGAGTGGCGCAGTCGCTATCCGGCCGCGGTGTCCTATGACATCCGCCGCGTCAGGGGCGCGGACGACATCTGGGTCGCGGAAATGACCGTCAGCTATGACGGCGGCGAACCGCGCTACGGAGTCGGTCTCCTCGAGATCAGGAGCGGCAAGATTGTGCGCGAGACCATCTATGTCGGCGAACCGTTCGACGCACCTGAGTGGCGGGCGCAGTGGCGGGCCGTGCCCTAGCTGGCCCTTCGCGGTCGCGCGAACGTTCGACCCGTCCTGGCAGGTCCTGCGCGAAGGGTTCAGAACGGCCCCGGTAGCATCTCGCCCATGCCTGAGAACGACGACCTCGATCCTGCCGCCAGCACGCAGATGTTTCAGGCCTTCGTCGATCGCGGCGAGTCCGAAGCGTCCGGGCCGCGCTGGAAGCGGGCAGCCCTGGCGGGCGCCGCTCTGGTCGGGCTGGTGATCGTGGTGGCGCTCGCCTGGCTCGTGCTGGGCGGCTGACAAGACACTCGGCCTTCCGCCGAGTCACCCCCGCCGGCCGCGCCGCCGGTGGGGTACTTCGGCTTGCGGACGCAAAACGTCCGCATCCGCGCTTACGCTGGCCGCGTGACTAGCAATGAACCGTCCCTCGCCGGCAAAGGCGAGGGAGATCCCCTGGTGGGCTACACGGTCAAACCGCTCAGCCCTGACACCTGGGACGCATTTACCCGGATCATGGAGCGGCACAACGGTGTGTTCGGTGGCTGTTGGTGCACCTACTTCCACACCTTCTCCTCCGAGAAGACGTACACCGCCGAGGGCAACCGCTCCCTCAAGCAGCGGTTGGTCAACGAGGACCGAGCACACGCTGCGCTGGCCTTCGACGGCGATGAGGCGGTGGCCTGGTGCCAGTACGGCGCCCCGGAGGAGCTGCCGAACATCTACCACCGCAAGGAGTACGAGGCGGAGCTCGACCAGCTGCCCGACTACCGGATCACCTGCATGTTCGTGGACAAGACGTACCGACGCAAGGGAGTGACCGCAGTCGCCCTTCGTGGTGCGCTGGATCTGATCGAGCAGGCCGGCGGTGGGGTCGTCGAGGGGTACCCGCATGACACCGACGGCAAGAAGGTATCGGTCCTCTACAACGGCACACGGTCCCTTTTCGAGCGGGCCGGCTTCAGCTACATCCGACCCAAGGGCAAGAAAAACTGCGTGATGCGCAAGATCGTCCCGTGACGCTCGTCAATCACGAACGTCCAGTGGGCCGGCTGAAAGGTGGCTGAAGGCAAACTGAAGCCGCCCTGCGATGTGGTGGGCTCGTTCAGCCCCCCACATCATGGAGCGCCACATGAGCACCCAGCCGCCGTACGGTCAGCCGCAGGGACCGTACCCGCCGTCCGGCCAGTACCCGACGCCTTACGGGCCGCCGCCCCGCCGTGGGCCGCGTACCGGCACTCTCGTGACCATCCTTGCGGCCATCGCCCTGGTCGTCGCCGGTGGTGTCGTCAGCACCGTCTTGCTGGCCGGCGGTGACGACGACTCGGCCGGCGATGAGGTCGACGACACTTCCTCGAGCCAGTCGACCGACGAACTGACGGACGACTCGACCGACGACTCCACCGACGCTTCGACCGACGACCTGACCCCGGAGCCGTCAGGCGATTTGATCTCGGGCACCGGCTTCTCGTTTGCGGTGCCGTCGGGCTGGTCGGATGCCTCGGAGGAGGCCAGGTCGGCTGTCAACCCCGAGGTCGATGTCGCCGTCACCCAGGGAAGTGCTCTCGCGGAGAGCCCGGCGAACGTCATGGTCGTCTACCGGCCGGCTGAGGGTGCGACCGTACCCGGGGAGCTCCTGGCGGACTGGCAAGCCGAGCTCGAGTCCGGCACCGGCATGACGGGCCAGGTCATCCCGGCTCCGGACGTCGGCGGCCTCGAAACCAGCTCGGTCCAGATGGAGGGCGTCAACTCCTCTGGCACGCAGATCGTGTTGGTCGGCTACCTGACGATCAAGGACGATCAGGCCTACAGCATCCTCTGCACCACATCGAAGACCGCCGAGGCCGAGTCTTTAGCGACCTTCGACGAGATCGTCGGCAGCTGGCAGTGGGCGTAGGCCATCACCCGCCCCACGCTGTTGACGACCTACGTACCATCGCCGGGGATGTCGAGAACCGGCGGCGTGTTTCGCTCCTCTGGCGAGGCGAACCCGCCTCTGAACCGGATCGATGGAGTAGGACATGTTGCTGCAGGACAAGATTGCTGTCATCTATGGAGGCGGCGGCTCCGTCGGCGGGGTCGCCGCTCGCACCTTCGCGAAGGAGGGTGCTCACGTCTTCGTCGTCGGGCGAACCAAGGAGCCGATCGAGGAGATCGCGGCCGAGATCCGCGCGGACGGCGGATCCGTGAACACCGCCCTTGTCGATGCCGCCGACCTGGCCTCGGTCGAGCAGCATCTCGATGCTGTCATCGCCGTCCACGGCCGCGTCGACGTGAGCATGAACGCCACGAGCCTGCATGGAGAGCTGCAAGGAACGCCACTGGGAGAGATGCCGGTCGAGGACTTCACTCTTCCCGCGGTTACCGCGCTCACGTCGAACTTCTGTACCGCTACCGCTGCGGCCCGCCGCATGACTGCGACCGGTGGCGGGGTGATTCTCACGATGTCGACCGGGATGGCGTGCGGGTCGTATGCCTGCGCCCAGACGCCCTGCCGGAGACGTGGGGCGTCGTACTCAATCCCGAGCATTCGCCCAACGAGGTCTTCGAGTACATGACCGCCGGTACCGCGCTCGGCCAGATCCCGACCCTCCAACAAGTGGGGGGCGCCGCCGCGTTCATCGCCTCCGGCCGAGCCGGCGCGATGACTGGAACCATCGTCAATCTCACGTGTGGTTCGATCATGAGCGCCAGCTAGTCCAGTCGGTCCCGTCCGCTACCCGCCTGGGCACGTAGGCTCCGGTTGGGGTGACCCGAGGGAGTAGGGGCGGACATGAGGCTCGGTGAGGCGCGCTGGCCACCGGTCACCGCCGTGCTGATCTTCCTGGCGCTCAACATCGGCCTGCGACTCTGGCTGCCCACGGAGGGAGCGATCCGCACCCCTTGGCTGCTCCCAGCGATCGAGACCGCCCTCCTCGTGGTCTTGCTCGCGGACGACCCGCAGGGTGTCGCAAGGCGAATGAAAACGTTGCGGCGGCTCGCGCTCACCCTCGTCTTCCTCCTGCTCGCGGCAGCGCTGTGGGCAACCGCCTTCCTCGTCTACGACCTGATCAAAGGCACCACCGGGGTGACCAACTCACCCTCACAGCTCCTTGCCTCCGGCGCCTTGGTCTGGCTCGGCAACAACTCGGCTTCACCAACGCCACCGCGTTCAGCCCCACCGACGTGTGCCACTCACCCTTCGCGCGAAGTACATGATGCTCGCGCAGTCGACCACCGCGCTCGCGCTCTTCGGCCTGATCGTCGCCCGTGCTGTCAACGCCTTCGCATAGGGGCCGCCGAGGATCGGCAGCGATTCCTGTCCAGCTGCGACGTTGCTGAGCCGGCTACGGCGACTCGTCCGTGGCTGTCTTCAGGCTGGCGTTGCGACTGCGCCCTCCCTCTCACGACCGCTGCCCAATGGTAGGGCTCGGACCGGTCCGATGGGTGCGCCGCGGCGATGCGAGATCGCCCTGGGCGCCGCCCGGGTCGAGTCTCGGCTCGCCTGGACTGACCCCCTCCATGCCACTGGACGATGAATGGTGCCGTCGGATCAGTTCACCGGCTGTACTGGTCCCACCTCGACGTCGCCGCCGCCAGGGCTAGTTCCGAGGACACCGATGAGTGCGAAGGCGAGGATGGCGACGCTGAGGCCGAGGAGTAGCCAGCGGGCCACGCGGTTGTGCCGGAGCCGGGTGAACGCGAGCACGGCCGCGATGATGATACCGAGCGGGGGGAGGACGGTGGCGATGAGCACGACCAACGTCCATACGGCCAATTCGGTCCCGGAGGCAGCCGGCGGATTCGGAGCGGTGTCGGCTCTCGCATCGGGCGGGACGATGCTGGTCATGCCTGAACTGTACGGGTCGGCGTCGGAGTCTGCGAGAGGACGAAGGACGCGAATCGGGGGTCTTCCCGACCATTCCTGGCCCTGCACCCTGTGGCTGCCTGGTCCTTTCGCCCGACCGCTGGCGGCGTCCTGTTCACTCTGGCGAGGTGTGTCAGGCAGCTGGCAGAGTGATCACTCGTCGGGTGCTGTGATTCGCCTCCTGGTCGAAGGCCCAGATCGCGATATTGACCGGCTTGTGGCGGGGTGCTCGGAACCTTGTCGCTGTGCCTTGTCCGTAGTAGGCCGCGCGGCCGGTGGTCGGGGTCCCTGGCGCGCGGAGGCCATTGTGCCAGCGGATGATGATCCGCGAGAAGTCTGGGGACGTCGGGTTGGTCCAGGTCACCTCGACGAAGTCGCCGTCTCGCACCGCGGTCGTGTCTGAGACGCGTGCGGGTCCGGTGATGTCATCGCGCTGTTGGTATTGAACGTGACCGTCAAGGACCGTCAGGCCGAGCGCGTCGTAGGTGTAGTGGAATCGGATGTCGTAGCGGGTCGTGAGGTGGTCAGGACCGCGGGTTTGCGAAGTCGTCGACCCTCAGCCAACCATCGCCGGTGTAGATCGCGCCGGTGCCGTGGGCGAGGCCAACGTTTACGTCGTCCTGGCCGGATACATATGTTTCGCCCGCGGTGATCGGTGCGCCGGAGGAGTGGTGAAATCGAAGCCTCCATGAGTCCTCTGTTCCATCCGGCCACGCCTCGCTCCAAACGTCATGGTCGTTGAGGCCATTCCAGGTCAGCGGAATGTCGTAGTGCCGGTCGTAGGTGTCATCGACCCGATTGTCCATGTCCAGCGTCCAAGCGCTGGTGCCCTGCTCGGCGATCCCGTCGAGGTCGGTGTAATTCACGCCCCGGGAGGTCGGGATCTTAAGCCGCGCGTGCCGCGGCCCGGGCCCGGTCGGATCAAACCGCACCCAGATTCGGCAGCCCGCCTCCGTCAGCGATCCCTCGCAGCGGTTGTTGGTGATCCGGAAATCAGCGGCGTCAGCGCCGACAATCTGCGGACTGCCCACCGTGGCCGAATCCGCGGCGACCTTCCGCACACGGACCGCGAACGGCCGCTCGCGGATCGGCTCACCCACGTCGAGTGGATATGCGCGCCAGGCCACGTGGGGCCAAGCGTCCACCTTTGGCTTCGGATAGCCGAACCGGACCTCGCCGGTGCCGACCTGGAGCCCGTCACACCAGCGTTCGTACACCAGCCACAGCCGGACGGTCTGCGCGCCGTTGCGCGCCAGGTCGAGAATCTCGAAGTGCCCGGTTTCGGTTCCGCACCCTCCGGTCGTGGTGGACACCTGAAGCGCGGGTCCCGGCACGCCAAACGACCCCTTGGTGTTCCGGTAGTCGCCAACGTTGAGACGCTGCCCGTCTGGGGCGTACACCAGCGCCTGGAAGGTGATGTGGCGGTTCCGTTTGGTGTAGACGGTAAGGACGAGTGACTCGCCGATCGTGCCACGGTCACTAACGGACAGGATGGAGTTGTGCGGAGTCCAGAAGGTGTCTCGATCCCACTCCGATGTCGCAACTGAGAAGTTTTCACCGCGACCGTCGCCCAGCACGATATCGGCCGCGACCGATTGCTCTCCGGAACCGGAGACGGCAAGCGGCCGAGAGGCATCGGCCGGCGCGATCCCATCCGTGCCGACCAGCGCACCTGTGAGTCCAAGGCTCACCAGAAGCATCGCGGCGCCACGCCACCCGGTTGACCGCCCGTCCATCGTCCACTCCCGTCACCCGAGCAGTCCACAGGCCGTCTATTGACGACAGGAGGCTACTCACATCAATCGCAGCCCGCAATCGCACGCTGCGTCCGCCGTTGCGGGGGAGGTGCTCCCGTAATACGTCGGCCGTCGGGTCGATGCTTGGCCTGGCCACGGAGGCTCGCCGTCCTGCAGGCTGGCGGTGTTGGATAGCGCTCTCCTCCTTGATGCTCCGGGTCGTGGGCGGGGGCGGCGCGGCGCGAGGACCTTGTATACCTGCGCCGCCCGCAGCGCGCGCCATGACACACAGGAGAGGCGGATTCGACAACCCGGGGATGAGCACGGCAGGCCGGGTCGGCGTGGAATCTCTTGTGGAATCAAATGGCGGCATCTGCCGTGGTTCGCCGGGGCTGGAGGGGAGAGGGGGACTCCTGGCGCCTGGAGTGGACCGGAGTAGTGGGGGAGCGGGGCTCTCATAATCCCTGGGTCGCGGGTTCGAGCCCTGCCCGCTCCACGGAGGTGTCGTCTAGCGTGTCGCGGTTGGTTATGGCCGAGTGCCGACTCGCGGTCGCGTCCGCGAAATCGGGCTTGACTGGCACGTAGTGGTTGTCGAGCAACGGCGACGAGATCAGCATGTCGGCGGTCGCCAGGTTGGAGGCGACCGGGACGTTCCAGAGTGCCGCCAGGCGCAGGAGCGCCTTGACGTCGGGGTCGTGTGGCTGCGGCTCGAGCGGATCCCAGAAGAACACCAGCAGATCGATCATGCCCTCGGCGATCCGGGATCCGATCTGCTGGTCGCCGCCGAGCGGGCCGCTCATCAGCCGGGTGAGGTTGAGCCCCAGCTCGTACTCCAGCAGGGTACCGGTCGTTCCGGTCGCGATCAGGTCATGCTGTGCCAGTGTTCGGCGGTTGAACTCCGCCCAGCGCAGGAGCTCGACCTTCTTGTTGTCGTGAGCGACGAGTGCGATCACCCGCCGCACGTGCGGGGTTGTCATGGCCCTCCAAAGGTGGGGTTCTTACGACCGTGCACGGTGAAGATGTCCACGACATTGCAAAACGATGTCAGCCGGCCATGGATGCCCCGATGTGGGTGTCAGCTCGCTCACACC
>Ga0190270_10000601_pt1 | contig 15742 bp, 8 predicted proteins | sample Popmic320T_FD_133748 | JGI IMG/M metagenome (GOLD analysis project Ga0190270, IMG submission 133748) | Populus adjacent soil microbial communities from riparian zone of Weber River, Utah, USA - 320 T | ecosystem: Environmental > Terrestrial > Soil > Riparian zone | place: USA: Utah | collected...
CCCGTTCGAACAGCTCAGCGGCGACTGGACCGGCGGCGGCACGGTCACGCCGGCGAAAGGCGGGCCCAAGAAGGTGGACTGCAACGCAACCTACAAGGTTGCGGGCAGCAATCTGTCTCAGGATCTGACTTGCACCGGCGACGATTACGAGATCGAGGTCAAGCTCAAGCTCGCCGACAAGTCCAGCAAGGTCAAAGGCACCTGGACCGAAGCCATCTACGATGCCTCCGGCGCGGTAACAGGGATCGCGAAGCCAAACCTCATTCATGCGATCATCCGGGGTGACAAATTCTCCGGCCGCATGAGCATCACCGTCACCGATGCGGGCCACTCGATCAACATCCTCCAGTTGAATGAGGATACCCGCACCTATCGTCTGGTCACGAGCCTGCGCCTGCGCCGCCCGTGACCCTCGGGCCCAACCTCACACTGCAGCCGGACGCGCGGCGCTTGTAGGCCATCGCCATGGCGCGGGGGAGCTTACTCGCGCCGCACGAGACCGGCGAAAATCGTTGGACGACAGGCCTTTTCCGCGCTGGCACCAGGGCTGGAAAACGTATAAGGAGTTCTTTATATCCTTATAGTCCGAGGCCAGGAGTAGAGACTCTTTCCATGAATTACCACGTCAAAGACATCGGGCTTGCCGATTGGGGCCGCAAGGAAATCGCCATCGCCGAAACGGAGATGCCGGGGTTGATGGCGGTGCGCGAGGAATATGTCGCGGAGCAGCCCTTGAAAGGGGCGCGCATCGCCGGCTCGCTGCACATGACCATCCAGACCGCGGTCTTGATCGAGACGCTCAAGGCGCTCGGCGCCGATATCCGTTGGGCCTCCTGCAACATCTATTCGACGCAAGATCACGCCGCTGCGGCGATCGCCGCCACCGGCATCCCCGTGTTCGCTTATAAGGGCGAGAGCCTCGAAGAATATTGGGACTACACCCATCGCATCTTCGAATGGGCCGATGGCGGAACCCCCAACATGATCCTTGACGACGGCGGCGACGCGACCTTGCTGGTGCATCTCGGCGTGCGCGCCGTGAATGGCGACACCGCCTTCCTCGACAACCCGACCAATGAAGAGGAGGAGGTTGTGTTCGCCGCCATCAAGCGGCGGCTGAAGGAGAAGCCGGGCTGGTATTCGGAGATCGCCAGGAACGTGCGCGGCGTGACCGAGGAGACCACGACCGGCGTGCACCGGCTCTACGAGATGCAGAAGAAAGGCACGCTGCTGTTCCCCGCCATCAACGTCAACGACAGCGTCACCAAGTCGAAATTCGACAATCTCTATGGCTGCCGCGAAAGCCTAGTCGACGGCATCCGCCGCGGCACCGACGCGATGATGGCCGGCAAGGTGGCGATGGTCGCCGGCTTCGGCGATGTCGGCAAAGGCTCAGCCGCAAGCTTGCGCAATGCCGGCTGCCGCGTGCTGGTGGCGGAGATCGATCCGATCTGCGCGCTGCAGGCGTCGATGGAAGGCTACGAGGTCACCACCATGGAGGATGCCGCGCCCCGCGCCGACATCTTCGTCACTGCCACCGGCAACAAGGACGTCATCACCATCGACCATATGCGGGGGATGAAAGACAGGGCCATCGTCTGCAATATTGGCCACTTCGATTCGGAGATTCAGGTCGCTGCGTTGCGCAACTACAAATGGCACAACGTCAAGCCGCAGGTCGACGAGATCGAGTTCGCGGACGGGAAGCGCATCATTCTTCTGTCCGAGGGGCGGCTGGTCAATCTCGGCAACGCCATGGGCCATCCGAGTTTCGTGATGAGCGCCTCCTTCACCAACCAAACCTTGGCGCAGATCGAGCTATGGACCAACCCCGGCGCCTATAAGAGAGCGGTCTACGTCCTGCCGAAGCAGCTCGACGAGAAGGTCGCGCGGCTGCATCTCGGCAAGGTCGGCGCCAAGCTGACCGAGCTCAAGCAGGACCAGGCCGACTATATTGGCGTGCCCGTGGAAGGCCCCTACAAGCCGGACACCTACCGCTATTGAGTGCATTGCCGCGCCGTGGCGTGACAAACCAATGCGCTCTGGGCTGTGGGCAAGAGTCGGCGATGCAGCTAAGCTACGCCTGATTCGCCTTGAAGCTCGCGGGGTCGGTCGGCCCGCGTTCGGTCTGTGGCAGCGTTAAGCGAGGCGAGGCCATGGGCGGCGGCGCGGGAGCGAGGGACCATGCTGACCAGCGGGGGCAGGGCTGCACCTTCATCAAGGTGGTCAGAAGTGCTGTTCCGCGTCTTCCTGCTCGCCACCGCGCTCGTTCTGCTTCCGCCCGGCGCGGCCATGGCGGCGAGCGGCATGACCGCGCTTGATCCCCGCACGCTGTTGACGCTCGGCATCATTCTCGGCGTGATCGCCTTCTCGGTGTGGACCGCGATCGCCTGCCTCCGGGCCAGGGAGCGGGCGTGCAAGGCCGAGGCTGAGGCTGAGATCGAGGCGGAACGCTATCGCTTGAGCGAAAGCACCCTCGACACGCTGCTCGCGGCGGAGCCGCAGACGCTGTTGACGGTAGCCGAAACGGGCGAGGCGGAGCTTCTCGTCGCAACCTTGCCCCCCGCGCATGGCGTGCCGCGTGACACGGCCAATCTCCTCCATTTCGCCAATTGGCTCGATCCGGAGTCGGCCGAGGCGCTCAACACCGCAATCGACATCCTGGCCGAACGCGGCGAGGCCTTCAACCTGATGCTCTGCACGCAGCGCGACCGCCATGTCGAGGCCGACGGCCGGACTGCCGGCCGTACCATCGTGCTCAAGTTGCGCGATCTCGCGGGTCAGAGGCTCGACCTCGCCGATCTCGCGAGCCGGCACCGGCAGCTCGAGGACCAAGTGGCTTCCTTGCGCGGGCTGTTGGACGAAGCGCAAAGCAGAGATCCCGCCAGGGTCGAGCCCCGGCCGAGCCCCGAAACGCGGTTTCGAAGCTTCGATCGGCTGGCCACCGCCTTCGCCGTGTTCGACGGCGCCCAGCGGCTCACCCATTTCAACCAGGCCTATGTCGATCTCTGGAAGCTCGATCCCCAGTGGCTCGCAAGCCGGCCGCGAGACGGCGAGGTCCTCGACCGTCTGCGCCAGGCGCGGCGGCTGCCGGAGAAGGCCGATTATCGCGATTGGAAGAAGAGCTGGCTCGCTGCCTACGGCGCGAACGTCCAGGTCGAGGATCAATGGCATCTGCCCGACGGCCGTACCCTGCACGTCGTGGCCGACAGCGAAGGCGAGGCGGGCGTAACCTATCTCTATGAGAACGTCACCGAACGGCTCGGGCTGGAAAGCCGGTACAATGCGCTGATCCAGGTGCAACGCGAGACGCTGGACACGTTGCAAGAAGGCGTCGCCGTGTTTGCGCCGAGCGGACGCCTGCGTCTCTACAACCGCGCCTTCGCCACCATCTGGCACCTGCACCCCCGGCAACTCGATGGCGAGCCGCATATCGAGGAGGTGATCGCTTGCTGCCGCCAACTGTATGACGCGCCGGAGGAATGGGAGCGGATCAGGGCCGCGGTGACGGCGATCGTCGCCGAGCGCCATTCCTACGAGAAACAGTTCGACCGGCCCGACGGCAGCGTGCTCGCCTGCGCCGCGCTGCCGCTCCCCGACGGCGGCACCCTCCTCACCTATGTCGACGTATCGGATGCAAAACACGCGGAACGCGCCCTGATCGAGCGGGCCGAGGCGCTCGAAGCCGCAGACCGGCTGAAGACCGCCTTCATCAGCCATGTGTCCTACGAGTTGCGGACGCCGCTCACCAATATCATCGGCTTCAGCGAACTGTTGGCGAGTCCTGTCGCCGGACCTCTGACCGACAAGCAGCGGGACTATCTGAACGACATCCGCCTCTCGGGACGGACGCTGCTCTCGATCATCGACGATATCCTCGACTTGGCGACGATCGACGCCGGCACGCTGGACCTCGAGCTCTCGCCGGTGCGCGTGCGCGAGGTGATCGAGCAGGCGGTGCAGGGTGTCGACGAGCGTCTTAAGCAGAACAAGGTTATGCTGGATATCGAAGTCGCCCCGGGGCTGGAGGCGTTCGTCGCCGACGGCAAGCGGGTCACGCAGATGCTGTATAATCTGATCTCCAATGCCATCGGCTTTTCCGAGGCAGGCGGTCGGATCGCGCTAGGCTGCGCACGCGAGGGCTCCATGATTGCGTTTACCGTGGCGGACGAGGGCGTCGGCATACCCCCAGATTATCAGCAGGCCGTATTCGACCGCTTCGAAAGCCGCTCGCATGGATCGCGTCATCGCGGTGCCGGCCTCGGGCTTTCCATCGTGAAGAGTCTCGCGGAACTGCATGGCGGCATGGTTAGGCTTGAGTCGGCGCCAGGCCGGGGAACGCGGGTCACGGTGCTGCTCCCGCTTCAGCAGGAGCCGGCGAAAGACGTAGTGGAAGAGCCGCTCTACAAATCAAGCCTCGCCGGATGACTACGCGTTGGCGTTTCGAGAATGTCGATCTCGTCGAGCTCGACATTCTGGCAAGCCGCCTGGCTCTCAATCTCAAGGCGGGCGATGTCGTCGCGATCTCCGGGCCGCTCGGAGCCGGCAAGACTACGCTCGCCCGCGCGCTGGTCGCTCGGCTCGGCGGCGAAAGCGAGGTGCCGAGCCCGACCTTCGCCCTGATACAGCACTACGCGACGCCGCGCCTGACGCTGACCCATTGCGACTTCTACCGGTTGGAGCCCCCCGAGCTCGATCAGCTTGGCCTTGACGATGCCGTGAGCGAAGGGGCGGTCCTCATCGAGTGGCCCGAGCGAGCAAGCGCCTGGCTGCCGCCGGACCGTCTCGACATCGCCATGGACGAGACGGCGACGCCCAATGCGCGACGCATTGTGCTGACTGGCTATGGGCACTGGGAGGAGCGGCTCCAGCGCCTCAAGGCGATGGCGAAATTCCTCGGGCGGACACCTTACGCCGAGGCGGCCGCCCGCTACCTGCAAGGCGATGCATCGACCCGCTCCTACGCACGGCTGGTGCTGCCGGAACGCAGCGCGATCCTGATGAACGCGCCGCGTCAGCCGGACGGCCCGCCGATTCGCGACGGCAAGCCCTATAGCGCGCTGGTGCATCTGGCCGAGGACGTGACGCCCTTCGTGGCGGTGGCCGGGGCGCTGAGGGAATGCGGGCTCTCGACGCCCGCGATCTACGCCTTCGACCTCGAACAAGGCTTTGTCATTCTCGAAGACCTCGGCGACAAGGTCTTTGGCAGCGAGGTCGCCAAGGGGCATAGGCTCGCCGAGCTGTGGGGACCGGCCGTGGATGTGCTCGTGGCCTTGGCAGGCTGCCCGCCGCCAGATCGTCTGCCCATCGAAGGCAACGCCCCCTATCTTCTGCCCAGCTACGACGCCGACGCCATGCTGACCGAGGCCTCGCTGCTGATCGACTGGTTCTGGCCGGCCCTGCACGGGAAGGAGACGCCGCCTGCCTTGGCGGCCGAGTTCAGGGCGTTGTGGCAGCCCCTGCTGGCAGAGGCGGCCGAGGTCGACCCGGGCTGGGTGCTGCGAGATTATCACTCCCCCAACCTGATATGGCTTCCCGAGCGGGAGGGCATCGGGCGGGTTGGGATTCTGGACTTCCAGGACGCCCTTCGGGGGCCCCTCGCCTACGACCTGGTGTCGCTCCTCCAGGACGCCCGGCTCGACGTCCCCGAACCGCTTGAACGGGAGCTTCTGGCTCGCTACTGTGCTGCCCGAGGGGCGCAAAGCCAGCACTTTTCGAGCGATCAATTCGTCTCGCTCTACGCCACGCTCGGCGCTCAACGTAACTCTAAGATCCTCGGCATCTTTGCGCGACTGGCGAAACGTGACGGCAAGCGCGGTTATCTCGCTCACATCCCGCGGGTCGCGCGCTATCTTGAGGGCGATCTCGCCCACCCTGCTTTGGCTGAGCTGCGCCGCTTCTACGCGCGCGCGTTTCCGGTGGCCGACGGCCTCGCACCGCTCGCGCTGTAAAGGTTCACGCCCATGACCGAGGCGACGACCGCGATGGTACTGGCCGCTGGCTATGGCGAGCGCATGCGGCCCCTAACCTTGAGCATACCGAAGCCGCTGGTGCGGCTCGCCGGACGTCCGTTGCTCGATCATGTGCTCGACCGGCTGGCCGCATCGGGAGTCAAGACCGCGATCGTGAATGTGCATTACCTGCCCGAGCAGCTGGAAGCCCATCTTGCCGCTCGCCAGGGCAGGCCGCCCGAGCTCCTCGTCTCCGACGAGCGCGGCGTGCTGCTCGATACCGGCGGCGGCACGAAGAAGGCGCTGCCATTGCTCGGCTCGGGTCCATTCTTCATTCACAACGCCGATTCGGTCTGGAGCGAGGGCACCGCACCCGCTCTTTCGCGCATGTTGCGGAAATGGAATCCGGGCGCGATGGACTGTCTGCTGTTGCTTGCTCCTACCGCCACGAGCATCGGCTACGCGGCCAAGGGCGACTTCTCGATGGACGCAGAGGGCCGCCTCAGGCGGCGCGGCAAGAACGAGGTCGTACCGTTTGCCTTTGCCGGCGTCTCGCTCTGCGATGCGCGATTATTCGAGGATGCCCCCGACGGGCGCTTTTCCTTGAACCTGTTGTGGGATCGGGCGCTCGCCGAGGATAAGCTCTGCGGCATGCGGATGGATGGACGCTGGATGCATGTCGGGACGCCGGAGGCCCTGGCCGAGGCGGAGACCCTGTTCGAGCGCGCGGGTGCCTGAGTCCTCCCCGGCGCGCCACGCACTCTACACTATCCCGCCTTCGGCGCCGTTCCTGACGACGCTTGCCCGAGCCATCCTGGCCGGCGATCTGCCATCGGGCGGCGGGACCAAGCCCGATCCGCTCGCCCTCCCCTTCACCACCATCTATCTGCCGACAAGGCGCGCGGGGCGCGCGCTGCGCGAAGCCTTCCTGGCCGAAGCCAAGGGCGGCGCGCTGCTCCTGCCCCGCATCAGGGCGCTCGGCGATCCCGACGAGGACGCCATCCTGTTCGCGGCGGAGGCTGCTGCTGAGGCCGATAGCGGCATTGGCGCGCCGGCGATCGGGACGCTGCCCCGGCGTCTGGCGCTGATGCGGCTCGTGCTCGCCTATGGGAGGCAGCTTCGCACGGCAGCCGCAGCCGAGCGCACTGCCCTGGGACCACCCGTCGACGACATTCCGCTCGGGCAAGCCTCGCAGCTCGCCGCCGACCTGGCCAGCCTCATGGACATTGCCGAGAGCGAGGAAGTCGACCTCTCGAAACTCGGCTCTCTCGTCCCGGACGAGTTTGCCGGACACTGGCAGCTCACCGTCGAGTTCCTCAAGATTTTGACGGAGCAATGGCCGCGCCATCTCGCCGAACAAGGGCTCGCCTCGCCGATGGCACGCCGCACCATGCTGATGCGACGGGAGACCGAGCGGCTGGCCGAGGGGTCGCCGCATCCCGTGATTGCCGCGGGCTCGACCGGAACCGTGCCCGCGACGGCGCGATTGCTCGAGGTCATCGCCTCGCTGCCGAATGGAGCGGTGGTGCTACCCGGTCTCGATCTCGGCCTCGATCCAGACAGTTGGTCGACCGTTGCCAAGCATCCCGAGCATCCGCAATTCGGCATGGCGGAACTGCTGCGCAAACTCGGCGCGTCGCCCGATGACGTTGCTCCTGTGCCTGGAAGCGCACCGGACGAGCGCGCTCGCGCGCGGCTGCATTTGGTGGGCGAGGCGCTGCGTCCTGCCGAGAGCACCGATCAATGGCAAGAGTTCGTCGCCGCCCAGTCGGTGCCCGAGACACGCGCGCGCCTCGCAACGGCGCTCGACGGTATCCGTGTCGTGGTGGCCCCGACCGCACATGATGAGGCGGAGGCCATCGCACTGATCTTGCGATCCTGCGTCGAGACGCCCGGCAAGACCGCCGCCCTCATAACGCCAGATCGGGTCTTGGCGCGCCGTGTGGCCACGCGGCTGAGGCGCTTCGACCTGGCGATCGACGATTCCGCCGGCATGCCCGCCGCGCGAACGTTGCCGGGTGCATTTCTCGACCTCGTGCTTGGCGCGGTCGAGACGAATTTTGCACCGCCGGAACTGATGGCGCTGCTGAAGCATCCTCTGGCGCTACTGGGGCGATCGCCCGCGCAAGCTCGCGACGCGGCGCGGACGCTGGAGCGCGGCGCCTTTCGCGACGTCTATGTCGGAGAGGGGCTTGCCGGCGCGTGGAAGGCGCTGGAGGCCGCGGGGGGGGGGCGGAGAAGCGGCCCTACCCGGCTGTCGGACGAAGCGTCCGCCGCCGCGCGCAGCCTGGTGCAAGATCTCGAAGCCAGTTTTGCGCCGCTGATGGCGCTGAGGGACGGGAAGCATAGCGCGGCAGCACTGACCCGGGCGCATATCGAAGTCGTGGAAGCCCTGGCGCGCGACGCGGGCAGCTCATCGAACCAACTTTGGCAGGGGGACGCCGGCGAAGCCTTTGCCGTCATGCTGGCGGAGCCGATCGACGCCGGCGACGGTCTGACGCTCTCCCTGACAGACTACCCGCCGTTCTACCGCAGTCTTGTCGCGTCAGCGGCGGTTCGCCCGCGCGCAGCCCTACATACGCGCCTGTTCATCTGGGGTCCGCTTGAAGCGCGGCTGCAACAGCCCGATCTGGTGATCCTCGGCAGCCTCAATGACGGCGTTTGGCCCCGCCACCAGGAGGCAGGTCCATGGCTGAGCCGCCCCATGCGCGCGGAACTTGGGCTCACCCCGCCAGAACGCCGCACCGGCCTGGCCGCCCACGATTTCGCCCAAGGGCTGGGCGCGCGCGAGGTCTACCTGACCCGTGCGCACAAGGTCGACGGCGTACAGACCGTGCCGTCGCGCTGGCTGCAGCGCCTGCTCGCTCTGATCAAGGCGTCGGGCCTCGAACAGGCGATCGAGCCAGCCGAGCCTTGGGTGCAATGGGCGCGGGAACGCGACCATGCACCCGGGTTCAAACCCGTCGAGGCGCCAAGACCGCGTCCTCCGATCGAGGCCAGGCCACGCGAGCTGAGCGTCACGCGCATCGAGCGATGGATCGCCAATCCCTACGAGATCTATGCGCGACACGTGCTGAAGCTCGTGAAGCTCAAGGATCTGGGGGCCGAGCCGGACGCCTTGACGCGCGGCCAGATCATTCACAGCGTATTGGACGACTTCTCCCGCGCCTATCCGGATTGCCTGCCGGAGGACATCGAAGCCACGCTGGTCGGGATCGCCAACGACTATTTCGCCAAGCTGCAGGGCTCGCCCGTCGTGCGCGCGTTCTGGCAGCCGCATTTCCAGAGATTCGCCCGGTGGTTCGCAGCTACCGAGCCCGAGCGTCGCGCCAGGGCCGCACGCGTCGCGACGGAAGTCACAGGCGCGCTCGATCTCGACGTCGGCACCGGGTTTCGGCTGACCGCGCGCGCCGATCGCATCGACCTTCTGCACAACGATACGGTGGTCATCTACGACTACAAGACCGGCACACCGCCTTCCACCAGCCAGGTCGACAAGCTGTTCGCACCGCAGCTTCCCCTGGAAGCGGCAATTGCGGAAGCCGGCGGCTTTCACGAAATCGGCAAGCGTTCGGTTGGTGGCCTCGTTTATATCCACGCTTCGGGACGGCACGAGGGGGACGCGGCCCGCGATGCCGGCACCGATGCACCGGCCGCTCTCGCCGCCGCCGCCCGCAAGAGCCTGATCGCGCTCGTCGCGCGCTACAGCGATCGCGAGACGGCTTACGAGGTGAAGCGCCGGCGTGGGGGGGCCTTCTCCTACGATTATGACGATTACGAGCAGCTTGCCCGCGTCAAGGAATGGCTCACGCAGGATGCTGCGGAGGACGCTCGATGAGCACGCTTGACGCCATCCGGCACACGACCGACGCCAACCAACGGCTCGCGTCCGATCCGTCACTTTCGGCGTGGGTGTCGGCCAATGCCGGCACCGGCAAGACGGAAGTTCTGGTGCGACGGACCTTGCGGTTGCTGCTGGCTGGCTTCGCGCCCGAATCCATTCTCTGCCTTACCTACACCAAGACGGCGGCGGCGGAGATGCAGAACCGCCTGCTCGAGGTCCTTGCCGGGTGGGCGACCATGCCGGCGGACAATCTCAACGAGAAGCTCGTGGAGTTGCTGGGGCGCGCTCCGGAGGACGAGGAGCCGGTCACTGCGAGACGCCTATTTGCCCGCGCGCTCGAGGCCGAAGGCGGACTGAAAATCCACACCATACACGGCTTCTGCGAGCGTCTCCTGCAGCGCTTTCCGCTAGAGTCGCGAGTCACTCCGCATTTCTCGGTGCTCGACGAGCGCGAGCAGGCGCTACTACGGCGTGCCGCCTTCGACGCGACCATCTCGCGAGCCGCGGAAGACAAGGTCGGCATGCTGGGCGAAGCACTCACCCAGGTCATTGCCCTGACGGCGGGCGACAATCTGCGCAAGGTCATCGACGCCCTGCTCGGCACACGTGCCGAGCTTGCGGCAATGATGGCGTATCACGAAGGCTGTGAGGATTGGCCCGACGCAGAGTGTCTGGCGCTCAAGCATGTGCTTGGCGTGGCGGAACATCTCGAGGAAACCATTGTCGCGACGATGGCGGGCGTCCTGTCCGATGACGCGCTGGAAGCCGCGGCCGCGGCGCTTGAAGCATCGGATATTGCGAGCGCCTCCGATCGAACTGTCGGGACGCGTTTGCGGCAGGCAAGATCGGTCGAGGGAGAGGCGCGCACCACCGCGCTCTATCCCGTCTTTTTGACATCGGGCGGGAAGCCGCGAGTGCGGATCGTGACCCAAGCCTTCAGTCGTGAGGCGCCCGAGATCGCCCGAATCCTCAACGTCGCGCAAACTGAGTTCGCGAGCCTCAACGAGAGTCTCTCGCACCTGCTGATAGCGCAGGCGAGCGGCGCGGTCATCGTACTCGCCGACGCGGTGATCGTCGAATATGAGCGGCGCAAGCTGGCGGAAGCAGCGCTCGACTATGACGACCTCATCATCAAGGCCCAGAACCTCCTGTTGCGCTCCAACGCTGCGGCCTGGGTGCTGTACAAGATCGACGGGGGCGTGGACCACATCCTCGTCGACGAGGCGCAGGACACAAACCCCGCGCAGTGGAGCATCATCGAGAGCCTGGCGGCCGAATTCCTCGCCGGAGCCGGTAGAAGCCATCGCTTGCGCACGCTGTTCGCGGTCGGCGACGAGAAGCAGTCGATCTTTTCGTTTCAGGGAGCAAACCCCGCCCGGTTCGGAGAGGTCGGCCGCGGCTTCAGGCGAAGAGCGGAGGCGCTGGGACTTGCGTGGAAGGAAGTGCCGCTCACGCTCTCGTTCCGCTCCACCGAGCCGATCCTCGCCGCCGTCGACAGCGTGTTCGCCAATCCGGCTGCTGCCAATGGGCTGAGATGGCGGGAAGAAACGGCCGTCCAGCACCACGCCGATCGCAGGGGCGAGGCGGGACTGGTCGAGGTCTGGGATATCGAGGAGGAAGACCCGACCCAGCAAACCGATCCGTTCGAGCCCTGGACGGAGAGCGTAGACGGCAGCAAGCCAGTCGATCGGCTGTGCCGCCGCATCGCCGCCACGATCAAGGGCTGGATCGACAACCAAGAGATGCTCGTCTCGAAGGGCCGCCCTATTCGCGCGGGCGACATTCTGATCCTGGTGCGCCGGCGCGCCCCTTTTACCACACCGATGTTTCGCGAGCTCAAACGGCAGGAGGTGGCCGTCGCCGGCGCCGACCGCATGAAGCTGCTGGATCAGCTCGCCGTGCAGGATCTCGTGGCACTCGCCGATGTGCTGCTGATGCCGGAGGACGACCTGGCGCTTGCTGTCGTGCTGAAGAGTCCGCTGTTCGACTTCAACGACGACGACTTGCTTGTGCTCGCTCATGGCCGTTCGGGCTCGCTTTGGACCGCACTCAAGGCGAAGGCGGCGCACGAGCCCCGTTTTTACGAAGCGACGGCGCAGCTCTCTCATTGGCTCAAGCGGGCCGACTTCCTGCCGCCCTATGAATTCTACTCCGAGTTACTCGGCGCCGAGGGCCAGCGCCTGCGCAAAGCCATCCTCACGCGCCTGGGACCGGAGGCAGCGGAGGCAATCGACGAGTTTCTCGATGTCGCACTTGCCTACGACCGGGACGCTGCACCCTCTCTGCAGGGCTTCGTCAACCGGCTCCGGCACGACGAGGTCGAGATCAAGCGTGATATGGAGCAGAAGCGCAACGAGGTTCGCATCATGACGGTGCATGGCGCCAAGGGCCTGCAAGCGCCGATCGTATTCCTGCCCGACACCTGTGCCGGGCCACGGCCGCAGAACCCGAGGATCTTTTCAGTGCCGCGCGCGGCCGAGCCCCCGGACACGGTCGGCCATCTGCTGTGGCCGCCCAAGGGACATTCCGGCGCCACTGGTATCGCGCATGCGAAGGATGCGGCCGACGATGCAGACCAACAGGAATATCACCGGCTGCTCTATGTCGCCATGACGCGGGCTCGCGACAGGCTCTATGTCTGCGGCTGGAAGGGCAGACAGGGCCTCGACAAGTCCTGGTACGATCTCATCACCACCGGTCTCGACGGTTGCCTGTCGAAGACCGCAGGGCCGGACGGAAAGCCGGTCCGCCGCATGGAGAATGACCAGACCAAGGACGTCCCACCCGCGGATGCGGAGCCGGTGGCGGCAGCTTCGGCTCCGCTTCCCGCCTGGGCGCTCCAAGCTGCGGCGCCTGGGCGGTCGCGGCCTAAGCTTGCGCCGTCGCGGCTCGCGCTCGGCGAGGCGGGCGGCGTCGAGGCGCTCCCGCCGGAGCAGGTTTCGCTCGGCCCGTTGCCGCTCAGCCAGAATAACCGTTTCGCGCGCGGCCGGCTGGTGCACGCGCTGCTGCAGCATCTGCCGGAGCTTGACCCGGAGGCGCAGGAAAGGGCGGCACGTGCCTTCATCGCCGCGCACGGCGCAGAGCTGACGCAGGAATTGAAGGACGAGATTCTGGCCGAGACGCTCGCCGTCGTCCGGGATTCCGCATTTGCACCGCTGTTTCAGCCCGGAAGCATCGCCGAGGTGCCCATCGTGGCGCATATCGGCGGCTACGATCTCGAAGGCCAAATCGACCGGCTCGTCGAGGTCGGGAACGCTCTCCTCATTCTCGACTACAAGACCAACCGGCCGCCGCCGAAGACGCTCGAGGAGGTGGCACCGGCGTATATTGCCCAGCTTGCAGCCTACCGTGCCGCGCTCAGGAACCTCTATCCGAACCGCACCTTGCGTGCAGCGCTGCTCTGGACCGACGGAGCGCGCCTGATGGAGATCCCATCAGCTAACCTCGATGCGGCGGAGCGGCGCCTACTGGAGCATCCCGCCAAGCCTTGACGGCATAGTGGCGCATACCTAGTTTCCCGAACGAACGCGAAACCAATTGATTCCGCTGGCACGCCGGCCCCGAGGAGAAGCAAATGGCTACTGAAAAGGTTTCCGACGACACTTTCGAGGCCGAGGTGCTGAAATCCACGACCCCGGTGGTTGTCGACTTCTGGGCCGAATGGTGCGGACCCTGCCGGCAGATCGCGCCCGCGCTGGAAGAGATCGCCAAGGAACTCGGCGGCAAGGTGCGGATCACCAAGCTGAATATCGACGAGAATCCGCGCACGCCCTCGTTCTACAACGTGCGCGCGATACCGACTCTGATCCTGTTTAAGGATGGCGAGGTCGCCGGCACGCTGAAGGGCGCATACCCGAAGAACCATCTCGCCGCCTGGATCAACGGCACGATCAGCGCTTAGCCTGCTAGCCGTGTAATCTCAGGACGTGGCCTGCAAGATAGAGCGAGCCGCAGATCAGCACGCGCCCGGGTTCGTTCAGCGCGGCTTGCGATCTTAGCAGCGCGTCGGGAACGCTCGTCGCGGCGACGACGTCGAAACCTTCAGCGCGGGCGACCTCCGCCAGCGGCTCGGCATCGAAGGCGTTCGGCTCGTCCGGGATCGGCACCGTATAGACGCGCTCCACCAGGCCCTTGAACGGGGCGATGAAGGCGTGCGCGTCCTTGGTGTCCATCATGCCAAAAATGAGATGCACCGGGCGCGGCACGCGCTCGTCGAGCTCGGCAAGCGCGTGGGCGGTCACCTGGCCCCCGGCGGGATTGTGTCCCCCATCGAGCCAGATCTCGGTGCCGTCGGCGACATAAGCATGGAGCCCGCCGGGAGCCAGGCGCTCCATCCGCGCCGGCCATTCGGCCCGCGTGAGCCCGTGCTCGAGGGCGCGCGTTGTGAGCGCGTCGCCGAACAGCAGGCTCGCAGCGGCGATCGCCGTGCCGACATTGTCGATCTGATGGCGTCCGTTGAGGCGCGGCAAGGGCAGGTCGAGCAGGCGCGTCGTGGTCTGGAAGATCAGACGCCCGTGCTGCTCATACATATCGAAGTCGCGGCCGGCGACATGCAACGCCGCGCCGAGCTCCTCGGCACGGCGTTCGATTACCCGGAACGCCTCCGGGTCTTGCCGGCCCACGACGCAAGCCACGCCCTGCTTCAAAATGCCGGCCTTTTCACCGGCGATCTCCGGCAGGGTTTCGCCGAGGAACGACACATGGTCGATGGAGATTGGCGTGATCGCAGTCAGCAGCGGCTGGGCGACCACGTTGGTCGCATCGAGCCGCCCGCCCAATCCCGTCTCCAGCAACAGAAGATCGGCCGGCGTCTCGGCGAAGGCGAGAAACGCCGCCGCCGTCGTGATCTCGAACAGAGTAATCAACTCTCCGCCATTGGCAGCCTCGGCGCGGGCGAGGCAATCGACCAACAAATCCTCGCCGATCGGCGCAGACCCATGCGAGCCGGCAAGCACGATGCGCTCGTGAAAATGGACGAGATGCGGCGAGGTATAGACATGCACGCCCTTGCCGAGCCCCTCGGCGATGGCGCGGGTGAAGGCGAGGAACGACCCCTTGCCGTTCGTGCCCGCGACATGCAGCACCGGCGGCAGCTTCGCTTCCGGATGGCCAAGCCGGCCGAGCAGCCGTTCGAGACGCCCCAGCGACAAGTCGATCGATTGCGGATGCAGCTTCTTCAGCCGCTCGAGCAGGGTGTCGCTCGACGCGAATCGCGGGCGGGCTTCAGTGCGCCCGGCGCTGTGGGGTAGCGTGGTCAATCCCTCGAGCCCTTAGACGCTCTGTGGCGGGCTGGGGCTGGCGCCGTTGCCCGCCCCGCCCGTTGACGCCTCTTCTTCTTCGATGGCAGCCGTGTCAAGGCCGTTGCCGGCAACGCCAATGGTCGAAGCCGGAGCCGCATGTGCCGCCTGGCCATCGAGCGACTCGAACAAGGCAGCCTCGCGCCCCGGTCTGCGGTGGGTCAAGAGCTGGCAGATGCGGGCCAAGGTCCCGCGCAACTGATGGCGATGCACCACCATGTCGATCATGCCGTGATCGTGAAGATATTCGGCCCGCTGGAAGCCATTGGGGAGCTGCTCGCGGATGGTCTGCTCGATCACGCGGGGTCCGGCAAAGCCGATCAGCGCACCGGGTTCGGCGATATGGACGTCGCCGAGCATGGCGTAGGATGCCGTCACGCCGCCGGTGGTGGGGTGGGTCAGCACGACGACATAGGGAAGACATGCCTCGCGGAGTTCCTGCACCGCCACGGTGGTGCGCGGCATCTGCATCAGTGAGAGGATCCCTTCCTGCATGCGCGCCCCGCCCGAGGCGGCGAACAGAATGAACGGCGTGCCGCGCTTGACCGCGGCGCGCATGGCGGCGATCACCGCTTCGCCCGCCGCGGTACCGAGCGAACCGCCCATGAAATCGAAATCCTGCGCCGCGGCCACGATCCGCTGTCCTTCGA
>Ga0190270_10000603_pt1 | contig 15726 bp, 11 predicted proteins | sample Popmic320T_FD_133748 | JGI IMG/M metagenome (GOLD analysis project Ga0190270, IMG submission 133748) | Populus adjacent soil microbial communities from riparian zone of Weber River, Utah, USA - 320 T | ecosystem: Environmental > Terrestrial > Soil > Riparian zone | place: USA: Utah | collected...
AATGTTTACGTCAGCGGATCTGAAAGCGGTCATCATAAGTGAAGGGTGAAGAGTGAAGAGTTAAAAGCAAGACAAAACCAATTATTCTTGCTCTTCACTTTTCACCCTTCACTTTTCACTGTCCCTGCATCTTCTGTTATCCTCTGCGGCGATCTAGACCATGTCAGCACCGCCTGTGTTAGCAGGTGGGTTTATTGACAGCCGACAACCGCCGATGCGCAGCTCAACCTCCCACGAAAGAGAGTGATGAGCATCGCCGTTGAGCATGGAAGGTTCCAACTCACGGCGAATCGTAAACGCGAACGCAGTCTATCTATTGTTATAGATAGCGTCAAGTCTTATTTGACTGGCGGCAGCCTATCAGGAGGTAACTTCTGATGGGTTACGTGCGGGTAAGACCGAAGCGCTTGGCGGAAAAGCTGCTGCACATCAGAAATGCCTTAGGACTCTCTCAAAGTGAGCTCTATCGAAAGCTTGATGTCGAGGATCTTATTCCTTACACGAGGATCTCCAAATACGAGCGAGACGAACTTGAACCTCCTTTGCCGGTTCTCCTCCAATACGCACGCGCCGCCGGCGTCCACATGGAAGACCTAGTCGACGACGAACTCGACCTCCCAGCAAAACTCCCCGGCGCCGTCAGACACCGAAGCCTCAAACGCAAATCACCTTCTCGAAAGCGAAGACCTTAACAACTGGGACCGCGGGCTTCTCGCCCGCAATGAGCGCGCAGCGGGAACTGAGCAGTAGCCCGACCGCGAGGGAGGGCTTGAATCCGTGCTGTAGCCTGACAAGAAATGAAATTTGACCCGACCACTACTTAATCTCTCGTTATGAAAGTTCACTGCAAGCAATGTTAGTGCGCCAAGAACTCAGACGCTTTGACAATCTTGGTATTGCAGTAGCGCCGAATCGCTTTGAAGTCCCGCCAGTTCTCGGTGACCACGGATGCTTTCCATCTACGCGCGCTTACAGCCAAAAGGACATCCAGCGCCATTCGCTGCGATGCGCCAGGATTAAGCCTTTTCAAGCTGCCTCTGTGACTTCGTCTACGATCCTGACTTAATAAGTAAAGAACTCTGCTTGCGAGAAGCCAATCACCTTCATTAGGAACCATCAAGGAATTGTCTTCGCTGTATTGATGAAACAACCGTTCATAGATCTTGCGCTGAGAATCATCTCTAGCACTCGCCGTTAGTTCCATCAAAACAACAGCCGACCAAAGAAAGTTGCCGGACTTGCCCGGTAGGACTGTTGGCTTTCTTGAGATTATGACAGACGTGTCGTAGGTGAAATACGGCATTAGGAAGACGTGCGGGGATGATGGTTGTCGTAAGCTATCTGAAAAGCTCTTAACGTCAACGCTTCTCGTTTTGCGAATCTTTTCTTTCGCTCTTCATCCGTTTCGGGACTTTTATGACGCGGTCGTTCGTAGCGCTTACCGTTCGAACTGAAACCCTCGCCGTCCAAAAAAAGTGAAGTCTTCGTGGCGCGATACTTCGTCGATTTTCTCGCAACTGATTTCTTCGATTGCATGAAATTTTGGTTACCAAACTGGAATAGGGCTCGTCCGTGTCATCTCCCGCAAAGTATCATGAACCTCAGTCACCGTATCTTCTCTGATTCCTGTTTCATCAACCTCGCGTAGTCCTTCACCGGTCCGCGCGCAATGGCATACCTCATGAATCTTAGCCCGTGTAATTTTATTGTTTACGACTCGGTCAAACGCTTCCCGCCGGAGTTGATCAATGCCCCAAAGAAATCTCTGTTCCGCCTCCCAACGCCTACCGGCCCTTACGAGTCTACGGAACTGCCGTATCAGCCACCGTTGACGAATTACCATCGAATTTACGAATGTCTCAAGATGGGGTTCATCGAGCCGTGACTTATGTAAGCCAAGCTCTAGTAAGAGCTCCATTCTCTTATCGCGGAATAATCGCCGATCCAGATTCATGATAGCCTCCTTACGTTGACCGAACTCAACCTTCAGACTCTAAGGAGAATTCATCACAAATGTGCGTTGAAGGTCAAGCCATGGATTGGATGATACTCACAGCGCTGCTAGCAAGATTCTCGGCATTCATCTTCACGCGCTGTTCGGTTCTTACATGTGGGTCCGGTCATTAAGTGAAAATGCCTCCTTATCAGAATCAATAACTTACGGGCGCCGTTCGATCATTAAGTGAAATTTTGTTCGGGCATAACGTGAGAATTTCCTACCGTTTTCGTGCATAACTTGAAGATTTCCGCCAGATTGCTTCATGGGCAGTTAACATCGGCCTCCAGGAAATGGTTGCGTTGGAGTATTGCAGTTGCGGGCTCGTCTTCAACTCACACGCCCCATCTACCGACTAGCTACTCCACTCGCCGCAGGCAAACTCAATCAGCGAATAGAAAAACAACTTTCTGCTGACTGTTACGAGCCACGGTGTGCAAGGTCTTTGGTTGCTCTTCAGTGCGGAACCTGCGCACAATGTGCCCTCCTTGCAGGACGGCGACCGGCTCAAGACCAACGTGAGCACAGCCGACTATTCTCATCGAGCAGGCCAGGAGATCATGTCTGACGAAAATCGTTTGCACATTTTGGCGATATGCAGTCGCCCATTGATAGACACAAGCGGCGACCCCATACCGTTGCTTGACGTGACTGAAGAGCGCCGACGCATTGAGACCAGCATCAAGCGGGCGGGTGACGTAGCACGTGTCCACTTCCTGTCTGAAGCGACAACGGGCGAAGTCAAAGCCGCGTTGCGCGAAGAGTGGGACGTTGTTCACTTCACCGGGCACGGCACAGACGACGGCCGTCTCAAACTCGAAGACGGCTTCGGCGGCGCACACCTGTTGACGAAGCAGGAGACGACGCAATTATTCAACGGACAACGAACGCCGCTCGTAGTCCTGTCCGCCTGTTACTCAGAGATCGTCGGGCAGGCGCTACACGCGGCGGGCGTGCCCGCGGTCATCGCTGTGGACGCGCGCGTGCCGATTGCCGACCTTGCGGCGATCATCTTCGCGCAACATTTTTACGCCGCGCTCGCCCGTGGCTGGGACGTGCAGCGCGCTTTTGCCGACGCCCAAGGCGCGGTCGCGCTTGACGCGAAAGTGGGCGACGCCAAACCGCCGCAGGACGCGAGCGGCAACGACGAAGAGTCGTGGTCGCAGCGCTTCAAGTTGATTGGCGCGGTGCAGAGTGTCGTAGCCGCAAGCACGGGCGCGCACAGAGATGCGCCTGTGCGCCCGCGCTTCGCCGGGAATTTGCCTGAACCGAGCGCGAATTATGTGGGGCGGGCCAAAGAGATCGTTGACGTGGTCAAGGCCTTCGATGAAGATGAAGCGCCACGCGTTGGCCTCTGGGGTTCGGGCGGCTTGGGCAAGACGGAACTAGCGAAGGTAGTTGCGCGCTGGTATGTCGAGCGCGAGCGCGTGGATGCGCTCTTATGGGCCAGCGCCAGCCACGTCGAAGGCGAATACAAATTACGCGATCTGGCTTCGCTGCTGAGCATCGCCGCGCGCGTGTTCCGTCTGCCGATCACAGAGCAGAGCAGGTTCGACGAGCAGAAGGACGTCGTCCGCGAGTTCCTTGTTGCGAACCGCGCGCTCGTGCTGCTCGACAACTGGGAGACGATTGAGTCGAAGCATCGACGTGAGCTATGGGACTTCGCGCTGAGTCTGCCGGAGCCGGTGCGCGTGCTGGTCACGTCCCGTGACGTGCTGCCTCCGCAGGACGCGCGCAATCTGGAACTGGACACGCTCGCGCCCGCCGACGCCGCCGCACTGTTCACGAAGATAGAGCGCAACACGGGGTACGCCAAAAGCAATCCGCATCTGAGCGATGAGGAGGGGGCAATTCTGTGCGCGATCTGCGAGCGCCTGAGCGGCTACCCGTTGGCGATTGCCGTGGTCGCCGGGCAAACAGTCAGCCGCACACGCAGCGAGATTTGGGCCGACTTGCAGCGCGTGCCGAAAGACGTGCTGGAAGGCAAGCACGAATTGACGGGCGAACCGCGCGGTGTGTGGACGAGCTTAGGTCTGTCCTACGACGTGCTGTCGGCCGATGAACAGATGCTGTTCCGGCAAATGTGTGTCTTCCTCGCGCCCGCTGCCGTCGAAGACATCACAGCGATCACAACCGTTGAAAACGCGCGCCCCGTGTTAGACACGCTGGTTAAACGCTCCCTCGTGCGCATGCGCGAAGGCGCGTATGCCCTGCTGCCGATGGTGCGGCTTTACGCCGAAAGCAAACTCGCCGACGCCGGAGAAAACCCGCGCGAACTGCATCGGCGTGCCGGTCAGCACTACGAGCAGAAAGGGACGATGGAAGGTACGCTGACGGCAAGCGATCATATCTTTGAGTTGGCGACACGATTCGAGGTTCGTTTCGCAGCCGACGCATTTACCGGCTACGTCGCAAACTTTTATAGGGATTTGGTAATGCGCGGTTACTGGGCTGAGGCGCGAAGCAAAACAGAGCAGCTTATTACCGTCGCCCGCGCACTAGGCGACAAGCCGGCGGAAGCGCGAGCGATTGGCACATTGGGAATTCGCTATCAAAATATTGGTGAATACGAACGCGCTGATGAATTGTCTCGCCAGGCGCAAAGCCTCTTTGAGGAGAGCGATGACAAAAGTGGTGTGGCCGCAATGCTACATCAGTTAGGTAATCGGCAATGTCTGCAAGGAAACAACGACGAAGCGACGCGACTGTACCAACAGAGTCTGCAGATCGTAGAAGAACTAGGGGAGAAGGACGGGATCGCTCGCACGTTGCACCAGTTGGGAATGATGGCAGAGGAGCGAGATGACTACGACGAGGCGCTGCGGTTGTACCAGGAGAGTCTGAAGCTCACAGAAGAGCTGGGGGATAAGAAGGGCATCGCGGGCACGTTGGGACAATTAGGAAAAATCGCAGGGAAGCGAAAAGATTTTGTCGGGGCGACGCAGTTGTTTGAGCAGAGTCTCAAGATCGACGAAGAACTAGGGTATAAGCTTGGCATCGCAACCACGCTACACCAGTTAGGAAGTCTGGCATGTCAGCAAAAAGACTACGACCAGGCGACGCGACTGTGCCGGCAGAGTCTGCAGATCACAGAAGAGCTAGGGTCTAAGAAGGGGAGCGCGGACGCGCTGGGGCTACTGGGAATAATCGCAGAAGAGCTGGGGAAGTATAGTGAGGCAACAGAACTATTTCAGAAATGTTTGGAAATCAGAGAAGAATTAGGAGAGAAGCTCCAGGTTGCAGCCATATTGCAGCAGTTGGCGATGGTGGCACGGAAGGGAGAGAACTACACCGAGGCGACGCGGTTGTACCTGCAGAGTCTGCAGATCACAGAAGAAGGAGGGTATAAAAAGGGAAGCGCGGACACGCTGGGGCAATTGGGACAGTTTTATCGCGAGCGAGGGCAGATGAAGGATGCGCTCAGTTGTTCGCTCCGCGCATTGGCAATTTGCGAGGAACTGGATTTGCCAAACCGCCGCTTAGCACTAAACGATATTGTGAGCATTCAAGACGAAGTAGATGCGGTGCAGTTCACGGCGTGGTTGGGCGAGTTATCAACTGAGGCAGAACGAATAAGCGGCCTGCTTACTGAGCATCGCGTGAATGAATTCTTCGAGCAGTTAGGCGGTACGGCGCAGGGGGTGGTCGCCGCACGGGTGCAAGGGAGCGCGGAGCAACAGGCGGCGCTGGCACAACATCTCGCAGAGGTGGAGACCACAACGCGCGAACGGGGCACAACGGAACCGGGGGACTTCAATACGAACCTGGCGAACTTCTACGCTGTGCTGCGCGGTTTGCTTGCGGGCGAGGATATGACGGATAAGATTGCTGCGCTAGACGAATCGTTCAAGGAAATTGTGGAACGGGCGCGGGCGGCGAGCGCTTGAGCTCGTGCAGACACTATGCGCGTCGCGGTAGGAATTGACGTGGGCCCTTCAGGCGGCGCGGCCGTTGCGCTGCAATAACTTCTGTGGCTGACGAGGTGTCATCATGGTGCGAATTAAATGTGTGAATCCGGCGTGCTCCGGACCAAAAAAGAGTTTCGAGTGGGACGAGAGTCAACAACTCAAGGCGGGCGGTAGGATGGCCACGCCGCATGAGTCGGGCGCGGCGAGCCTCTTAGTAACCTGCTCGCATTGCGGCACAGGCAATAAGGTGTGGGTCATGAAGGTAAAGAAAAATGTGGGCTTCGCGCGGAAATAGGTAATGACAATGGCGGCTCCAACTGAACCGACGGACATCGTTGAAGTGCAGGGCGAAGCGCTGACGCCGCTCGACAGCTTCTGGCTTGACTCGGCGCGCAACATGGCGAAAGAGTCGGTCGGCGCGCTCGAAGAAGCGGCGAAGCAGTCGATCACCGTTACCACGCTGGCACAGTCCATCTATTTCGCCGCCATCTCGTTCGGCGACGTGAAGAATGCGTTAGGCACACTCACATACACGGGGCAGTGGCTGGTGGCCGGCGCGCTCGTTGTCCCTCTGATCTGCTGGCTCGCAAGCCTCGCCTACGCCGTGCTCGTGTTCAAACCGGAGATGTACGGCACGAATCTCGATTCGCCCGAGCTGACAAAGCAAGTCTATGAGGAGATCGTCGCCTACAAACATCAACAACTGATCCGCGCGCATCGCCTGCTGGTAGTTGGCTTCGGGCCGCTGATTATCAACGTCGTTCTGTATTTGATCTTCATTCCTGCCAAATCGAGCTAGATCACAATTTGACATCAAAGCTGATTTTTGGGTGGAACTACCGAGTTCGGAATATGAGTCCAGTTTCAGCATCCTTTGCACCCTAGCAAATGGAAGCAGAAATCAGCAAGCATGTTTGGGCAAGTGCGAGAATTGAGCGCGGCGTCAAAAGTTAGCCGTTAGTCCTTATTGATTTTTGCGGGGCGACGGCGGATCGGAATGCGTTCCTTGAGTAAGTCTCGGTGTCTCGTTTCTAGAATGGCGAGCTTTTGATAACTCATGCTTAGATTGGCGGCGGCGCGAGTGAGGCTACCATCAACCTGGGCAAGTGCCCGTTTGATCAAGGTATTTTCATATCTCAATAATTCTTGATTGAAGTCTAACGGTTTATTCGAAAGACCTTCGGCATCTTCCAGCCTCAGTCCTGCCTGAACTTTATGACCTACGAAATTCATTTCATGACCGAACCCACAAGCTTACACCACTGTGGGTCGGCGCATTAAGTGAAAATGCCCCTTCAACAGAATCAATACCTTACGGTCACCGTTCGAGCATTAAATGACACTTTCTTGGGGCATAACGTGAGAATTTCCTACAGTTTTCGGGCATAATCTGAAATTTTCCTCGCCTTCCGGCTGAAATGCCCAAAGACGGGATTATGCGCCCACGAAATTCACTTTATGACCCAACCTACAGTCGTTGCTTGTGTGCAGTTCGATGAAATAGTGGCATCAGTGAGTGGTTCAGCGAGGGCTGTTTTCCTTCGCAAGCGCGCCGATGAAACACAATCGCCAATTTCGACATTACTTTTGAGAGGTTCAAATCCGTGATTTTGTCCAGGTTTTTCTTATCACTCATGGTTATCACGCAGCTGGCCGCGAGCATCACGACGGTGCCGGCGCAATGGTCCAAGGTCAGAAAAGATCCGGATCCGCTGTTGGGTATCGGCGGAATGGCACTCCTGGAGCAACGCGAGGCAACCATCTCTTTTATCGTGGTTCACGACAACAGGCTGGGGGGACCACGTGCGGGCATCCTCACTGTCGTTGAAGGTAAACAGCCAGACCACCTTGAGCTTAGCTGGCCGAAGTACAAAGATCCCGAAGATAAGGCGAAAGCTAGTAGAGATCCCGCATACAAGGAGGAAGCTAAACTCCCCTCGGACCTGGAGGCGATTACCTTAGTGCCCGGTCCCCCTTTACCCACAAAGACTTTCATTTGCGTTGAATCAACTGGAAATGCTTTTCATATTTCCGTTGACCCTGAAAGCAAGGCGCTGAGGGTCCTGAAGGAATTCAAGCTGCCGGCTCCCGCCGCCAACATTGAGGCTTTTGCGCTGCATTTAATAGACGGCAAGTTGCTTGCAATGTGGGCCGATCGCGGCTGGGGTAAGCAACCGGCGACGCTTTTTTGGCGCAGATTTGATCTTGCGACATACGAGTTTGTTGGTGGGGTGAAAGAGAAAGCCGTGACGGTAGACTATCCGGAAAACACTTGCGTGCGCCACATTTCGGATCTCAAAGTTGACTCCGGTGGAAAAGTCTACATTTCAGCCGCACGTGACTGCGACACCAACGACGACGGACCGTTCGAGTCGGCGGCCTACTACATCGGCTCTTTCAAACCAGGCAAAGACCAGTTCGAGTTTAATCTGCTACCTGACAAGGACAGGCTGGAACTACTTAAATCCCAACTACAAAAGATCGAGGCACTCGAGCTTGTGCCCGGTCCGAAAGCCGGTTTCATTTTCGGTAGTGATGACGAGAACCACGGCTCTTCGATCTACTTCAAATGGTAAGCACCGGAATGTTGCATTTCACATTACTCAACCAGGTTTTGTCTTACAGTACCAGTTAGCGACTGGTGTTCACAGAAATGTGGTCAACTGCGCTTGTACCAATACTGCCGCTACCCAAAAGATGTCGGCAAGCGACATCGTTGTCTGTGTGGCAGTTGGATGGTGGGTTTTGACTTGCATCGCCCTGTCACTTCTATTAAGTAGGCTTCTCGACCCTTCGTAAGCTGTTGACAGAGTTCTTGCATGGGTCTATATTTCGCCCCGTTCAGCTCTAAGTACCTTACGCAGTCTCGGCAACCCGTATTCTTCGACAGGTCACTCATCGCCCGAGAAGCTTTCATCCTTAAGGTCCCACTCACTAGAAAGGTTCGTCACATGTTCACCTCCTCCCACTCCTCTCTCGATTCCTATTTTCTTAGAACTCTCTTCGGCCTTTCCATACTCGCGGTGGGCTTCATCTGGCCATTAACCGCGCTAGCGCAGGGATTGGTTATCACTCCTGCGCCCGTCGTTATCGCGACAACTGATCCAGTACAACTAACCATAAAAAAGGGCGCCGACACCCTGTCTGGCGATGCTGCAAAGTTTTCTGCTCCAGACGACGCCATCGTGTCGTTCGACCCCGCGACGCTGAAAGTTACACCTAAAAAAAGCGGCAAGACAAAACTCACAATTACCTACAAAGAAAATGAGACGGCACCCGCGGTTAGAGGTGAAGTGGATGTCATAGTGAGATATAAGAGCGCAACGATAGCGCCGACGCTCGTCGAAAGCGGAAGGACGTGGGAAATTCTGGGAGGGCAAAAGGTTTCGGTTAGAACTTCAGATGTAATTCTAAAAGACCTCAAGAATGACACCTCAGCCGTCGCACAAGAAGTAGAGTTTGTACCTGCGGATCCTGCATTGCTGGTAGCGACAAAAGCGACAACAGCCAAAGCAGGAGAGATCAAAGCGCAACCGGTTAAAGGAGTAACTGAAACGAATGTTGTTTTGAAGGTGGACGGCGTTGAGTATCCCCCAATAAAAATCAAAGTAATTGAGGCGGTTACCGGCTTTAGCGTCCTCTTAGGAGGGCGACCAATAGCGCCGCAGGATGGCCTTGTGAAGATTTCCATACCTGAAGGTGAAAAGAGGATTCTGGAGGTCAAACCTGTTGGGCGTCAGGACAAGATCAAAGACTTAAAGAATTTTAGTTTTACTTTGCCCGATCCACCAAATCTTCTTACCATAACCCCCAAGGATGACAATTTTGAAGTCGCTGCCAACGTTACTGGTGCTACAACGACAGACACTTCTCGGATGACATTCATCGCGACAAACCAGGATGTCGTCGAGGGAGTGCCGAGCGATGCCCGGCTAACGGTGGAGTTCCAAATTCCGAGGAAGACAAGTTACATAGAACTGCAAACTCCCCAAGGCAGTTTCCTGACTCGTAACGGGAAAGTAACGGTCCGAGCTGCGGTGAGGAATAAGGCGACGGCTAGCGCTTTGAGTTCATCGGTCGCGTTTGAGCTTTTTGAAAAGGAAAAGAACAAAGTGTGGGTAACGCTCACTCAGGAGGGCGACACAGCAACGGTCTTCTGGCGTGACCCGTCTGAGTCAGATATTCGGGCCCACTACGGAGGGGAGTTGGTGACGCGACCAACTGAGGTCGTTGTGACAGCAACCGCCACTGTCGGAACTGAAAAAGTGGAGAGCCAAGTCACTCTACGAATGGCCGAAGTGAGCAAGTTCGCAAAGCTTAAGGTGAAGCTGAATATTATGGACGAACGCACTGCCAGCGATCTTTACAGTTCGGTCATGAGCAACGAGTACTACGTCCTCACGGTTCGCCTATTCAACAACCTGAAAGATGAGGAGACGAGAGAATATATTGGATCCTCTATCCTCGCTTATAGTGCATCAATTGAGGTAGCGGTGGAACTCGAGAAAAAATTTGACCGTAAGAGTGGTACAGCTGTTCCTGGGCTTATACGTAAGGATGCTGCAAAGCGGGTTGCTGATTTGAGAAGTGATACAGTGGAAAGACATGCGATAAACCAAGCAACCAGGGATCTCGCATTTGCAAGGTCTTCGAGCGACGATCTCCAGAATGCGGGTGAGGAAGAACAACGGCGATATAGAGAAGTCTATTCCTTATTCAAGGAGATAGAAACCCTGGCAGCCAGGGTTGAGGATCTGAGGCGAGATCCTCCCCAATCCGCCGAACTGAAAGCCGCTGAGACTCAGTATGTCGATCTCTACACCAAGTACCAATTGGCAATTGGACGGGCGCAAAAAGCGAGTGAAGCCTTGATGAGCATACGTGAAAACATAGCTCGCGCTGCCTACCGGCGACGTCCAATAACACAGGCCCTTGATGGCGATACAACGGACGTCTATGACGACGGGCTCTGGCACCGATTGACCCGAGACGATCTAAACATTATCCAACCCGGTCAACCGCCGGCTGAGATGGGAAGGGGCCTGTTTCCTAAAGCTAGGAGACTGGAAGATTTGTCCCGCACGGTTGAGAGCGGTTTGACCGTTTCGGCAGATCGGCGTCCGACTGAACCGGAGGTTATTGACCCACCATGTATCGGAACAATTACCTATCGCCCGTTCACATTTGAAATGATGGTCAATACAGTAGATCGGCGCGATGAACGAGGTAGAAGAAGCAAAATTTTCAGGTTATTAGATTTCGTCGGCACGGCCACCTCTTATGTAACCGCTGTTGCTGTTCCAGGTAGCAGCAGCGACCTGCCCCTCGGTCTCGAGAAGTTCCGTAACCTTCTAATTCCCGGACTCGACAGGATTTTTCCCAACCACAAAGAGCAACAACGCCAGAATATTGTCTCTCAGGCCATGAAGGAGATAGAGGAGATACCCTTCGGTTCCGACATCACTCGAGTGATCTTCATTCCCAAGAAGAACATACGCGGCCTACTTAGTGGACACGATCTACGCATCAGCGAGATTTGTCCTTTCTATTTCAGCGTAGATGTGGCCATCATTCAGAAAGGTCGAGAGACAGTGCAGCAAGGGGCAGTAACGCGATAATCTCGATCCTTCAGGTTAACAATTACGTGGCGCAGGTTGGGGCGTCACTTGATTCCGACAACTAGCGAGTCCCGTCCTGCCAGTTGTTCGACGCGAGTTGAACTAAACCCGGCATCGCGCATCCACTGGGACAGTCCTTGCCCGTGTAGTCCAAGCTCTCGGAGTTTCAATCAGCATTGTGACTCATCAACAAACCGAACGCACCCTGACGCCGGGCATCGTCGATGAGCGGTTCAAAGACGGGAAAAGGCCCACCTTCCGGCAGCGCGTCGTAGGCTTTCTCGATCAACATCGATTTCTGGTTAAGGTGCCAGTCATGAAGAACGTGACCCGTTGTAATCCGTCGGCATTTGGCAATGGATCGTCGAAAGATAGCTTCGACAACTGTTTCTAGTGGTGACGGTCCTGCGTGTTCCTGCTTATTCGGCGCTTTTAGCATCAGCTCTGCGAGAAAGTGGGTTAAGCAGTCAAGAGTATGAACCCATAGCGATGGTATCCATCACCAAAGCGACGCACTCGGACGAACCGATGAGGCCTCTATCGCACTCGAGAAAGCTATTACCAAACACGGCGCACATAAATTACCCTACGATATCTCTTACTATTTTCTTTCCTCCCTCATCTCTCGGAGCGGAAACACTAAAAAGGCATACGACTTGTTATAGAAGGGCTCAAGTCCGGCAACTTTGAAAGAGGGCTGAGGCCTTACCCTTTCAGATAGCCGACTTCGCTTCCAATCAACTTCACAAACAGTTGATTGCTTTGCTAACAGGACTTTAGCCCGGGGAACGAGTTACTTTCCTGAACTGAATTCCATCCCGAACGATTATGCGCTCTGAGAAGAAACCTATCTTGAAGACTATGTCTTGAGGGAGTTATATCGACAAGGAGTTGAGCGATCTTATCCGAGCCTTTGATCGTCCACCCGAAACAAATGATGAGTCAATAGCGGCTTGAAGAACTTGGTCAAGGTGCTTCTGCGCCTGGTGGGCAGAATGTAGATTTCACTCTATGCGCGAACGCCCAGCAAGTTATACTCCAAGAATTTCACTTTATGCCCCAACAATTTCACTTTATGCTCCAATCCACAACCACGTTATTGCCGGTTAGTGGGTTCCAGACCCTTGCTGAATGAACGCTCATTCAGTATTATCTGGGTCGTGGGACATCAAGCCGAGTAGACGTAGGCGGGACGAGAATTCCCGTCTATATCCGTGTGAAAAATAATGCGTATTGAAAAAGCTGCTGTTCTGGGAGCGGGGACGATGGGGGCGCAGATTGCCGCGCACCTCGCGAATGCGAGGGTGCCGACACTGTTGCTGGACATCGCGCCAAGTGAGTTGACCAAAGAGGAAGCGGCGAAAGGGCTGGCTCGCGAAGTTTCAGCGGCGCCTAGCGGCGAATCGAAAGAGGTGCGTAATCGAATTGCGCGCGCTGGTCTTGAGGCAGCGAAAAAAGCAAAGCCGGCGGCCTTCTTCACACCTGAGCTTTCGTCGCTCGTGACGATCGGCAATTTGGACGACGACCTCGGCAAACTCAAAGACTGCGATCTGATCATCGAGGCAGTAGTTGAAAACCTCGACATCAAACGTAGCTTGTACGAACGCGTTGAGAAACACCGGCGACCCGGTTCGATCGTCGGTTCCAACACCAGCGGTATTCCCATCCGACAGTTAGCGGAAGGCCGTTCAGACGATTTCAAGCAACACTTTCTTGGCGTCCACTTTTTCAATCCGCCTCGCTACCTGCATCTCGTCGAAATAATTCGCACTGAATGGACCAAGCCGGAAGTCTCCTGTTTCCTTTATGGCTTTCTTGATCAGCGGCTGGGGAAAGGCGTGGTTCCCGCCAAAGACGTACCAAACTTTATCGCGAACCGCATCGGCACCTATGGCTCGATGATCACAATCAAGACCATGCTGGAAGATGGTTATTCAATCGAAGAGGTCGACAAGATCACTGGTCAGGCGGTGGGCCGGCCCAAGAGCGCGACTTTCCGTACGTTAGATATCGTTGGGCTCGACGTGGGTGGTCACGTCATCAAGAACCTCTACGAAGCCCTTACGGAAGATGAAGAGCGTGACGTTTTCGTCGCGCCTGAGTTTTTGCAGCAGATGATCGGACGCGGAATCCTTGGCAACAAAACCAGGGGCGGTTTCTACAAGCGCCAACCCGTCGATATTACTGGCGTTGGCAAGAAAGAAATCTGGACCATAGACCACGCCACCCTCGAGTATCGTCCCGCTGAGAAGGTGAAGCTTCCGGCACTAGATATGTCGAAGAACATTGAAGACCTCCCCGAGCGCATTAAGACACTAGTCTGGGGCAAGGATCGTGTCGCCGCGTTTCTTTGGAAGACGATGTCGCGCACGTTTCGTTACACCGCCAACCGGATCCCCGAGATCGCCGACACCATCGTCGACGTGGATCGCGCAATGCGCTGGGGTTATAGCTGGGAGCTGGGCCTTTTTGAAACATGGGACGCGATTGGTGTGGAGAAGTCAGTCGCTCGGATGAAGGAAGAGGGCCAGCCGATTCCTGCAAACGTGCAGAAGCTCCTGGATGCTGGGGCGAAGTCTTTTTACAAAAAACACGACGGGCAGCAATTCTATTTTGACTTTGCCACGGAGCAATATCTGCCATTGGCCGATCAGCCGGGCGTAATCGTGCTGAAGTCGATCAAAGATCGCACGGGCGTCATCAAGAAAAACTCTGGCGCGTCGCTGATCGACATTGGTGACGGGGTTGCAGGTCTCGAGTTTCATTCGAAGATGAATGCTATCGGCGGCGACACTCTGCAGATGTTGAAGCAGTCGCTCGCCGAAGTTGAAAAGAATTTCCTTGGACTCGTGATTGGCAACCAGGGCGCAAACTTCTGTGTGGGCGCCAACATCATGCTGATGCTGATGGAGGCACAGGACGAAAACTGGGAAGATCTCGACATGATGGCGCGGGCGTTCCAGCAATCCACGATGAGCTTGCGTTACTCGCCCAAGCCGGTGGTGGTGGCGCCGTTCAACATGGTGTTTGGCGGCGGCTGCGAAGTGGTCCTACACGCGGATAGAGTGCGGGCGGCGGCGGAGACCTACATCGGTCTGGTGGAAGTAGGCGTGGGGATTATCCCTGCGGGCGGCGGCACCAAGGAGTTGCTGCTGCGTACGCTGGACTCGATTCCAAGGAACGTCGGCGACGCGGACCCATTTCCGTTTGTGAAACGCGCGTTTGAAACGATTGCGCTGGCAAAGGTAGCGACGTCAGCGGAGGAAGCGCGCACGCTGGGCTTCCTCGCCGAAGACGATACGATTTCAATGAATGGCGATCGGCTGATTGCCGACGCGAAAAAAGAAGTGCTGGCGCTGGCAGCGAGTGGCTATGTGCAGCCACAGCAACGAACGGACATTCTGGCGCTCGGGAACTCGGCGCTGGCTACTTTGAAGCTTGGCATTCATCAGATGAAACGTGGTGGATATATTTCGGACCATGATGCTTTGATTGGGGAAAAGTTGGCGCGCATACTGACCGGCGGCGACCTCAATCATCAGACACGCGTTTCCGAACAGTATCTTTTGGATCTCGAGCGCGAGGCATTCTTATCCCTTGCTGGAACACGCAAGACACAAGAGCGACTTGCCGCAATGCTTAAAACCGGCAAGCCGCTGAGAAATTAACGGCAGCGGCACTGCCGCATTCCGTGCGGAAAGGCTCTGCCTTTCCGAGTAGCTTTTTTGATTCTTGTGAGGCTATGCCTCAAAAGATTTGACGGAGGCATAGCCTCAATACAAATTGAGAGTTGGCCGGAAAGGCTGAGCCTTTCCGCATGGAAGGCGGCAAAGCCGCAGGGGCAATCATGAGAGAAGCAGTAATCGTTTCAGCGGTGAGAACGGCAGTGGGGAAAGCGCCGAAAGGTACTTTGCGAAATACTCGTCCTGACGAAATGGGCGGAGCGGTGATCAAAGAAGCGCTCGCGCGGGTACCCGGCGTGGAACTATCGGAGATCGAAGATGTGATCATGGGCTGCGCCATGCCCGAAGCGGAACAAGGAATGAATGTGGCGCGCGCGGCCGCGATTCGCGCGGGGCTGCCGGTTGAAACCAGCGCCATGACTATCAATCGTTTCTGTTCGTCCGGACTGCAGTCTATCGCGATGGCCGCTGACCGAATTCGTAGCGGCGGTGTAGACACGATCGTTGCCGGTGGACTGGAA
>Ga0190270_10000604_pt1 | contig 15722 bp, 26 predicted proteins | sample Popmic320T_FD_133748 | JGI IMG/M metagenome (GOLD analysis project Ga0190270, IMG submission 133748) | Populus adjacent soil microbial communities from riparian zone of Weber River, Utah, USA - 320 T | ecosystem: Environmental > Terrestrial > Soil > Riparian zone | place: USA: Utah | collected...
CCAGCCCGAGGGCGCGAGCGGGCCCGAGGATTACCACCGCTTTGCCGCCCCAGTTGGCCCAGGACGGCCCGGCAGGGGCTGCCCGGCCTGGGAGACGCGGGCGCCCCACACCGGGCCGCACAGCCGAGCCTAGGGCCCTCGCACCGGCGAGGGGTGGACCGCCCGGCTGGGCTACCGCTGGTCAGTCGACCTGCGCACACGCCAGCGTGGCGTACGCCTGAGCCCTGGCCAGGAGCACGGGCTGGGCCGGGTCGTCCCAGCTCAGCGCCTCGGACGCGGCCAAGATCTTGACGGCTGTGGCCCACACGTCGGCCCCGCCGAGCCTGTGCGGGACCGGCGCGACGTTGCGCACGTCGCTGGTATCGAGCTTGCGAGTAGTCATGATCTTGTCTCCCAGGTCTTTTGATCTTGCTCTGCTCTTGCCGTTCGGTCGGGCCGGACTCGGCCCGCTGTCCTGCGCGGGCAACACGGGCCCCCTCTAAAGGGCCCCGTGTGTTGCCCACGCGTCCAGCTCCACGGGCCACGCGTTGCCCGGGAGTGTTGCCCGATGTTGCCCGGGGCAACGATCCCCAGGTCAGCGGGATGTTGATCTGTTGCCCAGCGTTGCCCGTGGATCTTCCGGGATGATCTCCAGTGATCGCTAACTGATCCACATGTGTGTTGCCCGTGTTGCCCGCCCCCTCTGACCAGGGCAAACGCACCTCGGCCAAGGTCATCACTGGCCCCGATCAGAGGGGTCGGGCAACACGGTGACGATCATCATCCGGCCCCGCCGGGCTGGTCGTACGGGGACACCAAGATCCATCGCGCGGTCAGCTTGGCCGGGTGCGCGATGATCCCGTTCCCCTCCAGCAGGGCCAGCGCTCGATGCGCCTGGGTGCGGTCGTATTTCTGCCCGGCCGCCTCGATCGCGGCTTTAATATCGGTGAGGGTGAGCCCATTACGTGCGGCCACCCAGCGCAGAATGCGGACGATGACCAGCGCCATTGTCTTACCGTGGCCCTTCATCGTGGCCACCCCATCGTGCAGCGGGCGCATATCCGTATACCAGGTCCCATCCACGGTGAACGGCTTGTAATCCTCCGGGTCGGCCGGGACGCACACCGCGGGCGGGTCCATGTATTCCGGGACGGGCACGCCGTCGACCGCCTGTAGGCGCCAATGCCATTGCGCCGCGTGCAGGCCCGCGGCCTTGTCCCGTTTTACGAGCGCGGTATATATGCCCGTCTCTTTATCCAGGCTCACCCTGATCTCGGTATGTACCCCTGCCTGCTGAGCATTCGACCCCCGAGCCCGCTCACCATCCGCGAGTCCGGAATGGTCGATCAGGATAATCGCGCACCCACCCGCCGCGCGGCGTAGCCGGTTCAATACCCGGATCATTGCGCCTAATTCATCGCCCGCCGATTCCTTACCGGTGAATAGCGCATTCTTGGTATCGAGAATGATAACGTCCGGGCGCCCATGGGTCACAATCGGCAGGTATTGCGTGATGCCCGGGTCGGTGAGCGCGATACCCTCCTCTATGACGACGAAATGCCCCTCCACCTGATCGTCGGCCGCCTCATGATGATGCATCCACGCATCGGCCCGCAACAGGTTGATATCCAGCCCCTCGGCCATCACATAATGCACCACCCCCGGGCCACCGTCCCGGCCGGTGAGTTTGTGCCCGTGCCATTCGTGCGCGGTGGCCAGGGCCAGTGCGATATCGAGCACGATAAATGACTTACCGCTGCCCGGGGCACCGAATACCACCGCGAGCCCATTGCGATAGAGCATGCGCGGCACGAGGTATTCCGGCCGGGCCGTTCGCCGGAACTCGGCCCAGCTCAATGGTTTCAGCTCAGGCAATAGCTCGGCATCGAGCCATTCACGGGCAGACCGGCGCCGTCGCTGTACCTCGATCTCACCATCGAGCAGTGGATCACCGGTGAGCGATTCATCGTCCATTGACAGCGGCGTGTCAACGCGATCAGTATCCCGAGCACCGTCTACCGGACGATTACCGTCAGTGGTACGTACATCGGGCGTCGGCTCGGCGGTGTCATCGCTGGTCACAGGCTCGCGGGGGCTGGCCGGTAGCTGTGATCGAAACTCTCGGCCACCGCCCACGCTGGCCAGCTCCCAGGGCGAGCGCGCGGCGCTGGCCGGGCCGGTCACCCGGGCCTCGCTGTCTATGATCTTCCAGTCCCGCGGGTCGTCCGGGTCGTAGCCCTCGGTGCCCGACCAGACCCGCGCGATCACCCGGGCCATGTCCGCCCGCATGGTCTGCTCCGCGAGCAGACCCAGGTTCACCAGGCGCCAGCCGTCCCGTGCGGCCAGGAACAACTCCCACCGGTACTCCCCGCCCTGGGTGCGCACCTCCCGGCAGTGCCGCGCGTACTGGGCCCGCAACGCCACGGGCGACCCGTAACGCGGGGACGAGTCCCAGCGAGCTAGTCCGGAGGTGGGTAAGGTCGTGCCCGATTCCCCCGCCTTCCCCCGCGCGTCGGCACCCCCTCCGTCGGCCGCGGGGGGTCCCGTGCCCTCGCGCTCGATCGCCTCGATGAGCCACTCCGGCGCCTCGACCGGCACCCGGTCGTCGACCGGCGCGTACCGCTCACCGCTCCAGTGCGTCGACCCCGGGCCCACCACGTAGCCCCCGGCCCCGCGGACGTCACAGCCGAAGTCGTGCAGCCATCCGGGCCGGTTCCCGAGCGGCGCCCGGCCCGGCGGCTGCACGAACCAGTAGTGCCACCCTTGGTGTGTCTTCACCCGGAACGTGTCGGGCACGACGTGGCCCATGTGCTCGGCGTAGGCGACCAGCCCGCCGTCCACATCGTCATCCACGACCAGCAGGCCGGACGGCCCGCAGGCCACCGCGAGGTTGGCCAACCCCTCGCCGAACCATTCGACCAGCGTGGCCTCATCGGCCGGATCGGTGAGCAGGTCCCACCGGGCCACCCGCGGATGCTTGCCCCGCGCCTTGGCGTCGGTGGCCGCCGCGCACGTCCCATCCCGGCACGCTTGCGGCGCACCGGTGCACCGGTTGGACGCGTCCGGGTGATCGGCCGGGAAGACCACCACCTTTTCCGCGGTGAGCGCGCGTGCGGCATCGAGCGGCGTACCGAACGGGTCATTACCCGGAGTGAGCGATCCGCCGTGCGCATCGTCGGGTGGGTATGCCATCATTCGATCAGTCCTCAATGTCGGGTGGGCATCCGATGGGGGACGAGCTAGGGGCCGTGGGGAAGCGGCTTAGGGCGCCCGGTCCGGCGGGTGTGTGAGCACCCGCCGACCGTGGTCCCTCCCCCAGTACCACCGCACCCGGCAAATGATCTCCGTATGGCGCGAGTCCCCGGGTAGCGGCAGCTCCGAGATCCAGTAATAGCGATCACCGGAGCGATGCGAGAACCGGAAACGCTCGCGCCTCATGACGTCGCCTCGCCACGCCACAGCAGGTCACCGTCATAGGACCCGTCCGCGTTCCGCCGGGTAGTGATCACGTGTGCCTCCAGCGCCGCGCGGGTGAGCCTCACAGCGTCCACCAGGCCCGCGCGCAAGAGCACCCGGGCCCGTTCATCGGGATCTCCGGTGAACTGCTCCCGGTAGGTCCCGCTGGCCAGCGTGATGCCCCAGCAACCCGGTTCCCCGGGCGCTTTCGGGTGCTCATTCCAGCCCGAGCGGACCACCGTGTAGATCAGGTCATCGTCGCCCACGATCGCGTCCCCGCGCCGGATCACCCGCCAGGGCAGCTCCGGATCGGTGAACAGGTACGGCGGGATGCGCTCGGCCAGCCCGACCGCCCGGCCCGCGGTCCATGCCTCATCGAGCAGGGCCACCGCGTCCCCGAGCGCCTTCTCCAGTTCGGCCGTCCGATCCGCCGACCCGTCATCGAACCTGATCAGCACCGCACCGAACCGGGCCACCGCCTCGCGCATCCGCACGGTGAGCCCGGGTGGGCGGCGATGGCCGAACGGTCGGCCCGCGCTCACGTTGACACCTCGCTGTCATCGGACGGCGGCCCGGCCGCGTCGTAGGCCGCCCCGAGCGCCTCATCGTCGGGCGGGGCCGCCAGCAGGTCCCGGGCCATGGTGACGCCGACCCGGCGCGGGGCCCGCGACCAGGCGCGCCGTCCGGCCCCGTCCGGGTGCGGTTCACAGGACCAGGCCCAGGCCCCATCCGGCGCGCGCTTGCCGGTCCGCTCGATGCGCGTCCAGACGATCACGACGTGCAGCCGGTTGACCGGGAACGCCGGATCGGCCGCCTCGGCCCGGACGCTGATCGTGTCGCACGGTTCGAGCACCCGCAGTTGCGGCCGGGTACCGTCCCCGCGCGGTTCCCCGTATGCCTGCCGGATGGCCCGTCCCTCGCCGGTCCGCAACTCCCATACCCAATTCGCGTGGATCTTGTTTGCCGCGTTGCGCACGCCCTGCGGTGCGTCCGCGAGATCGATGGGCCCCAGGTCCACCCCGGGCACCAGGTCGTCGAGGTCGTCGGGCGCCAGCTCCCAGCCGGGCGCGCTCACGAGTCCAGGCCCGCCCGAGCCCGGCGGACCCGCTCAACGTCGCTGGCCATGATCCATGTCCGGCGGCCGACGGTGGCCCGGATGACCGGCAACGTCCCGTCGGCGATGTAGCGGGACAGGGTCGTGTGGGACACGTCGAGACGGTGCATGGCCTCGGTACGGGAGAGCCGCTCATCCGGCGGTGTGTGGGTATCCATGGGGCACAGGATGGCACGGGTGGTCCCGCGGGAATTGTCGGTGCCCGGTGCTAGGGTCCCGTCCCATGGGTGAGCAAGTGACCCGGGCACGAAACCAAGATCAATCAAACCAAGATCTTCCCCAGGAGGCCCACGTCATGCCGTTCGACAAGCCCACCCGCACCGGGGGCGACTTCCTCGATGTGCGCGCCGAGACCGCCAACGGGCCGCGCCTGCTGGCCTTCCGCATCCTCGACCTGGACGTACCGCCCGAGGATGGCGACTTTAAGGACACGACCACCGGTGAATGGAAAAAGGTGTATCCGGTGGTCGCGGACGCCATGGTGATCGATGGCCCGAATGAGGGGGTCATTTATCGCGGCAAGACGTACAAGTACGCCATTACCAATGCACTGCGCGGCGCGTCGCAGGATGACCCGAATTACACGACGCACCCCGGAAAGGAAATTGCGGTCCGCGCGGAGCGGAGCAAGAAAAAGGGTGTGAGCACCAATACCGTGTGGGGGAATGAGCCCAGCGACGCCGAGCTGGAGAAGGTCGAAGAGATCTTCGCCAAGTGGGGCGGCTGGGAGGGTGGGCGCAAGCCCGAGGACGTGGCCGCCGAGCAGGCCACCGCCGCCGCTGTACCGGCCGCTAACGGCCGCGGGACCGTCGGTGCTCCCACCCGGCCGGTCGCGCCGGTTCGTCGCCCCACGGCGCCCACGGCGCCAGCACAGGCCACCGGCAGCGCCCCGCGCCGTCCGTTCGGACGGAAGCCTGCCTGATCGACTGACAGGGCACGCACCCCCCGTCCGGTGCAACGGACGGGGGGTGCACTGCGTTCCACGGGTGGTATGCTGGACCCCTTCACTGGTCCACCTGGGAGGACATGACCATGGCCGACAAGCCCACCCGCGCGCAGCGGGCCCACATCGCAGCCGACAGCCGCGACCGGGCCCGCCGTTGCGACAACATGGCCAAGATCGAGGACAGCCGGGGCAATCACGACATGGCCGCCACCGACCGCAACCACGCCGAGGGATTCCGCGCCAAGGCCCGGCGGAACGGCGGCTGACCCATGGGACACGGCATCTGGTGGTACCTGTTCGGCGGTGGCGACGACCACGGCCTACCGCACGAGGGCCGCAACGCCCGCCAGCGCAATCAGCGGGCCCGCCGGTCGCAGACCGCGAGCACGAACAACGTCACCGGCCGGACCAACGTGCAGCGCTCCCGGCGCCGTTCCGGCGAGCTGCGGGACCGGTGGAACCGATGAGCGCATGCATCACCGGCCGCCCCTGCGCGCTCGGTTGTTCGTTGTTCTGCGCGCTGGAGGGTGACGACCTGAGTGTGCGCGCGTGGCGCTCACGGATGGCCCTGGGCCGCGCGCTGGAGCCCACCAACCTGACCGAGGCCCGGCCCGTACTCAATGCCTGGACCCGGCGCACGGCACGACCATGAGTGATCGCTGGAACGGCACACCCATCGGCTACGCCTTCCTTGGCGTGTTCGGTGGGTGTGCCGTTCTCGGCATGACCGGCACCATGGACGACGCGATCCTCTGGGCCCTGGGCCCGGCACTCGTCGAACGGGTGCTCACCTGGTGCGCGGTGCTGGCCTGCCTCGCCGCGGTGGTCGGCGTGCACCACCTGGCCCGCCGGTCGCACATGATCCGCGTCGACTTCCGGCCGGACCCGCACGACCCCGAGATCGGCATCGCGGCCAGCCATGAGGGCAACGGACACGCCGCGGTCGGCTACGGGGTGCGCGGGTCCGGCTGGGGCATCTCGGCCGAGATCCGGCCCGACGGTTCCGGGTCGTGCTACGTCCCGGACAACGGCTTGACCCTGGCCCAGAAAATGGCGATCACCTACGGCGGCGAGGTGGCCGCCGGGCCGAGCGGTTGCAGCTCTGATCAGGCCCGATTCAAGCGCGAGCTACGCCGGGCGCCGTCCCGGTACCGCCCACGGATTAAGGCCGAGGCGCACGCGCTGGCGCACCGGCACAAGCACAACTCATTCGGCCGCCGTGTGGAGCGTTCGCTCTTGCGCTCCGGCCGGTTCCGCCGTTGACCGCACGCTGTCAACCGGGCGGCGCGACCGCAGGGCCGCAGCGGTCGCGCCCCCGCGACGGTAGCCCGATGACCCGACTCGGCATCATCGCCACCGTCACCGCACCACTCGGACGACTGAGGAGACGACCACCCGTGATCACACTGACCGACGCGCACGATCGGGCCGCCGTGGCCGCGATCGCTGCCATGACGGCCGCTCGGCGGAACGGGGACATCCCCGCCGCGCACCGCTGGGCCGAGCTGGGCCGCATCGCGCTGCGCGAGGCCAACACCCCCGGCGGATGGGGGTCGCACCGATGACGCACCGCAAGGGGACCACCGCGACCACCACCGAAGTGCCCGCGGCATTCCAGGGGCTCTCGATCCAAGGTGAGAGCGCGGCGCGCCGCGCCGCGACCATCTGGGCCACCGATTCCGAGGCCGCCGACTACACCCGGTCCCAGCCCGATGGTGTGGTCGCCTGCCGGGAGCGCGGCCGTCACCAGTACCCGGCCACCCGGGGCTCGATTCACGAGGGTCCGCCGTTCATCGACATCACCCCGGAGGGGTTCTACGTCCGGGAGATCCCCTGCGACTCCTGCCGCCACGTCAACGAGGACGGGACCCCCGGACTCCCCCGGGTCATCCGCCGGGAAGTCTGGGACGTCAAGCACAAGCGCGGGGTGATCACCTCGGCATCCCTGGTGAGCGCTAAGCCCCAGGTCGTCGACCCGGACTATCTCAACCCGAAGGGCCAGGGGCGGATCAAGCCGCGCCAGGTCCGGCAGGCCGTGGTGGGCGAGGCCCTGGCCGGACAGGGGATCAAGGATCTCCGTCGGCGGATCATCGCGGAGCGCGACGAACGGAACCGAATGATCGCGGAGGCATACGAGCGGGCCCAGGCCACCCAGGCCGCCGACGCCGAGCGGGCCAAGCTGGCCGCCGTCCCGGACACGGACGCGGGCTGATGATCGTTACCGGACTCTGTCGGGCCGCCGCCGCACTGGGTGCAGCGGCGGCCCGCGTCGTGCTCACGGTCCGGCGCTGGCGCACCGCACTCGATCAGGCCCTCGCACCGATCATCCCCATGCTGGCCGAAGCGATCATGCCGCTGGTCACCGAGCTGGCCGGGGTCGGCTACGGACTGGCCGAGCACTACCGCGCGGCCCTCCAGCGGCGCCACACGCGGCCCAGCGCCCCCGCGGTGAACCCGAGCACCACGAGCGCGAACCCGAGCCCGGCCAGCGCCATACCGGCGGACAGGAGGACGGCGGCAAGGAAGACCACGACCAGCAGCGAGACGACCACGCCCACTCATCGCTCGATCTAGCCCGGAAGGCACTTCCCCATGACCACCGATACCGACGAGACCACCCCACTGGCCGCGCCCGACGAAGGCACCCCGCAGCGTTTCTCCCGGCCCGGCAAGACCGCGGCCGAGCAGGAGCGCTTGGACAGGCTGACCACCGAACGGGAAGACGAGCCGCCCAAGGACGTCCCGCGGGACCGGCACGATCAGCCGATCATCGTGCTGCCCGACGGGTCGGGCGTGCTGGCCTACCGCCGGGCGTCCAAGGCGGGCGGGATCATCGAGGACACCTACGGACTCACCCAGTGGCACAAGCGCTCGGTGATGTACGGGGCATCCCGCAATCACGGGCTGGTCGTGCGGGCCCAGTCGGTGCGCTCACAGACCGCGGGCCCCGATATCGCCATGTTGCAAGATCTCGCGGACCGGGCCGAGATCGTGGCCGGGGCCGACATCGGCGCACTGACCGGGACCGGGCTGCACAAGCTGAGCGAGCGCCGCGACGCGGGCGAGCCGATGGAGTGGCTCGACCCGGACACCACGGCCGCGCTGGATATGTACGGCTACCTGCTGAGCCCGTTCGAGGTGCTCGCGACCGAAGTGTTCGTGATCTACGACGATGGCGGGTTTGCGGGCAGCCTCGACCGGGCCGTGCGGCTACTCGTCGATCTGGTCTGGCCCGATGGCGTGGTGATTCCGGCCGGGACCATTCTGATTATCGACATCAAGACCGGGAAATTGAAGTCCGCGCAATACTGGGGCCCTGGGTATTCGGTCCAGCAATTGACGTACGCGTGCGGCACGCCCTATTTCCCGGGTAAGACCATTCTGGCCAACCCGGACGTGCGGTCGGTCCAGAATGTCGTCGACGTGATCGAGCAGCCGGGCCAGTTCGGCCGGGTGAGCTGGGACGAGATCGGGGTCCCCGGCGGGCCGTCGCAGCGCTGGGCGCTGATCTTGCACGTGCCCGCGTTCGAGCCCGACAAGGCCAAGTGGGAGCGGGTGGATCTCGACGTCGCCCGCGAGGATGCCGACGTGGCCCGCCAGGCGTGGGCCCGCGCCCGGGTGAGCCGTCATCAGCGGTTCCTGGCCCTGCCCGCGGGCGCGTTCGACTCGGCCGTGTCCCAGCTCGCGATCGCGGGCACGTATGACGGCGAGCTTGCCGACGTTGACACCGACGCGTCAACGGACCCGCACGTGAACCCGCAACTGGCCGTGATCCTGCTGGAGCGGATCTACCGGGCCGACCGGATCGACATGATCACCCAGATACACGACGCGTGGGGCGGTTCGCCGAGCTGGGACGACCAGCACGCGGACGCCTGTGAGGCCATGATCGAGAAGCTGACCGAACCGGAGGACGTGGCCGAGTGCGACGGCTGCAACTACGACCGGCACGTGTGCCCGTCCTGCGGGGTGAGCGTCCGGCACGGTAAGGACGTCTGCCCCCCGTGTGAGCTGCGGTTGCTGATCAGCGACGCGCCGGATCACGCCACCCTCGATGTGCTCTGGCAGGCGCACTGTGCGCCGGAGGACGGCGGGGATGGGCTCTGGCGCGCGGGCGAGCACGACACCGCCGCACAGGCCCGGTACGACGAGCTGGAGCAGGCCGGGCCCGACCCGCACATCACCGTGGCCGCACAGGCCGAGCAGGGCCAGACGTTCGAGGGGCCGGGCGCCGCGCCGGGGTCCGACGGCGTGCCCGACGACGTGCCCGCCGACACCGACGGACCCGGCTTCCCGTGCGTCGTCGAGGGGGTCACCCTCTGGTGCATCGAGTGCGTGGCCCCGAATGAGGACCCGTTGCCCTGGTGCGACTGCCAGCCGGACGAGACGTGCATCGACTCGGCCGTGGCCTGCCGACGTCGCGCACATGACCCGGACGACTGCCGGGCCAACCCCGATTACTACCGGGACCCGGTCACCGACGGAGACGAGCCCGAGCCGATCACGTCCGGCCCGCTGACGCTGGTCGGCGGTATCCGGGGGATGGCCAGCGTCGAGCCCGAGCCCGAGCAACCCGAGCCCGACGAGTCCGGCCCGTTCGACGCGACCCTGTCGCTGGACGAGCTACGCGAAGCGATCAAGGGGGCCGAGTCGACCGCGGAGGTGGACGCGCTCTATGAGGCGCATAAGCCCGTGGAGGACGGCGGGGATGGGCTCTGGGACGACGAGTGCACCCAGCGGGCCCAGGCCGCCTACGACCGACTGAGCCCCAGCACGGACGACGCCAGCGAGCCGCCGCTATGAGCGCGCCGGTCCGCGAGTGGGTGGCCCCGTGGGATGAGCCTTGGGTCAAGGTCCACAAGCTGACGAAACCGATGTTCGTCACGCTCTACGACCTGGCCGAGCGCGGCACGGGGTCGGGCGCCATCCGGCGGATCTACCCCGGGGGCCAGTGGCGTCTCATCCGGGCCGGTCTGTACCGGCGCGGACTGATCGACGAGCACGGCCGGGTGAGCATGGCCGGACATGTGCTGACCATCTGGGCCAAGGCCGCGATGGTGCGCGCCTACCCGGCCCGCCCGGGGGAGGTGACCACCCGATGACCGACACCCGCACCCCGCCGGGCGACCCGTGCCCGTCCTGCCCCTACCGCCGCGATTGCCCGTCGGGCGTCTGGACGGCGAGTGAGTACGACCGGCTGAGCCGCTATGACGGTGAGATTGCCGCTCAGGTCCGCGCGGAGGCATGGGGGACGTTCGGCTGTCACCAGGGCGACGGAACCCTGTGCCGCGGATGGCTGGGCCACCGCGACCCGTACGACCTGCTGGCGCTCAAGGTGGCCGTACTGCGCGAGCAGGTCCCGCCGGAGGTGTTCCACTACGCCACCACCGTGCCGCTCTTTGCCACTGGCGAAGAGGCCGCCGAGCACGGCCGACGCGACATCGCCGCACCGGGCGACAAGGCCCGCGCCGCGGGCGAGAAGATCGTCCGCGTGCGCCGGGCGCGCGGGGTGGAGGTTGATCTCGGATGACTCACAAGTGCCCACGGCCGGAGTGCTCGCGCACCGTGCCCGATGATCAGTTCGCCTGCCGGGGGGACTGGTACGCGCTGCCCGAACGCCTCCGTACCGAGATCTGGCGGGGCTGGCGCTCCGGTGATGTCGCGGCGCACGCGGAAGCCATGTCCGAGGCCCTGGGGTGGTACCGCGACCACCCGCCGCGCTGGGCCACCCGGCCGGGCGACGTGCCGCGACGGGGGGCCACCCGATGATCGTCACGGTGGTCTACGGCAAGGTCAACAATATGGACCTGGCCCGGCAGTGCCCGCGCTGTCGGGGCGAGGGCCGGGAGCGGCGCGACCGGCGCCGGATGTGCATCCGCTGCGGTGGTTCCGGGGTCAAGCCCGAGGGCTGGGCCTACCGCGTGGAGGCCCTCACGCTGGCCCTGGGGGACCTGGTGGAATGCCCGCCGACGCCCTACACCCACGGCGCTCCGGCGCTCGCTACGGTGATCGACCTGGAGGGCGAGCCGTACCCTGACAGGCCCCTCAAGACGATCATCCGAAAGGTGGAGATGTGATCGAGTACAGCGAGGGTGATCGAGTGCTCTGGGATGAGCCGCTCGGCTGCCCGGTGCGCGGTGAGATCGTCGAGGTGTACCGCTGCGACCACGGCACCGTGATCACCCATTACGCCGTCCAGCTCGACCCGCCCGCCTCCCGGGTGTCCTACGCGATGCCCGGTGAGCTACACCCGACGGGGCCGACCCCGGTCCCGTCGGGTGAGCCCGTCGAGGATGGCAATCACGAGTGGGCGCACGCATGACCCGCGTCTACCGGGACCCGGTGAACGCGATCACCTGGGTACAGCGTGGCGACGGGTCGCCCCTGGTCGCGATTCCCGATCATGGTGACCCGGAGTTCCGCTGGCGCATCCCGGACCCCTCGACGCTGGTCTACGACGACGTGATCGGACAGACCGAAAACGATCACCTGGACGACGCACGTGATCGTCTGCTCGCGGCCGTGGGGTCGTCCAAGATGCCGCCGGTGGCCAAGGCCGAGGCCCGCGCGCTCATCGCGGAGGTACTCGGCGGTGGTGCAGGTTCCGCGCAAGCGGGCTAGACGATCTTCTGTGGATCAATTCGGATCACTCAGTGATCTTGCGGCCGGGATACCCGAGGGGGGTAGCCCGGCCGCTGATCGTTATGCCCCTGACCTGCGGGTATGCCAAGATCACCACGATGATCACACAAGATCACCACGATGATCATGGACTGCCGGCTGGGGAGATCAACTAGCCCTCAAGATCGGTAAGACCCCCTCCGGGGCCATGATCAGATCAGCCCGATCCCCGTAGAGGCCCCTGAGAGGGCCGTAGCGGCCCGTACCACGGGGGGTACGGGTTACCACCCTCGGAAATCGGTTGATCAAGCGCCACGGGTGGTACGGCCCCGGCACCGAGGGGCCCGCGGAGGCCCTCACCACTACGCGGGACGGGGCTGGCCATGCGTGGGCCGACCCGTCAAAGTGGGGACCGCCCCTCCGTGAGCAACGTGGCCCACGTCAACGCTCGATCTTCCCATACCATCGGTGGTACGCTTCCCCCATGCCCTACACCTTCCCCGGTGCCGTCGTCCGTGCCCACGACTGGCGCGCCCGTGCGCTCTGCGCGGGTGCCGACCCCGAGATCTTTTTCCCGGCCGGTGAGCCCGGCAACCGCTACGACGCGCGCAACGCCCGCGCGCTGGCCATGTGCGGCAACTGCCCGGTGCTCGACGAGTGCCAGCGCTGGGCCCTGGACAGCGGGCTGGAGTACGGCATCGCGGGTGGCCTGACCGCCGTCGAGCGGCGCCGTCTGCTCGGCCGCCGGGCCGACGTGCGGGCCGCGCTGGAGGCCGAGGCCGACGCCGCGGGAGAGGGGGCCGACTCCGCTCCCCGGGAGGATGTCCCGGGCCGGAATCCTCTACTCAGCGGCAAGCGCGGAGTAGAGACCCGGGCCCGGGGCATCGCCATGCTGATCGAGGGTGTGACGATCACCGAGATCACGTTGCAGCTCGACGTCAACCGGCGCACCGTCGAGCGCTGGGCCGCCCGGCCCGACGTCAAGACCCGGCGGGTGGTGCCCGTCCGCACGGGGATCTCCCGGCGCGAGGCCGCCCGGATGGGTGCCCGCCGCGTCTCGTAACCACCCGTGGTACGGTGCACGCGGACCGGAGGGCGGTAGCGGTAGCTCCGCACACGCGCCGGTCGCGGAGTGCCGCAAGGTCCGTGACGGGGGCTCAGGCCCGGTCGGCAGCTACCGGCCGGGCCCCCCGTGAGCTAGATCGTCTGTACGCCGGGTTAACAAGTGATCTAGTCCTGCTCCCGGTGCTGGCCACCCTCGCGCGCCCGGCGCTCGGACTGCTCGCGCGCCGCGTCGGTCATCCCGCCGTTGCCCAGGTTGGCCGTGCGGGCGAGCAGGTTGGCCGCCTCGGTGGACGCGGAGTAGGCCAGCGGGTTACGCATCGCCGCCCGGGTCATGCCCTCGATCATGCCGAGCCATGAGTGGGCCATGCCGAACATCGTCTCGACGATGTTCTCGATCTCCGGCGGGGTGGACTGGTCGGCGGACGTGCTCATGCTCGGTGACTCCCGTGGGGGCTGCGGTGACCGGGATGGTTGGCCCCCCGGGGGCGGCCCGCATCGTTCACGAGGGTTGACCGGCCGCCGCACCGGGGGGATCACCACCGTAACGGCCGCTCCCCGGTGGTCAACCCGGAACCGTTGACACGCGCGTGTCAACTTCACCCGAATGCGTACCACCCATGGTGTACCACCGATGGTATGGTTCTCACATGGCCGACAACACCCCCGCCCCCGTCCACTCCGACACCACGATCGCCTCACAGATGATCTCCGCTCTGGAGCACGCCTGGACCGCGATCCGCGAGCACTGCCCCGAGCTGCCCCCGGTCGTGATCACCATCGGTGGCGGCAAGATCCAGGGCGGGATGAAGCTGGGCCACCACGCGCCGGAGCGCTGGCAGCACCGCGAGCACGGCACCGCCAACGCGCTCGACGTGGGCCCGGCCGCGGTCCAGCGCTACGCCGAGCTGTTCGTGGGCGGCGAGGGGCTCGTCCGCCAGCCGCATGAGATCTTCGCGACCCTGCTGGGCCAGGCCGCCCTGGTGCTGGCCTCGGTGCGTGGGCTCAAGGCGTCGAGCCGTCAGGGCCGGTGGATGAACGCGACGTTCGCCAAGATCGCGGCCGAGGAGTTCGGCGTGATCACCGAGCAGTCCAAGCGGTTCGGCTACGAGATCACCGGCCTGACCGACGAGACCATGATCCGCTACATCGGCGTGATCACGGAGCTGAGCCTGAGCATCGATCACGTCCGCGTCGAGCCCTCGATGGTCCCGATCCCCGTGGGCGAGCCCGTGAGCCCCGACGGTGGCCCGGTCCGGGTGAGTGCCGCTCCGGCCACCACGCGCCCGGTGAGCAAGCGCCCGGGTGCCCTGTGCCAGTGCGAGATCCCGCGTGAGGTGCACATCGCCCGCAAGGATCTCGCACTGGCGCCGATCCTGTGCGGGGTGTGCCTGGCCCCGTTCGCCTACGCCTGACCTAGCCCGCCACGGGCCCCGGCTTCGGCCGGGGCCCCTTTCGTTTCGGTGGGCCCGCCAGCACCCGGCGGTTGATCGTGTACCAGGCCACCGCCTCGACGCACCCAGCCCCGTCGGGTATCCGCGGGTTGACGCACCAGGCCATCGTGATCGCTTGGCGCTGGTACGGATTGAGCGCCTCCCAGTGCGCCCGGAAGCCCGGATTGCTCAGGGTGAGGCAGTCGACCCGCGGGCACTGGTCCCGGGTGTCCGTTGACACGGAGTTGTCACTGGTGCCCTCTGTACCACCCATGGTATGGTCCTCTCATGACCAGCGCCCCGCACCGCCCCTCATTCGACAACGACCGCCCGGCCCCGCGTTTCGAGGGTCGCCCCGCCAGTACGGCCGCCGCCGGATTCTGGAACAACCTCCGCGACGACCTGATCGGCCTGCTGGCCGAGCTGACCGCCGAGGGCATCGCGTTCCCGATGCCGAACATCCCGGTCCACCCGGATGACCTGTCCGCGGACCGCTGCAGCGCCGAGATCGACCAGATGAAGGATGATCTCCGTGAGCTGCGCGCGCTGGCCCGCGAGGCCCGCCGGAGCGGGGCCCGTACGGCCGCTGTGGCCGCCGCTGGCGCGCTGGAGGCCGACCGGCTCTACGAGGTGGACGGCGAGATCTACCGGACCGTCCTGAGCGGCGCGGGCAACCTCTACGCCAAGATCTGGACGACCGACGGATGGGACTACGCGGCAGGCGCGATCCGCTCGATCCGGCCCGAGCACCGGATGAGCATCGAGCGGGCCAAGGAATTGTCGATCAAGTTCGCCCGGTGCATCCGCTGCGGTGCCGCGCTCACCGCGGACAAGAGCGTGGAGCAGGGCATCGGCCCGATCTGCATCACCAAGATCTAACCGGCTGGCCCGGGGGGTGGCGTTGACACGAGTGTGTCAAGTCACCCCCCATGGCTGTACCACCCGTGGTATGGTTCTCTCATGGCCACCGAGACCCGCACCCCCGCCCGCACCCTCGCCAGCACGGTGACGATCACCCGCAGCTCGCACCCGGAGTTCGTCTACTTCACGACCACCGAGGCATTCATCGATGGGGTGCGGATGGGCCAGCGGGCCCGCCACGACCACACCG
>Ga0190270_10000605_pt1 | contig 15688 bp, 11 predicted proteins | sample Popmic320T_FD_133748 | JGI IMG/M metagenome (GOLD analysis project Ga0190270, IMG submission 133748) | Populus adjacent soil microbial communities from riparian zone of Weber River, Utah, USA - 320 T | ecosystem: Environmental > Terrestrial > Soil > Riparian zone | place: USA: Utah | collected...
CAGGCTAACCTGAGATTTCAGCTCGTCGGCCGCGATCTGCGCCGCCTCGGCCGGATTGGACGCGATAAACGCCTGACCGCGCAGCAGGGCGCGGATGAAGCCGGCGGTGGTCTTCGGATTGCGGTTCGCCCATTCGGCGCTGGCATTGACCGTAATGAACTGCCATTCCGGCTCGTACTTGCCGGCCCAGCCGAGGTCGTTGAAGCCAGCGGCCTCCGCTTCGTAGTTGAGCGGGAGCGGCTGCATGCCTGCATCGATCTTGCCCGCCTGAAGCAGGTTCCAGCGCGTCGGTGCCCCACCCACGGCCGTTATCTTGAGGTCGCCGGGCGCGAGTCCTTCCGCCCGCGCCATCTTGAGCAGCAGCTTGCTGCTGCCTTCGGTCAGCGACAGCACGCCGATATTGGCGCCGCGCAGGTCTGCGAAACTCTTGATCGAGGATTTTGCGATCAGCCAGAGCGGCGGGCGCCGTACCACGCCCGCTATGATGCGCATCGATCCGCCTTTGGTGGCATCGATGAGGGTAGCGTCCGGTCCACCGAACGTGATTTGCAACGCACCGGCACGGGTCTGCGCCGTGATTTCCGAGCTCGTCAGCCCGACGCTAAGGCTCGCATCGATGCCCTCATCCTTGAAATATCCCTTTCGCTCGGCGATCCAGTACGGAATCGCAAAGATCACACGCGCGGCCACCGCCGATTTCACCGCCTCCGCGGCACCTGCCGGAGCGGCGCCGAGGGCCGACATCATGGTGACGAACGCAAAAAGGCCTAACGCTCTCGCAAACATGGACGCCTCTCCCTCGCTATTCTTCAATCGATACGCGCGCCTCGCCGTAATAGCTCAGTTCGCAGGCGGCGCGAGGTCGAAGCCCGCCGGCGCCTCCCGCGCTGCGAACGCTCCCACATCTCCATACCGGCGGCTTCGCTGCTGACGTGCGCGAAGCTTGGTGTCGAACAGCGAGCAGGTCGAGCGGTTGCGTAACGGAAATCCGCATGTTTGCTTTGGCATCCACAGCGGACATCGCGACAGCAGACGAGACTTTTGGCCAAAATCGGAAGTCGTCCCCTTCTGTTCATGGCATCGGAATACTCGTGCCGCTCCAAAGCCCGTTCGCCTTCAGGAAGTCGATCACGGCGTTATTGAAGGCTTCGGGATCTTCGATGTTGCAGGCGTGACCGGTGCCCGACAGCACGACGTGACGCGCGCCCTTGACACCTGCCGCAGTCGCGGTCCCTCCCGGCAGCGAATTGTCGTGCGCGCCATTGATCACCAGCGTTGGGACTTGGAGATCTTTCAGCCGGCCGCTCATATCGCAGTTGAAACGCGCAAGCAGCTCCTGCGCAATCGCGGTGGGCGAAAGCGTGTGTGCGTTCTCGGCAAAGATCGACAGCATCCATCGGCCGTGCGGCGTGTCGGGAAAGCCGGGCGCGACGACCTCACGGAGGAAGTCCTGGATTACGACCTTCACGTCCTTCGTGGTGTTGAAATCGTCGACCCGCTTGCGTACGCCGGCGCTGCCTTTGCTGCTGCCGCCGACGAGGATCACCGCCTTGGCGATGTCGGGGTGGTCGAGCCCAGTCAGGAGTGCAATGCCAGACCCGACGCTGCAGCCGCAGAAGATCGCGGAGGTGACGCCTTCCTTACGGCAAACGCCGAGCACGTCGTCCTTCATGTCGGCGAGCGTATAAGACGTCTCCACCTTGTCGGTGCGACCGTAACCGCGGATGTCCACGCTGATGCAGCGGAAGTAGGACGAGAACTGCGCAACCTGGTAGAGCCAGAGCCGGTGGTCGAACGGATTGGCATGAATGAACACGAAGGCCGGCCCTTCGCCAGACACCTGGTAATAGACTTTCGGGCCGGTCGCATCGCTGAAGGGCATGTGCGTTTTTCCTGGGCTTGGGTGTTTTCTGGAATTAGCTATTGCGCCGAGCCGCCGTGCAATTCCAATGCTCTTTGCAGAAGCGCTTTTGGTGTCGCGTAGGCGTCGGTGATGATGCGCTGCATCTCCTCGCCGCTCATGGGATCGACCTCCATCAGGGTCTTCTCGGCACTGGCGAGGAACAAAGGGTCTTTCATGGTGTCGTCGAACGCGCGGCGCATGATCGCGACCAGGTGCGCGGGCGTTCCGGGTGGCATGAGGAACGGCCGGCCCATCTCCTGCTGGAACGACAGAAATTCGATCGCCCGCCTGTCGTTGGGATTGGTTACCAGCTCGGTCACGAGCGGCACGTCCGGAAGGTCCGCCTGCCGCTTGGCGCCGGTCTGCGCAAAGAGATTCAGCAGCCGCTGCTGGGTCCATTCCGGCGCCGTGGTCTTGAGTGTCGACCACGACCATCCGCAAGCACCATCGGCTTCGCCGCTTTCGATCGCGAGGCGCGCCCGCTGCGTCGCATAGCCCAGAACGACCTTGAATTTCGTGCCGAGTACGGCGTTGAGAATCCGCGGCAGAATTGCGGAATCGCTGGCGTTGCCGGATGCCGTGACGATCACCTGCTGCGACTTCGCCTGCTCAAGCGTCTTGACCGGATGCGTGTGCCACGTGCCGCAGATGTTTTGCTGCCTGGAGATGCTGCCGACATATTCGAATTTGCGTGGATCGTAGCGAGCGGCGGGATTGCCATAGAGCGGCTCGGGCAGGACCGAATTGTAGACGGCGGCGATGACCGTGCCGTCCTTCGGCGCCTGCTCGAAAGCCCAGTTGGTCGCCTGCATGCTCGCGGCGACCGGCATGTTTTGACTGATGATGATGGGACTGCCGGGAATGTGCCGGGTCATGTGCTGCGCGAGCACGCGCGCATAGGTGTCGTAGGAGCTGCCAGTGGTGTTTCCGATCACCATCCGGATCTGCTTGCCGCGATAGATTGACTCCGATGTTTGTGCTGCAGCAACACGCATCGAGCCTGCCATCTCTCCTGCGAGCACTGCCGCGAGCACAACAACGAATACGAGGTTCTTGCGGGCTGCGTCGGTACAGATCCTGCTCAACATCGCAATGTCTCCCGCTCAGAAGCGCAGCAAACAAGCCCGGTAGCCAGCGCCGATGCCACAGCGTACATCAATGCAGTCCTTCCGCGCATGGAAGCAGTCGGGTAGCATCACCGGGGATTGCATTCGAGGGCCCCAGGAATGCTCATAGTACCCCGACTCCAGGCTCCTGCGAGACGTCCCAAAACCATCGCCCTCGCGGTCGCGATGGCCGCCCTGTTGTTAGATTTCCCTGGCGCGTCCGCGCAGTTGGAGAACTTCTCTCTTCAATAGTACTTTTTCGTGACGACATTCTTCAGTCGCTGGTGCTGCTCGGGTGTCAGACTACTAACCACCTGCTGGATCATGCTCAGCGACTGATGAGGATCGCTATAATCGATGAAAAGCTTAGCCTTAGCCGCCTCGGCGATCACAGCAGGGTCGTTTAGAACTTGTTTCACCACGCTCTGCAGATAGACGACGCGATCTTTCGGAACGCCTGGCGTTGTGACGAGAATGCGGCCAAGCGCGTCCAGCGTGATACGAAAATCAATCCACCATTCCTGTTCGGAAGTCAGCTTCACTGATTCAAAGATGGTCGGTAAACCGGGAAAAAATCGCGGGATTCGTTGTCGCGTAATCGAGGCAACTGGCTTTGCCTGCCCAGCCGTCACGTAGTTATTCGCAGGCATGTCGGAGACGTACATAGCATCCATTTCGCCGCGCTGCAGGGCCAATGCGACGTCGTTGCTCCCCTTATAGCCGATCACGATTTTGCAATCGAGGCTGAGCACGTCGCACAACATCGCGGCTCCGTCCGACATGCCGCTGATCACGCCACTCCCGCCCCAGCTCAATTTTTCTTTTGAGGCGACGACGTTCGCGACCGTCTTATGAGCAGAGTTGGGTCCGAGCAACCAAACCCACGGCTCCGCGTTGCCGATACCGAGTATCTCGAATTTGGCGAGATCGTAGTGGACATTGTCCATATTCAGAATCTGGGTAGAGGCGGCAGCGACTCCATTGACGATCATGATCTGGAGACCATCAGGCCGAGCCGAATAATTGCGATTAAGAGCGACCAGACCGCCTGCGCCGGGTACGTTTTCGATGACAATGTTGGCTCCGATCGCCTTTCGAAGATGCGGTGTGAGCACGCGAGCGAATGTATCGTAGCCGCCGCCCGCCCCTGCGCCGACAATGAACCTGATCGTATTCATTTTGTAAAACGTGGCGGCGTCCTGAGCAGTGGTTTGTGCTACAGGCGAAATGGCCATAGCGGCCGTCAGCAATAGCATTATCGTCCGCCGGACTGAACTTTTCATGATCGTACCGTTTCCCGCACGCAAATCCCAAGCCCAACGAGTATGGCGTCGGTCGCAGCCATGTCAACGCATGCATGTACTCGAGCCCTACACTCAGCCCTTTCGAACACTCTATAAAAATGCAGTGCTACCGTTCATGACTCAGGTAACATCACGGGACGGAACACCGTTCAGCCGCGCCACCTTCAACTGATAAGACAATTGCGCATTCGTTATCAGTAGTCGGGCTTGTGACCGATCGCGGCTCACAAACAATTCTCTTGCGCCCCTGCTCACCTTGATTCAAGGTTTGATCGTTTACAGCGATCAACGGCGAATGGCTGGCCGGCAGGCAAAAATTCTTTCAGACGGAAACACAAGCCGGCTCCTGTTGTACGCATCCCGATCTCGCTACCCACGTCGCAATCGCGTTGTCGTGCTGCTGTCCGTGAAGGCTGGCTTGCGAGCCGGCGAGATTGCGAAACTAACCTGGGACATGGTTGTCGATGCCACAGGCGAGATCGGCACGATCATCGAATTGCAAGATCGCGCTGCTGCTCAAGCTCTACCAGGTGCCGCCTCGGATATGCCTGCGAGCCAAGGCGCATTGCACCAGTCGATGACAGCGAGATCACATTTCACACCCGAACGTGAGAAGTTCTTGCAGGATAGACGTGGCCTCCCGGGAAATCTTTCGCATTTGAGTTGGACACGCTGCGCAAAACACATTCCTCGCTCCACCAGTGGCATAGGTGCACTATCGTTGATAAGAAGGGAATATGGCGGGGTCGCATCCGACGGCGCTTCTGGTTTGAGCAACGACAAGTCTCTCAACAGCGGGCACTCATGGGCAGGACGAATTCGAAGACCCCTATAGCGGCTGTCGCGTCGGCAATTCCGTCACGCACTAAACCTTCGACCTATCCTGAGCCGTTTTTCAGTCGCATGGCTAAACGGGAAAAGAAACAACTTGGGGACTTTTTTTGTCTGAAGAACTTCGGGGTGAACCTAACGCGACTTGCACCAGGGGGAGAGTCAGCCTTGCTCCACCGGCACAGCAAGCAGGACGAATTTATCTATGTGATGGAAGGCGAACCGACGCTGATCACTGATAAAGAAGAGATCCAGCTCGCGCCGGGCCCGTGCGCGGGATTTCCGGCGAATGGCGTGGCTCATCAATTGGTGAATCGGACAGACTGCGACGTAGTTGTTTTAGAAATTGGTGATCGAACTCCAGGGGATGAAGGCACCGACCCCCGAGATTTGACCTGATGGCGACGCAAGAAACCGATGGTAGGTGGAGCTGCACTCGTAAAGACGGGCGGCCGGTATTAAATCCGACTGCATTGCTCGAAGTGATTGGACAACCAAATCTCAAACGGATAGGGCCCGCAAGGTACCTGGTTTCCGCTCGTGATGTTCAGCGCGGCGGCATGACCTGCCTAACCTTTTCCTTGATTGACTGCGGTGCATTGATGACCGCGTCCATCAACCGCTGCATATCCGCGCCGTAGACCGGCTTTATCTCTGCGCCAACCTTGGCCGCCGCTTTCACAAACTCTGGATCAACGACGGTATCGTTGAATGCCTTGCGCAGGGCAGCAAGTCGCTCCGGTGGCACACCGGGCGTGGTCGCGATGGGACGGCCGACCGCGAACGCCATTGAAATGAAATCAAGAATCGCGCGCTGTTCATCGTTCGACGCCAGGGCCGGAAGCAGAGGTACATCAGGAAGATCCCTTTCCTTCTCGACACCGATCTGCACGAGGATCGTCAATTTCCGATCCTTCACGAGCTCAGGACTGGCGGACAGCAACGAATTCCATGGATTGGCTGCATACCCCTCGACTTCTCCTCGCTCCATGGCGAGCCGCACGTCATTCGCGCCCTTGTACCCGTTGATCATCTTGAACTTCGTACTGAGCACGTTGTTGAAGACCAGCGGCAACCAAGTGGTGACGCTGCCGGCACCAGACCCGCCGAGCGTGGTTTCTCGCCTCTTGGCGTCTCCCATCGTCTTGGTCGGCGAAGTGTGCCAAACATAGGTCAGCAGGTTTGAATCTCCCAGATTCCCGATCCAACCAAACTTGCTCAAGTCCGCCTTGAACTGCGGGGTGAACCCGAGCGCTTGATCTAACGGCAAGGCTTGACTGACCATCGTCAGGACGGTTCCGTCCTTCGGCGCGATATCGCCGACATAGTTGGCCGCTTGCAAGCCGCCTGCGCTCGGCATGTTCTGCGGGATGAAGGCTGGATTCCCGGGAATGTGACGGACAATATGGGACCCGATCAGGCGGGAATAAATATCGTACCCGCCACCTGGCTCCGAGCGGATCACAAATTTAATCTGCTTCCCTCTATAGAAATCGGCGACGGACTGCTGGGCATGGGCGCAGTCAACGGAGAGCACGCTAATACCCAGGACAACCGCGCCGGCAGACAAAGCGCCCAAGGGTAACCAGCGACACTTGCTCGTCATCGCGACACTCCCTATTTTCAACGGACAACCAGGCTTATTAACTTATTAACACGAGCCTTCGAGCGCAGTCCCATCGGCTCCGGCTGGAGTGCGAATGATTGTGTTGAAGTCCCACAAGGATCGGCCGCGCAACGATGGCTCCGACGCTCTCAGCCAGCCCATGGATTGGGGCATCCTTTGTTCAGAGAGCAATGCGGCCGGGATGCAAGAACCATCTCATGGCGTAGGGAGAGGGGCACTTTCGCCGCGTCCTGCGATCCTGAGGACGCTACTCTAATTAAGCTGGAGCGCCTACTACTTCAGGACATCTCGAATTGTCTGGAGTTGCTTCGGCTGCAGGGCACCAATAGCAGCTTCCATCTTTTTCATAGTGTCATTGACCGTTGCCGCGTTTGAAGGCGTTATCTCGAAATTCTGCTTGGCGGCAAACGTCAGAAACTCGGGATCTTTCATGACGGCGTCGAACGCCTTGCCAAGTAAGGCAACGCGTTCGACGGGCACTTCGGGGGCGAGCCAGTAAGCACGAGAAAAAAGCGAACCCATCGAGATCGCCTCGTAGATCGCCCTCTGCTCGTCCGTTTGGGCAAAGCTGGTCAACATCGGAATTCCTTTTCCCTTAAGTACCGGCGCTTCCTCGGCGCCAACCTGAACAAGCGGAATGAGTTTTCCTTCGTTGACCCAGTTCGGATATTTCACGCCATAGCCTGACCAGGACCCCGCTCGACCAGAGACTTCATTTCTCTCCATCGCCAGATCAATCGCGGCTGTGCTGCTGGGAAAGCCCTGGACGATTTGAAACTTCGTTCCGCCAACCGCATTGGTGATGGCCGGCACGACATAGGTCTCGGAAAATCTGCTGTTCGAGCCAAGCGCAACGACCTTGTGCTTAGCCTGCTCAAACGTTCTCACTCCCGCCGACTGATTCACCACAATGATTCCCGTGAGCGCGGCCATATTTCCGATGAACTGGACTTTAGTCAGGTCGTATGATCGGCTGCCGGATGGAAAGACAAACTGATCGAACGGCAGGAGATTCACCGAATTTCCGATGGCCGTACCATCCTTCGGCGCCATGTTGTAAACATAGGTTGTCGCGACGCGCGTTCCCGCACCCAGCCTGTTTTCGACAATAACCCTCGGATTTCCGGGAATATGCCGGCCAAGAAACTGGGCAAGAAGCCGCGTATAGATATCGTAGCCTCCTCCCACTCCGGACCCAGACGTGATCGTTATCGTCTTGCCCCGATAAAAATCGTCCGCAAGGACCGCTTTGGTATCCAGGCCGACCAGAAGCATAGAAATAGCGGCAGCAAGTATTCGAATATTGCGCATGGTCTATTCACTCCAAGCCAGCGCGATGAGAAGAGCGCATCGGACCGATGAGCATGGCGTCATCCGCAAATGTTGTGACGACGGCGCCAGTGATCGCGTCCCGCTGTCATCGACAAGCAATTGCACCATAGCTCGCGGGCACACTACAAGCGCGTTTACGCCGCTTCGACGGGCCACGGGTAGCCCGCGCCCACCGGCAGCAGGGGCAAGGCGCAGCACCGTCATTCGCGTAGCGAATTTCCCGGCCCTCGCGTGTGAACGGCCAATCCAAGGCAGATGTGCTCGTTATGGCAGGCATTTGGTAGGAAGCGCCGTCGTGTACGGCTTCGAGCCTGACGCCGGATCGAGACGCTGACTGATCGACGCAGAAGCCCGCAGGTAAACCCCGCGGGCTTTGACTGATCCCAGTTGCGACGCAAATCAGCGTTTGCCTGACCGCGGCATCGTCCGGCCAACCAGCAGCTATCGTTGCCCTGCAATCGCACCGCAAAAACGCGCTGCCGAAGGCGTCTACGAACTCACAGCAGAGAACCTTGAAGTATCACTATCACCAGACACGAATCCAACCTGCAGCCTTTCACCAGAATCTACTCGACGGAAAGGCTTCGTATGCCAGAGGTGCCTGGTAGAGAACACCTCGCGAAGTACGAATGAGCCGGGATCATAGCGATCCTTCTATTTCTTTGTACCATCCGGCCTTTTTGCTCGAAGCTTCGAACGTGGCCCCATCGGCTCCGGCTGAAACGGTCCATCGCGCGCCTCAAGATAGGCTTTGGTGCCTTGCGAAGTCTGGATGTCGAGCAACCGCTGACGCTCCTCATTGTGCGAGGAATGAACGAGCGCGGCCAGCGTGCCCTCCAGGAGCAGACCCGCATGCAGCCCGGCCGCCTGAATGCCCTGCATGGAAATTGCCTTGTTTAGACGCAGCGAGGGCTCAGGCACGAGCGCGAGCCTCTTGGCGAGGGCCAACGTTCTCGTCATTAGCTCATCATGAGGAACGACTTCGTTCACCATCCCGATGCGGAGCGCCTCTTGCGCGTCGAAATGATCTCCCGTCAGCCCCCATCGGTTCGCAGCCTTCCATCCGCAAAGGTAGGTAAACAGAAAGGAGGTGGCGGAGATGTGCCGAACCTCGGGTTGCGCAAAAACGGCTTGGTCCGATGCAATCGTAATGTCGGCAGCGAGCTGGTACCAAAATCCGGCACCGAGCGCCCATCCGTTCACTGCAGCGATAATCGGCTTGCCGAGCCGCCACATGTGAGACCATTCCTCGACCTTCTTCGAGTCCCTGCGTTGCCAATACTCGATGAATTCGGCATGAGATCGTCCCTTAGGGTCCGAGCCGCGCGCGCCATTTGGCAGTGCGACCCCCTGATCGCGGCCGGCACAGAACGCGCGGCCATTCCCCGTTAGAATGAGGACTTTGACCGAGCGGTCGGCATCCGCCTCATCGAAGGCGCGGCGCATCTCGCCTTCGAGACTACGCGAGAGTGAGTTCATCCGGTCCGGTCGATTGAGAGTGATCGTCGCGATCTGATCCTCGACGCTGTAGATCAAGTCCTTGTAGCTCATGTCGCCCTCGTTGCCAGTTCTTCCGATTTCTGCTTCGGACCGTCCGCTCATTCTGTGCCCTCGAAGGCGAGATCGACGGCGGTAACGCCCTGGCCCACAGGCTTGATGATGATGGGATTGAGATCGAGGGACCGGAACCGTCCGGCATTAGCGACCGCAAAGTCGCCAAGGCGCATGAGCAGCGTCGCTAGTGCATCTATGTCGCCAGGCGGGCGCCCCCGCGCGCCCTTCAATATCGGCAGAGCCTTGATTCGGTGGATCGCACCCATCGCATCATCAAAGCACAGCGGCGCCACTTCAGTAGTGGTGTCCTTGAATATTTCGATAAAGACTCCGCCAAGGCCGAAACAGATTGCCGGCCCATAGGTCGCGTCATTGATGATCCCCGCATAGGCCTCGGCGACGCCGGTCTCCATACGCTGAACGAGTATAGCTGGACGGTCGAAGCCCGCCTCGCGCGCATTGCCGACGACAACGCGGCTGGCCTCGATGACAGCCTGCTCGGAGTCGCAATTGAGGCGGACGCATCCCACATCGCTCTTATGGAGAAGGCCGGGCGCCTCCGCCTTGATAGCGACCGCGCCGCCGAACGCCCGATATTCCGCGACAGCATCTGCCTCCGAGTGAACGACACGCACCTCAGCCATGGCAACACCTGACGCAGCGAGGGCCTTATGGACGCTCATCAGACTCCAATCATCAATCGGGCCGTGCGCACGCATGCGGCCTTCATTCGTAGGTGGATCAACTTGCGCTGCCCGGTGCCAAAGCTGCCGCCGGGATCGGAGGTTTTTGAGAACACTCATCGCATTCGTGATCCCTAGGAGATAGGGAATACCGGCAGAATGCAGCGTGCCAAGGATCTCCGCATCAAGCGGACCGCCGAGCGGGCTGTATGAATAAGCGACAATGGTGCGCTCAGTTTTACGCGCTGCATCCGCAATGGTGCGAGCCAAGCGCCGCATGTTCTCGCGGCCGACTGGCCGCGCAAGGACACTCGACGCAATCACCGGACGGTTCGGCTCGCTTCGAAGCGCGTCAAATATCTTGGGTAGCAATGTGGGGTCATCGTAGATCGCTCCGGTCCCATCTATCGGATTGGTCACACTGCCGAACTCCGGAAGAATGGCTCCGAGTTGCTCTCGCGTCTTCGGAGCGAGCTCAGCCAGAGGCGTTTCCGCACGAGTAAGCGAGTCGGCTGCGTTCGCGGCGCCGCCCCCGCTCCCGGACACGACGACGACCTCGTCGCCAAGGTCGGCGGCCAGCGGAACATGGGAAAACAGCTCAATGGTCTCGACGAATTGGTCGAAAGTCTCAACTTGCACAATTCCACAGCGTCTGACAAAGGCCGCCAGGACGGCGCTGTTGCTGGCGAGTGCCCCCGTGTGGGACCGAACCATGATCTGCCCGGCGGCGGACTGCCCAGACTGGAACAGGACGATCGATTTGCCTTTCGCCAATGCAGCGTGGGCAACCTGCTTGAGCTTGCGCGGGTTCTTCAGCCCTTCGATCACAACAGCGATAACGCCTACATCCGGATCGTTTGCGAACACCTCGATGAAATCTTCGACGGTGGCGCCGAGCTGGTTTCCGCACGAGACAAAATAGGCGAAGCCCAGCTCCCGATCCGTCATCAGCGGCGTAAACGCTGTCGAACCAAGGCCGCCACTTTGCGACACGAGGGCGACCGAGCCTTTTCGCAGCGACGCTGGCAGACTGCTACTGAAGGCCGCGGTGTTAGCTTTGGTGTTGACGAAGCCCATGCAGTTCGGGCCGCAAATACACATGCCCTGCTCGGCCAGTGAACGCACGCGTCGGGCACGCTCCTTGCCGGCGTCATGACCACCCTCGCCAAAGCCCGATGCAAGCACAACCGCAGCACGAATCCCGTGCGCGTAAGCTTGCTCCAGTACATCGCAGGCGGTGTCGGCCGATGTCGCCACGACAATGCTTTCGACCGACGCCGGGAGATCGGCAACCGTCGGATAACATTTGCAGCCGAGCACCTCGTCGTAGCGTGGATTGACTGCAAAGATCTCGCCCTTGAACCCGTGATTTTGAAGATGGGCGATAACGTTGGTTCCGCGTCCCCGACGCTGCGAGGCCCCAACGACCGCGATGCTTTTCGGAGCAAGCATCCTTGTTATGGCTTCCATCGATAATCCTAGTGCGACCCGGCGAAATTACATGTCTATGTGGCCCTGGTAATTATCGAGGGTGCATCGATCAACGTCAAACGCGCCAGCAGCAATACCAGCCTGCGCTGAGTGTGGTGCCTGAACCTGAAAAGGCGCCCACACGACTACTCGACTTTCCCTTGCGGGAGCTCGGCGCACTGCGTCAACGGGCGTCATCCTCGGCGACGATCCGCCACAACCCGGAAATTACACCAGGGGTCGCGCCCATGATCGCCTGCAACTCCTCGCCCGACACGGATTGATGTCGATGCTGCTTCCGCGCCTGCTCCAGGAAGGCCGGGTCCTTCATCACTGCACTAAAAGCGTTGCTTAGTGCCAGAACGCGGTCCGCGGGCACGTCCGGGGTCGTATCAGAACCTTCGGCTATTCAATCAGCGGCGGAAGGACATCGCCAATCCGACATTGGTGGTGCTGCTCTTGGGCTCATCGGGAGCCCCCGCGCAATCTATCGCCGCAAATATTCGCCCCCGCTCTATCGACGCTCAAGCAGATGATGCAGATCCCGTCTTGGTCCGACAAGATACGCACTGATGAGCGTCACGTTCCTCGCGGACTTCCGTTGCGGATCGATATCATCTATGTAACATAAGTAGGCTACGTAGCTATCTCATGTTTGTCACTTGTCGGCTCGCGGGGCGTTACTCGTGAACTCGCTACAACCGCTGTTTCGCCCGCGCACCATCGCGGTGCTGGGCGCCTCCGCACGCGGAGGCCGTGGCACCAAAGTCGTGCAGAACCTTCGTGACACCGGCTTTGAAGGTGACGTGTTTCCGGTCAACCCGGGCTATGACGACGTGCTCGGCTACAAGTGCTTTCCGTCGATTGCAGCGCTACCGTCGACCCCGGACTGCGTCGTGGCCGCGATCGGCGCCGAGAAATCATGCGACGCGCTGGAAGAAGCTTATGCACGCGGCACCCGCGCAGCCGTCGTACTCGCCGCAGGATTTGGCGAGGGTGGACATGGCGACGACCGTGGTCGCCGTTTGCGCGCGCTGTCCGCCGGCGGCATGGCCATCTCCGGACCGAATTGCCACGGGGTCTTGAACGTCCGCGACAAAGTCGCTGCTTACGGTGGCGAAGTTCCGGTGCCGCCGAAAAGCGGCTCGGTCGCGCTCGTGTCCCAGAGCGGCGGCCTCACGCGCAACGCCTTCATCCCGCTGATGACTAAACGTGGTGTGGGCTTCAACTACGTCGTCTCGTGCGGCAATCAGCTCGGCGTCAGCGTCGAGGACTATATCGAGTATTTCCTGGCCGACGATCAAGTCACTACCGTCGCGGCCCATATCGAGTCGCTTCGCAATCCGGCGAAGCTTCGCGCGCTTGCGCTCGACGCCCATCGCCGAGCTAAGACAATCATCATGTTCCAGACCGGCCGTTCGGCGGCCGGTCAGCAACTGGTGCAATCGCATACCGGCGCGATCGTCAGCGACGCCAAGGTATTTTCCGCGTTCCTGCGACGCTGTGGGATCGTTCAGGTCGACTATTACGAAGAATTCGTGGAATGCATCGAACTGTTCGCCCATGCGCCTGCGCGCGACCAACTCGGCGCCGGCGTTGCGGTCATTTCCGGGAGCGGCGGCGGCGCAACGGTCGCGGCCGATGTGCTAGCTGACGTCGGCACACCGCTGGCAGTATTCGACACGTCCACGCACGAGAAGCTCAAGGCAGCGCTGCCGGACTTCGGCACCGTTTCAAATCCAATCGACGCAACCGGCAGCGTCTACAGCGATACCGCGATGCTGCCGAAGCTGATCGACGCGGTACTGACCGACCCCGACCGGCCGATTGCGGCGGCTGCGCTGCCGATCCCGCGCGCGCAGATCGTCCGCTTTGCGGATGCGATCGCGCAAGCGGCCCGCGCCACCGGCCGCACGGTCGTCGCCTATCAGGCGAGCCCGTTGGGCGAGACGCTCTATCCGGAAGTCGTCGAAACGCTGCATGGCGCCTCGGTGCCGATCATCCTCGGCGTTTCGAACGCCATGCGATGTCTCAAGTACCTTACTAGGCGCCAGGATTTGCGCGAGCGCGCGCTGACCTATGCCGATGCCGCTCCTGCTCCGCGGATTGAGCCACAGCCACGCATAAACGGCTCGTCGTCGTTCCTGGAGTTACGCGCCGCGATGGCCGCGTTGGAGGTACCGATCGTGCCCTCGAGCTTCGCCGATAGTGAGGACGCCGCCGTTGCTATCGCGCGGGAGTTCAATGCGCCGGTGGCCATCAAGGCGGAGTCGCCGGGCCTCACCCACAAGAGCGACGCCGGGGGCGTCAAGCTCAATTGTGCGACCGCCGACGAAGTACGCGCCGCCTTTCGCGCCGTGAACGACGGTATCAGAGCGCACGGATTCACACCGCAAGGCGTGGTGGTCCAGCCCATGATCGAGGGCATTGCCGAAGCCTATGCCGGCGTCGTCAACGACAAGGTCTATGGACCGGTCGTCAGCTTCGGGCTTGGCGGCATTTTCATTGAGACGCTGGACGACGTGACGATGGAGGCCGCGCCGCTCACACCCGCAGAAGCGGAGCGGATGATCGAGGGAATCAAGGGATTTCGCGTGCTCGACGGGGCGCGGGGGCGGCCGCGAGCAGATATCGGCGCCCTCGCGCAGCTGCTGGTGCGGCTAAGCCAATTCGCCACCGCTTATGCCGGACAGTTTCGTGCGCTCGACCTCAATCCGATCATCGTGAAGTCGGACGGCGCCGTCGCCGTCGATATCGCGCTGGAGGCCTGACGTTGCCGCCTGCCGTGGCCTAATGTGCGGCTTGAACCGACGGCAGATACCGAAGATCGACGATCTCGTTCGCCGATAACCGCCGCTCAAACGCGCCCAGCCGTTGCTGCAACGAAATGGCAAGCTCAAGGCCAGCCATGTCGACTTCGCAGTCTGCATGCAGGTCGGCGGCTTCCCGCCTGACCGAGCGCCACATCGTTGCGTCATCGATGCCGTAGTAGTCGGCGCCGTAACGGACGAACTCGTCCAAATTGTTCAGGGCATAACGATAGCTGTTTCGGCACCCTCGGAGCACGGCGGACACCAACTCAGACTCCGCTGCGATGAAGTCCAAATTCGCGACCGTAACGCTCCATTGCATGGTCGGGCAAAACTCCGGTTCGTTGAGCGCCTTCAAGAGCCGGAACGCACCCTTGTACTCGCCGATGGAAAGCGTCGGCTCCGACAGCACCGCGGCCTGAAGCTCGCCCTGCTGGAACAACTCCACAATATCGGGATAGCGTTCACCGAGGCCAACGATCGTTAGATCTTTGTCGGGATCGATGCCGTGGCTTTGTAAGACAAGGCGGGCGAACCAATAGCTGCAGCTACCCTTCGACAAAACGGCCACCGACACACCGCCAAGATCGCGCCAATTCCCAATCGCTGGCGCCACCACGAAATACTGTAGCGCCCGTCGGCGCACGCCGCTCGCAACGATCTTGAACGCGGCTCCGCCGGCGAGGGCCGTAGATGCGGGCGGCGTTCCCATCTCGCCGATCTTCAGCCGCCCCGAGCTGTACATTGCAGCAATCTCGGGGCCGCCGAAGACAACGCGCAGGCTCAGATCGATTCCTTCTGCTCGGAAAAAGCCCTTGCTGATCCCAAACCGGAGATGCGTGGCGCCCTTATCCTGCGGAATTCCGTATTCAAGTGGTGGCATGACTTACCGACGCTTCTCGATCGCGATGAGCTCCGTCTGAAATGCTAATGGAATTTACCTCATTTACAAAGCTGTTTTGAGCTGGCCATCCCCGCCGTGCGGGACAAAGCGATCATTGAGCGACTCAATTAACTCGCCATCGTGCCCTTCGGAACAACTAAGGAGGATTTCGACAGGGCGATCGA
>Ga0190270_10000606_pt1 | contig 15681 bp, 14 predicted proteins | sample Popmic320T_FD_133748 | JGI IMG/M metagenome (GOLD analysis project Ga0190270, IMG submission 133748) | Populus adjacent soil microbial communities from riparian zone of Weber River, Utah, USA - 320 T | ecosystem: Environmental > Terrestrial > Soil > Riparian zone | place: USA: Utah | collected...
CGTGAGACGTCACCGGCCGCGGCGCCTCCGGCCAACCAGCAGCGGCGCGGTAGGCCGAGATCGCCTCCCGAGTACTGGTGGCCGCGTCCATCAAGTGGTCCACAGATGGTCCGATGACGACCGCCCCTGGACCAAACATCGTGACGAATTTACGAACGAGCTCCACGGTGCGCTCTGGGGAATTCAATCTATCCCCGCCGAGCACGACAACCATCCTGTCGCCCTGGACCGCGCCGAGCATGTCGCTCCCGGCGATCGCCGCCAGATGTCGGATCGACTCCAAGGCCTGCGCTGCCTCCAGCTGCGGGGCGGGCCCGACGACGACAACAACACCACCGGTTGAGTGCCAACCCAAAGTCGACGCACGTGACAGCACCGTCTCGTCGGTCTCGCCACGCAGCACGGCATCGACAACCAGAGCCTCCAGCCGCTCATCCCAGGCGCCGCGCAGCTCAGCGGCACGCGCGTAGATCTCGGCCGCCGAGAAAGCAACCTGCCGGCTGTACTGGTCGATGGCCGCATGCAGGAGGGGCCGGTCGCCCTTCGGCATCAACTCATCGATCTGGCTTTCGACAACCTCGATCGTCGTCCGTACTAGCTCCACGGTCTGGTAGAGGGAGATCTTCCGCGCCAGCTCTCGCGGCGCCGAGCCGAAGATCTCTGAAGTACTCGGCACTTGCGGGCCCGGAGCGGCGAACCACCGTAAAAAGCCGTCAATGCCGGCCTGAGCCACCAGCGTGATCCATGATCGGTGCTCGGCGTCTAGCCTGCGGAACCAGTGATACCGAGCCTCCATCTCTGCAACTGTGGCCGTGGTCATCTTGCCGGTGACGCCTGCTAGCCGTTTCGCGATCGTCGCTCGAGTTTTGGCCGACGGCAACAGGGACCTGTTGATCTCTCGGGTACGCGCGGCCATAGGCTGACTGTAGTGCCGACTTGTCAGCGTCCCAGCGCGCTATAGCCTGCTGAGAATCTGACAAGTCGTGGACGATCGGAGGCTTGTCCACACATGAGTGATCTTGATATGCAGCCACAGGAATACCTGTGCGCGAGTCGGCTGGACAGCGGACCTGAGGAGTTGTTGCTGACCGCTCGTCGGGTGTACCTGGGCAAAACCACCGAGGTGGCGCGCGCCCTACCAGACAAGCAGATCCGGATGATCGGCGCTTGGTGCTTTCTTGATCATTACGGGCCGGAGGACGTGAGCGGCTCACCGGGTATGCAGGTCTGGGCGCATCCGCATACCGGGCTGCAGACAGTCACCTGGCTGCTGGACGGCGAGGTCGAACATCGCGACAGTCTCGGCTCCCGGGCGGCGGTTCGGCCGGGCGAGCTCAACATCATGACCGCCGGTCACGGCATCGTGCACAGTGAAATCTCCCAGGCGGATAAGCCGGCCATGCTGCATGGCGTACAGCTCTGGGTCGCGCTGCCGGATGCCGTGCGCGATCTTGCCCCGGAGTTTGAGAGCTACTCCGACCTGCCGGACCTGGTTCGCCCTGGGGTTCGCGGAAAGGTGCTGATCGGTGACGTCGCCAATGCGAGGTCGCCGGCACTCGCATATTCGCCGCTCTGTGGCGCAGATCTGAAACTCGATGCCGGTGCCGATCTTGTGCTCGAGGTTCAGGAGGGATTCGAGTACGGCGTCTTTGTGGTTGCCGGCGAGGTCGTCGTGGAGTCGACGACGGTCGGAGTCGACCAGCTGCTCTACCTTGGCGTCAACCGGCGTAACCTCCACCTCCGGAGCGAGCAGGGAGGGCGGATGATCATGCTCGGGGGCCAGCCGTTCGCCGAGGACATCGTGATGTGGTGGAACTTCATCGGACGAAGTCATCAAGAGATCGTGGAGTTCCGGACAGCTTGGGAGAGGCGGGACCCTCGATTCCCACCTATTGTCAGCCGCTCTGAGAAGGTGATGGAGGCGCCGCCGATGCCAACGGTTCAGCTCAAACCGCGACCGCGGCGGAGCCGGTCGGAGTGAATCCAGCACAGGCCTTGCGGGAGATCGGATACCTGCTGGAACGCTCGCGCGCCGATACCTATCGGGTGCGGGCCTACCGAGGCGCCGCCGACGTCGTCGCGCAGATGTCTGAAGAGCACCGCAGCCATCATCAGGAGCAGCGCAACTGGGCAAAAGTGCCTGGAATTGGCCCCAAAACCGCAACTGTGATCACGCAGGCCATCGATGGACAGGTCCCCGAATACCTGCAGAAGCTCCGAGAGGAGAAGCAGCCCCTTGTTGAGGGCGGATTGAAGATGCGGGCAGCCATCAAAGGTGACCTGCATTGTCACTCGACCTGGTCCGACGGTGGCAGCCCGCTCGAGGAGATGATGATCACCGCACAGGAGCTCGGTCACGAATACTGCGCTATGACCGATCACTCGCCGCGGCTGCAGGTGGCACGCGGGTTGAGTGCTGATCGGTTGCGCAACCAAATGGCCGTCGTGGCCGATCTCAACAAGGTGATGGCGCCGTTTCGTTGTCTCCGCGGAATCGAGGTCGACATTCTTGAGGATGGCGGCCTTGATCAAGACGACGAGCTGCTGGCTGAACTCGACGTCGTCGTGTCGAGCGTCCATTCCAAGCTCCGCTCGGACTCAGAGACGATGACACATCGGATGGTCGGCGGGATCGCGAATCCTCGGACCAACATCTTGGGTCACTGCACGGGTCGGCTCATTCAGGGAGAACGGGGCCTCCGGCCGCAGTCGGTCTTCGACGCAGAGGTCGTGTTCGAGGCCTGCCGGACGTTCGACGTGGCCGTGGAAATCAATTCCCGCCCGGAGCGACGTGACCCGCCGACCAGGCTGCTGCAGATGGCAATGGAGATGGACTGTGTGTTTTCCATCGACACCGACGCCCACGCACCCGGCCAACTCGAATTCCAGATCTACGGCTGCCAGCGCGCCGAGGAGCTGGGGCTGAATCCCGACCGGGTGATCAACACCTGGCCAGCCGACAAGTTGCTGGCCTGGTGCGCCAAGGCCTGACGAACTGGGAGCCCAAAAACCTGCCTGGGGGTCGCCTTGCCTGTGGGACAGTGGGCCATGGGCCCGTACGAGGTCAGCCGGCTGCGTGAAGTCGAGACGCGGTCGATCAGTGCAGAGAACCCCGACGGATCCCGCGGTGGCGGTGCGCGAGCGACAACTGGCACCGGGGCGGATGCCGCTCGCGATCTTGGTATCGGGTGGAAGATCTCCCCGTCGGTCAACATCGAAGCTGGTGCGCAGTGTGAGCTGGCCGCGATCAGCGGGTCGGGTGTGATCACCCACATCTGGCTGACCACCCAGCGCGACCAATGGCGAACCCTGATTCTGCGGGCCTGGTGGGACGAGTCGGACGAGCCGGCGATCGAGGTCCCGCTCGGCGACTTCTTCTGCCAGGGCTGGGGCCGGTTCGCCCAGGTGTCATCGGCTGCGATCGCGGTCAACCCACACGGCGGTTTCAACTCATACTGGCCGATGCCGTTCGCCGAAAGCGCGCGGATCAGCCTCGAAAACCGCGCCGACCGATCGGCAATGGTCTATTACCAGATCACCTTCGAACTCGGGGTGGACACCCGCGAGCTGGGCTACCTGCATGCTCAGTTCCGGCGCAGTAACCCGGTGCCGCTGGGGCAGACGCATCCGATCCTCGACCGTACCGACGGCCGTGGACACTACGTCGGCACTTATCTCGCGTGGGGGGTCAACTCCCCTGGGTGGTGGGGTGAGGGAGAGATCAAGTTTTATCTCGACGGCGACCTGGAGTTCCCCAGCATCAATGGCACCGGGACCGAGGACTACTTCGGCGGCGCCTGGAACTTCGACGTCCCGCCCCGCGGATACACCGAGTTCAGCACGCCCTACCTGGGGATGCCGCAGGTGCTGCGGCCGGACGGACTCTACGCCAGCCAGCAGCGTTTCGGGCTCTACCGCTGGCACCTGATGGACCCGGTCTACTTCGCCCGTGATCTGCGGGTCGACATCCAGGATCTCGGCTGGCGGCCGGGCGGGCGCTACCACCTGCGTAGCGACGATGTGGCCTCCACCTGCTGGTTCTACCTGGACCGGCCCGCTGCTACCCGGCCCGAGCTGCAGTCCGTCGAGGCGCTAGAGGTGGACGGCCGACCGCCGACCTGAAGCTGCGGCGCCACCCCGCTCCTCGCAGCAAGGTCCCACGCTGCAGGTCTGTCATCGGTCGGGTGCTCAGCAGCGGGCCAACTTGTCGAAGTCCGAGGGGCGTGCGCCCCTCGGACTTCGGTGTTCTAGTCACGCGTCACTAGCTGTCCAGGCCGTTCAGGCTGGGTGCCCCTTGAACCGGAAGCTGGACGCCATCGGCTCAGAGCCCGGAGACGGACCTCCTCGGCCTTCCGTCGAAGTTGCCGGCTCCACACGACCTGAGCCTTCTGGGCCCAGCCCCAATTGCCCTCGCGGCGACAGTCGTACCGCTCGTCTCCGGTGACGAGCACGTCGAAGACCGCCTCGATCTGACAGCTGTCGCGCTCCTCCTGCGACATCGCCTCGGTCCATGGTGCCGCGCTGACCGACCGGCTCTTCGTGACGCTCCAGTTGAGGTCGTCGAACAGGAGCCAGCCGCCGGGACGGAGCAGCCGGTCGACGAGGAAGAACGCGAAGCCGGTGACGTCCCAGGTGTGTCCAGCGTCGAGGAACACGAAGTCGAACTCCGGGGGGTCGGCGGACTCGAGCATTCGCTTGAGCTCCCACGTGAAGGAGTTCTCGGCGAAGATCGGAGTGACCCGGTCGGTGAGACCGGTGCGCTCGAGCAGGTCATTCACGTTCGGCTCGAGATCCAGGGCGATCCTGCGATCGATCGTCGTGACGTGTCCGTCGATCTCGTCGACGGCGGCCCCCAGATAGCACGTGGACACCCCGTAGTATGTGCCGAGCTCGAGGACCCGTCGTAGGTGGTGCTCCAGGACGTGGTCGTAGATGCGCTTGCCGGCTGGTTTGCGCATGTGTGGAAGCCCGTCGACGATTGTCGTCACCTGGTCAATCTTCACGAGACCAGTCTCACACCTTCCCACTGCAGCGGTTCGAACACTCCATCGACAAGCTCAATGGTCAGCGGCTCGGTCGCCAGGTCGTTGGCGGGCCAGCGTGTTCCGCTCGATGTCCTCATCGTCCTCAGTCCACTGTCGCGGCGGCTCCGAGATGGAACCACTGGCGCGGCCGGTATAGCGTGATGCGGTGTCCTGATCATCGGAGGTAATGAATAGTGGATGAGGAGGATACGCGGATCCAGACAGGCGAGCCGCGTGCCGTCCCGGTCTTCTTCCTCTCCGACAGCACCGGAATCAGCGCAGAGACGATGGGAAATGCGCTGCTGATCCAGTTCCCCGACCTACGGTTCGAGCGTCGTCTCATCCCTTTCATCACCTCTGTTGAGGAGGCGCGCCGAGTGGTAGCGATCTTGGACGCTGCGGCCGCAGGCCCGGTGGCTCCCTTGGCTTTCTCCACCACGGCAGTCGAAGAGGTCCGGCAGGAGCTCTTGCGTTCGAAGTGCCCGTTGATCGATTTCTTCGGCATGCACATGGACAGCGTGGAGTCGATCTTGGGAGCGAAAGGAGTCCGGATCGCTGCGCGGCTGCACGGAATGGGGGACGTCAAGCGCTACAACGCGCGGATGGCTGCCGTTGAGTACGCGATCGAACACGATGACGGCCAGAGCATGCGAGCGCTCGATAAAGCAGACGTGATCTTGCTGGCCCCCTCGCGCTGCGGCAAGACACCAACAACAATGTATTTGGCTCTGCAGCATGGCATTTTCGTCGCCAACTATCCGCTGGTCGATGAAGACTTCGACACTGCGGAGCTGCCTCGTCCGGTGCGCGGGCTGCGAGAGCGATGTTTCGGGTTGACCACTACGCCGGCGCGGCTCAGTCAGGTTCGGCACGAAAGAAGGCCCAACTCGCGTTATGCCTCGCTCGAGCAGTGCACGTACGAGCTCCGCCAAGCTGAGGCGATGTACCGCAACCATCGCCTTCCCGTGATCAACTCCGCGACTAAGTCCGTAGAGGAAATGTCCACCGTGATCCTGCAAACGCTCAATCACAAGGCATGAGACGGAATCGAGAGACAAGTTTTCAGGCGGAAACCTCGGCCGCTACGGCTCCGGCCGAAGCACCAAGAAACGTCCGGGACCTGAGCGCGTTAGGGTCGGCGGGTGGATGACGTGAGTCTGGCTGCCGAACTGGTACGCGAGGCAGGAACCTTGGCTGGCGAAATGCTCAGACAGGGTCTGGAGACTCGTTATAAGACCTCGATCTCGGACGTGGTCTCTGCAGCGGACCATGCGGCCGAGGAACGGATCAGTCGCAAGCTCGTAGCGATGCGGCCAGACGACGGGTTGGTCGGGGAAGAGGGAGCACGGAAGTCTGGCGACGGCCGAACCTGGTACATCGATCCAGTCGACGGCACCTACAACTTTCTGTCTGGCATCCCGTATTGGTGTTCGGCGGTGGGTCTGATGGACCGCGACGGGCCCTTGTTGGGAGCCGTCTACTACCCAGCCATAGATCAACTCTGGCTGGGCGGGCGAGAGAGTCCCACTACCGCGAACGGCGAGCCGGTGCCCAGACTCGTGAGCCAGCCCCTCTCCGAGGTCTCCGTTGCGACGTACCTGCATCCCAGGCATTTCGGGGACCGGCAGCGCCTAACCGCGTGGCAGTCGGTAGTTGCCTCCGCCGCGACGCTGCGGATCCTCGGATCCGCGTCCGTCGACATGGCCGGAGTGGCGAGCAGCAGGCTCGGCGTGTTTCTCCAGGCCAACCTGAACGGGTGGGATTGGTATCCAGGCGCGGCACTGGTCATAGGTGCGGGCGGAGTTGCTGATGAACTCGTTCTGGGCAACAACCGGTGGCAGATCGCCGGCAATGCCGAAGCGGTCGAGGACGTCAAGACCGCCCTCCAGAAGGCGGCGATGGGCTAAGTCGGCATGACAGCGGTCAGAGACAACTCGATTCCTTCACGATGACGGGTTGTTTCCGACCACTTTCATCAGATAGTTCCTACGCCCCGGCACCCTCCTGGGCGACTCCGGCGACTGCAGTTGGGTCGCCGAGTGAGTAGCGATTGAAGGCCTCCGCTGCGGCACTGCCGTCATAGAGACCGTCGCGGGCGAGCGATTGCAGGGTAGCCACCACGATCGATTCAGCATCGACCAAGAAATAGCGCCGTGCCGCCGCCCGGGTATCGGCGAACCCGAAGCCGTCGGTGCCCAGCGAACACCAGGTCTGTCGTACCCACGGCTCGATCTGATCTTGGACCGCACGCATGTAGTCGCTGACCGCGATCACCGGTCCTGGAGCGCCGTCTAGAGCGGTTGTGACATACGGCGAGCGCGGCTCTTCACTCGGGTGGGTTAGGTTCCAGTGCTCCACATCGAGCCCGTCCCGGCGCAACTCGTTCCACGAGGTGACCGACCAGAGGTCCGCAGCAACGCCCCACTCATCGGCCAGCATCCGCTGCGCCTTGAGCGCTGCGGTCATCGTCACGCCGGACACCAAAATCTGGGCCCGTGGCCGATCCCCCTCCAACGAGGATGAGGCGTAGTGGTAGATGCCGCGCAGCAGCGCCTCAACATCAAGATTGTCCGGGGCGCCCGGTTGGCTGACGGGCTCGTTGTAGACGGTGATGTAGTAGATCAGATCCTCGCCGTCGGGGTGGTCGGGATCGTCGTGGCCGTACATGCGCCGCAGGCCATCTTTCACGATGTGCGCGATCTCGTAACCGAAGGCTGGGTCGTAATGGACGACGGCCGGGTTGGTGCTGGCAAGCAACGGTGAGTGGCCGTCCGCGTGCTGCAGGCCCTCGCCGGTCAGCGTGGTCCGCCCTGCGGTCGCGCCGAGGAGGAACCCGCGCGCCAGCTGGTCCGCCATGGCCCAGATCCAGTCGCCCGTCCGCTGGAACCCGAACATCGAATAGAAGATGTAGAAGGGGATCATCGGCTCGCCATGCATGGCGTACGCAGATCCGGCAGCAATCACCGAACCCATGGCACCAACCTCTGAGATGCCCTCGTGCAGCAGCTGGCCCTTCTCGGATTCCTTGTAGGACAGCAGCAGCTTGCGGTCGACCGACTCATACGTCTGGCCATGCGGGTTATAGATCTTGGCGGTCGGGAACATCGAGTCCATGCCGAAGGTACGGAACTCATCAGGCGCGATGGGCACGATCCGGTGCCCGATCTCCTTGTCCCGCATCAGGTCCCGCAGCAGCCGCACAAACGCCTGGGTAGTGGCCACCTTGGTCTTCTCCCCAGCCGGCTCCATGAGCGGCGCATAAACCTCATCGCCCGGCAGCTTGATGATCGTTGGCCGCACCCGACGCTCTGGGAGGTAGCCCATCAACTCCCGACGCCGCTCCTGCAGGTACTTGATCTCCTCTGAGTCGTCGCCTGGGTGGTAGTACGGAGGGTTGTACGCGTCCTCGAGCGCCCTGTCGGGGATCTCCAAGTAGAGCCGATCACGGAAGGTCTTCAGGTCCTTGGTGGTCAGCTTCTTCATCTGGTGGGTGGCGTTCTTGCCCTCCAAGGCGTCGATGGTCCAGCCCTTGACGGTCTGCGCCAGGATCACCGTCGGCTGGCCGACATGCTCGGTGGCCGCCTTGAAAGCCGCGTACACCTTGCGGTAGTCGTGGCCGCCCCGGGAGAGCACCTTGATCTGATCGTCGGACATTCCCGAGACCATCCTCTGCAGGCGAGGATCGGAGAAGAAGTTGTTGCGGATGTACGCGCCATCCTCCACCAGGTATGTCTGGAACTGCCCGTCCGGCGTGGTGTTCATCTTGTTCACCAGCGCACCGTCCGCGTCCGCAGCCAGCAGTTGATCCCAGTCGCGCCCCCAAAGCACTTTGATCACGTTCCATCCGGCGCCAAGGAAGATCGATTCGAGCTCCTGGACGATCTTGCCGTTACCGCGGACCGGACCGTCCAGCTGTTGCAGGTTGCAGTTGATCACCCAGGTGAGGTTGTCGAGCTCCTCTCGAGCGGGCAGCCCGATGGCTCCAAGCGACTCCGGCTCGCCCATCTCGCCGTCTCCGAGGAATCCCCAGATGCGCTGCTGTGATGTGTCCTTGATGCCGCGGTTGTGCAGGTAGCGGTTGAACCGAGCCTGATAAATGGAGTTGATGGCGCCGATGCCCATGGACACGGTCGGAAACTCCCAGAAGTGTGGCATCAGCCGGGGGTGCGGATAGGAGGAAAGCCCCTTGCCCGGTCCGTGCGACACCTCCTGCCGGAAAGCGTCCAGCGCTTCGGTGGTGAGCCGTCCTTCGAGGTACGCCCGAGCATAGATGCCGGGAGACGCATGGCCCTGGATGAAGACGTGGTCACCGCCGCCGGGATGATCCTTGCCGCGGAAGAAGTGGTTGAAGCCGACCTCGTACAGGCTGGCGGCACTCTGGTAGGTCGCGATGTGACCGCCGACCTCAAGCCCCTTGCGGTTGGCTTTGCTGACCATGATCGCCGCATTCCATCGGATGAAAGCACGAATCCGGCGCTCGATGTGCTCGTCGCCCGGGAACCATGGCTCGGACTCAGGTGGAATGGTGTTGATGTAATCGCTGCTGCGCAATGCGGGTAGGCCGACCTGACGCGCCCGGGCTCGCTCAAGCAGCTTGAGCATGATGAACCGGGCACGGTTCCTTCCTTTGTCTTCCAGCAGACCGTCCAGTGAATCGAGCCAGTCGCCAGTCTCGTCAGGATCGATATCGGGTAGCTGGCTTGGCAAGCCGTCAGCAGTGATGGCGGGATGAGGTCCTGGCGTAGCCATGCAAGCTCCTTACGTCTCATCCAACTCCGGTGGGGGCTGGGGTGCAGGTCGCGACCGTTGCACACCCATCCTGTCACTTCCGCATGATCAACTGCACCCCGCGGTGGACTGGATGCCGTCCCTCATCGGTGACGTGGGGTTACGCCGAGCAGCATGCCTCTGGCAGGCTGTGCCCAAGAAGTTCACCCGGAGACAATTGAAGGCTTCAGTGCTACGTGCAGCCGAGGCTGAAAGGAGGCGGCACGACGAGATGAGCGGGATCTCTTCTCGCCGTAAGCAGAGCGCCGAAGCGCGCCGCGGCCGCCACTCCTCCTGGTCAACCCACTCCTCCTCGTCAAGGCGGGGGAGGTCTGGGTGACCTCCACAGCTGGTGCCGGGGGATCCAGGAGTATGAGTGACAAGCTGGGCCTCTCCCGCGGCCTGGTCGTGCAGGAGCTCGGCTGGGATGAGGACGTCGACGATGACGTGCGCCTCATGATCGAGGATGCGATCGACGGTGAGCTCGTCGAAGAGGCGATGGAGGCCGTCGACCTGGTGCTGCTGTGGTGGCGTGACGGAGACGGCGATCTGGTCGACAGTCTGGTCGATGCGCTGACCGATCTCACTGGCGCGGGTTATATCTGGCTGATGACGCCGAAAGTTGGACGCAGCGGCTACGTGGATGCCGCTGATCTGGCAGAAGCTGCGGTAACGGCCGGTTTGGCGCTGACCAACAGCCTGCCTGTTTCGTCTGACTGGACCGCTACCAAGCTGGTGCGGCCTAAGGGTACGCGTCGGTGAGTCGGGCCCGAGCGGGTGCGTCGGAGACACTGGCGCTCGGCCAACCGGCTCCAGGCTTCACGGCTCGCAACCAGCACGGTGAGCTGCTCACGGTGAGTGGTCTACGCGGTGCTCCAGCAGTGATCATCTTCTATCCTTGGGCCTTCTCCAGCATTTGCCGCGACGAGCTCGCCGCGATTCGAGATGATCATGAGCGGTTCGTAGCTGTGGGTGCTCGGGTGCTGGCCGTCTCCTGCGATGCGATGTACACGCTGCGTGCCTACGCCGACGCGGAAGGGATCCCGTTCGATCTGCTCAGCGACCATTGGCCGCACGGTGCGATTGCGCAGGCGTATGGCGTGTTCGATGAGGAGTCGGGGTGCGCCCGGCGCGGCACTTTCGTGTTGGATTCCGCGGGCCTCATCCGGTGGCAGCAGGTCAACCAGATCAATGAGCCCCGCAAGCTGGCGGCAGTACTCGCCGCGGCCGCCAACTTATGATGGCTGAATGTCACTGACGGGGGAGTATCAGCCCAGCCCGCATAAGTGGGTGCGCGATCAGGTCGAGCATTACGAAGCCACCGATGGGCGTGAGGCCAACACGCTCCCAGGCACCCGTCGTCCGGTCGTCGTCTTCACCACACGTGGCCGCAAGACGGGCAAGATCAGGAAGTGGGTCTTGATGCGGGTGGAGCAGGACGGCACGTACGCCCTGGTGGCCTCCAAGGGTGGTGCGGCGAAGAATCCGATGTGGTATTTCAACCTCAAAGCCGATCCTGAGGCGCTGATAGTGCAGGACGGAGCAGAACACTTCGACGCCACCGCCCGAGAACTGCACGGCGAGGAGCGGGAGATCTGGTGGCAACGGGCCGTCGAGGCCTACCCCACGTACGCGAAATATCAGGAGCGGACCAAACGCAAGATCCCTGTCCTGCTGGCCGAGCGCCGGGAGGATCGGCCGTAGCGCAGAATGGGCGGCATGATCCAGCAGCAGCCTTTCGGCCCGACCGGTCACGACAGCACGCGAGTCATCTTCGGCGCGGCCGCCATCGGCAACGTCAGCCAGCAGGAAGCGGATCAGACCATGGAGCTGATCCGCGAGCACGGGATCAACCACATCGATACCGCGGCCAGCTACGGCGACGCCGAGCTCCGGCTCGGTCCCTGGATGGAGGCCCATCGTGACGAGTTCTTCCTCGCCACCAAGACCGGTGAGCGGACCCGGGCGCTCGCCTTCGAGGAGATCGAGCGCTCACTCGAGCGGCTGCGTACTGATCATGTCGACCTGATCCAGCTGCACAACCTGGTCGATCCCGACGAGTGGGAAAGCGTCTTCGCGGGCGGCGGCGCGATCGAGGCGTTGATCGAGGCACAAGCTGAAGGACTGGTCCGCTATATCGGCGTCACCGGACACGGCGTAACCGTGGCCAGGCAGCACCTGCGCTCGCTGGAGCAATATCCCTTCGACTCGGTGCTGCTGCCCTACAACTATCCGATGTCGCTGAACGCCGAGTACTTGGCTGACTTTGAAGAACTCGCAGCCGTCTGTGCCGAGCGCGGTGTGGCGCTCCAGACCATCAAGGCCATCACCCGCGGTCCTTGGGGTGACCGCCAGCCGACCGCCAACACCTGGTATGAGCCGCTGAGCGAGCAGAGCGCGATTGACATCGCGGTTGCCTGGGTGCTGGGCCGTGACGGTGTCTTCCTCAACAGTGTGGGTGACATCCACCTGCTGCCGAAGGTGATCGATGCCGCCGAACGGTTTACTTCTCGGCCGAACGATCAGCAGATGAGGGAGTTGCAGGAGGCGTTCGGACTCGAACCGCTCTTCGTCTGAAAACCGCCTCCGACTCGGACCCGATCAGCGCAGTCGAGACTGCGCAAAAGACAGGGTTCCGAGGATGAACGTCCCCAGCGCAACTTGAAGCCCTAGGTTGGCCAGACGCCTGGGACGTCATCTGGGAGTCATTCAATCGGGGGACAGATGCGAGCCTTACTGATCACTTTCTTGAGCCTCGCTCTGCTGGGTGCGCCAGTTGCTGGCGCTGCGGGACCCGAGACCCTCGTGGCACACCGGGGCCTGTCCGGGTCCGGCTCCCTGAAGTACGAGATCCCCGAGAATTCCATTCCGGCCTTTGAGTGGGCCGTGGCGCACGAGACCGACATTATCGATCTGGACGTCCAGCTCAGCTCGAACGGGACCATGGTGATCATGCACGATTCCACCCTGAACCGTACGACCAACGGCTCCGGCGCAGTCCGGGACCGGACCTGGAGTTATATCCGAGGGCTGTGGCTGGAGATCGAGGGCATCGATCGGGACGGTGACGGCAACCCGGACAACACGCCTTACCACCCGCCAAGCCTGGAGGCGGCTCTGCGCTACCTGGCTCCGATCGTGAAAAACCCGGGGTCCAAGACTCAGCGGATTGCTCTGGAGATGAAAGGCTCCGGCTGGACCCAGACTCGGGTAAACGCACTAGCTGCCAAGCTGAAGACCCACGGCCTGCTAACCGGGGATGTCTGCGTCCATGCGTTCTCCGCTGCTCCGCTCAGCTATGCCAAGAATGCGGGCATCCCGAGCCGTGGATACGTGGTCGGATCTACCAGCGCGGTGCCGAGCCCGACCACTGTGAAGGCATACGGCAACAACGTGTTCCTGAACTACACCAAGGCCACACCGGCCAACGTTCGAGCGTTCTATAACGCCGGGATCAGGACCTGGTTGTGGACCATGGACACCTACGTCGAGTACGACCGGGCCCTGGCGGTCGGACCGGTCTATGCCTGGGTGGTGGACGACCTGCCCGAGGCCCAGAAGTACCTGGCGGAGGCAAATTGAGCGCCCGCCCCTCGGCTGGCGACAGATGACTGAGGCTCGCTGAGTTCGCCGAGACAGCGGCATGAAGGCGGACTCATCCAGATGGCCGCTCCGTGACGGCAGTGGTCGCAGAGCGGTTGGCCTTGTTCATCCCGGTGACGATGAGAAGCGACATGCCCTGATGCGGGCTCAGGCCAACGGGGAAGCTGCGCCTCTGATCGACCATACCGAGCCTTCTATCAGTGAACATATCTATTACCGCGGCGCCGGGTGAAAAATATTCGGAGACGACCCGGTCAGATATCGGATAGTTCGAGAAATTCAAGGCCGAAACCTGGATGAATCCGCTGTCAAGTCGATGAACCATCACGAGCAGAGCGTTATTGGACACGGCAGGTACGTCAACCTGTGTGCTCGTGGCAATGCCGTAGCTTCTGCGGACCGCCAGAATATCGCGCAGCCGCGAAACGAAAGAGGCTCTATCTTTCAGCTGCTCGGGTAGTGATCCGTACAAGCTGCGGCCGCGGGGCATCTTGGACGACGACTCGACTGCCCCAGGTTGATAGTCCATCAGGTCGTAGGCTGCGCGATGGATCCAGCGCGTGTCACCAGTTTCGACGAGCCGTGCAACCTGGGATCGCTCGAGCGTCAGCATCCCACAGAGGTCCCAGCCGGAAAAAGCGAATACACCAGGTTGCAACGCGTTGAACATGGCCAGCAGCAGGTGCGCCTGTTTGACTTCCTCGATGACCTCCTGGTTGAGCTCGAATATGTCGGTGATGCCCAGTGAGGCGATGACGATCGTCGCGGTAGTGGAGGCTATGCCGTTGGTCGTAAAGATGTCGTTGTATGGGGCAGCGTCGCCGGTGAGCCGCTCGATGAGCTCGGCTCGAATTCTGATCGCCAACTCCGCACCTGTTACTTCGGTGCCGCCGAAATGGAAGGTCTCATCCCGGTGTGTTCCCGCGAAATGCACCAACTCGTAAGTCAACTCGTCGTGGTTCTGCAGGGCATGCACGAGGGAGATTGGTTGCAGCCCTTGCCGTAATGCGGTGTTCAGTGTGAGCCGCAGGAACTCGGTGTCGCCGGTGGCCAAGGCATGGTGGTACGCGGGGCGGTTGACGAAGTCGTAAGAAAGATCAGCCCCGCGCTCGCCAGTATTTTTGATGTCGTCGATGGCCAGGTTCAGCTCCTGGAAGGTGAAGCCGCCCATCTTGCGCACCATGCTCGCGATCATCTGGTTGGCGGCGTCTGAGAGCGGATGTCCCTCTGACCAGGCAGGAGAGCCACCCTCGCCGCTCTTTTCCACACCAAGGAAGCCGTTGGCATCCAGCCTCAGCGCACCGGCCCCAAGGTCATACAGCGCGTGCAATGCGTCACCCATCACCAACCGCATGCCGGCGCTCGTGGGGTCCAGCCAGTTGATCGATGGCTGACCATCCTTGAAGTAATGCAGATACACCCAGCGTCGATCTACTGCATCTGCACCAGTGACGATCGCGGTGGCGCTCCAGTTCGTGTCCTTAACGCCGGGGTCGTGGAAGATCACCCGCTGCATCTTGCCGATGATGTAACCGGCCTTCTCCAGTCGATCCTCGACCTCGATATCGAGGTTGATCGAGTCCTTTCCGGGTGGAACCGGCGGCAAGAGATGCCAGTCCTTGGGCGGGATCTCGACCATGTGGTAGATGCCGGGGTAGTCACCGACCTTCATCTCCGCCAGGCGAAAATCTGCACCCTTGCCCGTGTGGCCCGGCACAATGTCATCGATGATGGTGCCGCCGTGCGCGGCTGCCACCGTACACATCAACTGAAATTCCACCTCAGTGCCGAACGCATCGTCGATCCGAGTGCTGATCCGGTCGAAGTGTCCGTCCACGCTAGGGGTCACGTCCCAGCCAGAGATCCCTCCCGCCCGCTTGACGGGTCCCGTGTGCACCGCGTTGACCCCGACAGCCTCGAACACACGCCACAGGTCCTCGTCCGCCAACGTCCGGAGAAACGATTTACCGGGCCTCGTGATCATCGAAATGGGGTACGCCGTGAACCAGACGGACGCCTTCTTGATTGCAGACCGAGGATTTGAGTGGGCGAACGGTCTCTGCGACATACCGGCCGACCCCGCGAACTGGGAAGCAACCGCAGCGCCGCGGAACAGCATCGACTCCTGCTGCAACCAATCGACGTACCCCCGCTCTATCGCGCTCCCACTCACCCAACTCTCCCGTTCACCACCTAGCCAGCAGGGCTTTTGAGTCCATTCGCAGGCTATTTGACCCGCAGACGGAATCCGCCTCTGGCTCGACTTCTTGATCGCTGCTTCAGGTCA
>Ga0190270_10000607_pt1 | contig 15673 bp, 7 predicted proteins | sample Popmic320T_FD_133748 | JGI IMG/M metagenome (GOLD analysis project Ga0190270, IMG submission 133748) | Populus adjacent soil microbial communities from riparian zone of Weber River, Utah, USA - 320 T | ecosystem: Environmental > Terrestrial > Soil > Riparian zone | place: USA: Utah | collected...
CCGCTCGCGGTACTGATCCGGATAAATACCCAAAAACTTGGTTAACGCTGTAGTAAGTGGCGTTTCTCATCCTGTCTGAGAATGGAGAATGGAGAATCGAAAATGCAGAATGGCGATTTTTCATTGTTTCAGCGCGTCAGCCGTAAAGAAGTTGATACTGATGGCGCCGAGGTCCGACGGCGGAAACTTCGCCTGGAATCTCTCGTCAGGCGCCAGTCCCGCCTCTCGCGCGCAAGAGAGGAAGACGTCAAGCTCGACGAGATACTGATCGGAAAATCCGTGCGTGGCGTCGTAAGCCACTGCCAGCGTACGGTCGAGATTGGCGCCGGCAACCTGCGGAGGCAACGTATGGAGTTCCATAACGAGCAGGCCGAACCGCCCAACGTATGGCGCCCAACGACGTAGGTGCCGGACCAGATTCTCTTCCAATTCATCGGGCGGAATCTCCTCGCCCAGATACGCGAAGGCGCCGCTCGTTCTAGCCTGCCGCGACCCACAAATGTAATTGGCCGGCGGAAGATAAGGGCGGTTGTGGTCCAGGAAGGATCGGAGGTGCAATAGGTCGTGAATGTCCAGACCCAGCCGCTCCAGTTCGCTCGCCAAATGCGCCGGACGGTTGATGTCCCCCTGAATGACATGGAAATTGGGAATGCCGGCCTTACGTAGCCTCTGTTTGCTGATGCGCCGCGCGACCTTGCTGACGTCGGCGCCGACCAGAATCAGTGGACGAGCGTCGAGCGCGGCGCCTCGCAGCGTCTTCTCCTTGACGACGGAGTAGACGTGCGCGAGCAACGAGCCGTCGCCACACCCCATGTCGCAGACGCCCAAAGGCTGCTGATCGAGCGGCCGGTTAAAGAGTTCGATGATGATTTCATCGCTCTTCTTAAAATAATTGTTATGCGCGCCGCCGCTGCCCCATACGTTCATTCCGCGATTGACGAGTAGTTCGCCTCCCGATTCATCAACGCGCGGGAACTCTGCATTGCCGAACAACAGCGTGCCGAGCATCTCGAAAAGCGGCAAATAGGAGACTGTCACTCCATAAGAACTGGCGATCTGAGCCGCATAACGCCCCTGGGATGTAAGTCGCAAGCGGTTCCCCACACGTTCCAGCCATCCCTCCGATTCCAACAACTCGAAGACACATGCAAGACTGCGCGGATTGCCAGGCGCCTCTTTCGGGTCAACGCCGTCTGACGCCTGCCCGATGAGATCGAAAATTCCCTCGCGCGCCAGGGCCACCATGCTCGGCCCGATCAGCATTCCGTCCAGATAACGCGCCGTCCGCCGGTGAACTTTGGCCGCAGTGGTGTTCCCTTCGGTGTAAACGCCCCATCTCTCTCTGGCGCGGCGGACGAGGTCTTGCAGGTGCGGAAGGACGGCCCGATCCGATTTGCCAAATAGAAAATCGTCGAGGAAGATCGCTTTCGGAATGAACGAGACGGCCTCGCTGTATAGAGGGGCGAGCCACACCGCAATCTTGCCCTCCGTCGTCAGCGCGTATTTCGCGTCTCCGGTTTCAGCCATCCAGCCGCAAGAGACCAGCAGCCGCAGCGCCACTCTGAGATACCCGCGATTGCCATGCGTTTGATCCGCAATCTCATCAAAGCCGATCCCCGTGGGCGCGTCCGCGAGCCTAGCGAATACGCCGCGATCCGCAAGCGCCTTGACGACCGGCGCCAGAACAATGCCCGCCAGGTGCTGAAATATCGTCGCTCGAACGTCGCCCTTTTCAGCGTTCGTCAATTCTTTTGTCGGCGATGTCGCGTATTCCACTTGAACAGGTGTTAGCCACCGCAGCCACGGAGATACAGAGATGGAGAGTGAGTGGGACAAGGAGACAAGGTTATTTCTCTCCCCTTTTCCTTGTCTCCTTGTCTCCTTGTCTCCCCTCTCCCTGTCTCTGTGTCTCCGTGGCTCTGTGGCGATTTAATGGCGCCCCTCGAACAGGTCACGTCCTTCGACCAGGGCGCGCATCTTGCGGTCGGCGACGCTCCGGTGGAGCATCCAGAATCCGCAGTCCGGGTGAATATATTTGAGCCGGCCTTCGCCGGCCTTCCTTATGATCGTTTCGACTCGGGAAGCGATTAGCTGCGGGCTTTCGATTTCGTTGTCCTTGATGTCTACGACGCCGACGCCGAGGCCGATGTTCGGACTGAGGTCGCGAAACACTTCCAGTTCGTCGTAGCCACGCCTAGCAAACTCAAGCACAAGGTGATCGGCGCGCAATTTGTTCAGAAACGGGATGAGGTCGCGCCAGAATCCCCGCTGAACGGTCTGACCGCCGTAGTTGCCGAAGCAGATGTGAACGGCCGTTTCGTTGGGCACGCCGTCGAGCGCGTGGTTGATCGCCTCGGCGGCCCAGCCGGTGTCTTCGGGGTGTCCGGCGATGTAGGCCTCGTCTAACTGGACCACGTCGGCCTCGACCGATTCCAACTGGCGGCGCAGCGCCTCGGCGATGTCCATAGCCAGATCCGCCCGTTCCTTGTAATGACAATTGATGAGCACGCGCGACAGCATGTGTGGGCCGGTGCAGGTGAACTTGAGCGGGAATGTGGTCAGCGCCCGCACCGACTCATAATCCCTGGCCAGGTTCAGCGTCCCTGCCTCAACCTTGCCCACCACCATTCCGGCGGGCAGCCCGCGAGATCCGAGCGCGCGGTCGTGGTAAAAACGCTGAAGCTCCGCCATCGAGAAGCGCTTCCGGATGCCCTCCATCTGCCCGACGAAGTAATCGATCATTCCGTTCGTTTCGGGGTGGCCGGGATCGAAGCGTGACAGCTCGCCGTCTGCAATCAGGTCCAGGCCGGCCAACTCCTGCGTCTTGAGGACGACCATCACGGCGTCACGCAAGACGAGGCGCGACGTATTCCCGACGAGCCAGGATGGAACCGGATAACTTCCGACGACGGTTGTCTTGATGCGTTCACTCATTTATGCGCCTATGTGAAGGTATTGTATTGCGCCGCCCTGCCGTTTGATCACTACCCCGAAATGAATGGGCAGAGTATGTGGAGCGACAGATGCGGTGTCAAGGCGGGCATGCAAATCTGCAATATCAGATTTAAGGCGTCGTTGACAGCGATTCATGCGGCTGGGCATACTTCATTCGAGATGAAAGAGCAGGCTTACAAGTTGACCTGGACGTTGGCGCTCTGCCTGCTCCTGAGTTCTACGACGGCTCAATCACAGCAGCCTCAGTCGCCGGCCCAATCTCAGGAAAGATCCGCGCAGACGGGGCGCTCCTATGGAACCGGCGATCCGTCTCGGAGGCCGCCAGCGCCCTCGCAGCAATCGCCTTCTCCGATCACTTTTACCGATTCGGCGGCGAAGAGCGGGATCACGTTCCGCCATCTCGCTTCGCCGACGTCGCAGAAGTACCTGGTCGAAGCAATGGGCGGCGGAGTCGCCTTGCTCGATTATGATAACGACGGGCGGCTCGACATCTTCCTCACCAACGGCGCCCGGTTGGATGATCCCATGCCTAAGAACGCGACGCCGAACAAAGACGACCCCGACTGCTGGAATCGCCTTTACCGCCAGAAAGCCGATGGGACCTTCGAAGACCTGACGGCGAAGGCGGGTGTGCGTGGCGACGGCTATTCAATGGGTGTTGCGGTGGGCGATTACGACAACGACGGGTGGGCGGACATGTTCGTGAGCGGGTACGGCGCGGGGCATCTCTACCGCAACAACGGGAATGGAACCTTCGAAGAGACCTCAGGAAAGAGCGGCGTCATCGTGACGGGCTGGGCGACAAGCGCCGCCTTTCTCGACTACGACCGCGACGGGCGGCTCGATTTGTTCGTCGCGCGCTACCTCGACTGGGATTTCGAAAAGGGGACGGTCTATTGCGGCGAACGACGCGAAGGCCATCGCGCATATTGCCACCCAGATAACTTCAAGGGCGTATCGAATCTCCTCTTTCATCAGCGCGCCGACGGCTCGTTTGAAGACCTGAGTCAAAGGGCAGGGATCGCCACGGCTGTCGGCAAAGGGCTGGGCGTCTCCGTCGCCGACTTCGATGACGACGGCTGGCCAGATATATTCGTGGCCAACGACAGCGTTATGCAGTTTCTCTTTCACAACCTGAAGAGCGGAAGATTCGAGGAGACCGCGCTGTTGGCCGGCGCGGCATATGACGAAAACGGCAAAACCTTCGCAGGAATGGGAGTGGACGCGGCGGATTATGACAACGACGGAAAGACGGATGTTCTCATCACCGCGCTCTCCAATGAGACCTACCCCTTGTTTCGCGGCAATGGCGATCTCTCCTTCACCCACGTGACCACGAGCGCGGGCGTCGGTCAACACACGCTCCTGTATTCCGGCTGGGGCGCGCGACTCGTGGACCTCGATAACGACGGCCTGCGGGACATCTTCGTCGCCCAGGGGCATGTCCTCGATACGATTGAAAAGAGCTTCAGTTACCTCAGGTACCGCCAGCCTCCGCTTTTTCTGCGCCAGACGACGTCGCATAAGTTCGTCAACGTCTCGGCGTCGGCGGGAGAGCCGTTCAACATTCCTTTGGCTGCCCGCGGCGCGGCCAGCGGCGATCTCGACAATGATGGGGACACCGATTTCGTCATCAATGCGCTTAACGGGCCTCCGGTCGTTCTGCTAAACAACGGAACGAAGAATCACTGGATCGGATTAAGCCTGCGGGGAAAAAAGTCGAACCGCCTGGGTCTCGGCGCTCGCGTGTCGGTCGTTGATGATCGAGGCGCCCGGACCATCTTCGATGTCACAACATCGTCCAGCTATCTGTCCGCCAACGACTCGCGAATCATCGCCGGTCTCGGCGCCGCCTCGGTTTCGTCTGTACAAATTCAATGGCCCAGCGGCGTGACGCAGCGAATCTCCAACTTACCTGTTGACCGCTACCACCACATAGAAGAACCTTGATTTTTTGTGTTACGCAAGAAATTGCGCTTGACGAGTGCTCATTATGACTTAAAATGAGCACTCGACGATAAAAATCCGAAGAGTTCAGTCCTACACATCTAGCGAGCTGGGAAAAATCCGACGTATTCGTAATCGTTATCTGGGTCTCTTTACCTGATGAATTTCGAGGTGTTTTAGACTCACTCACCGCCTCAGACGCAATGTAGTCCGCCAACGAAGTTCTTTCACAACACTCGTGAGAAAGGGGATGAATCAATGGTTCACCGCATGCGTATCCCAACCAAGCTACTCGGATTTCTTTTCACAGTCGTGGCGTCACTGCCGGCGCTCGCTCAAAGCGATCGCGGGGCGATCAGCGGAGCAGTAATCGATCAGAACGGCGCCGCTGTCAGAAGCGCCAAGGTGACGGTGGTCAACCTGGACAGCGGCGCGAGCCGTGAAGTGACCACCACGGACGACGGGACGTTTGTCGTGCCCGAATTGAAAGCGGCGCCTTACCGGCTGACCGTGGAGGCCGCAGGGTTTAAAACGATGACCCTCGACAGGCTCCAGATAGCCGTACAGGTGACGCGCCGCGTAGACGTCAGACTGGAGGTCGGCGCCGTCGGAGAGGTGACCACCGTTACCGCCGCCGCCGGAGCGCTTCAGACCGAAGGCCCGGTCTTGCAGACCAACATCACCGAACGGCAGGTACGTGAGCTGCCATTGCAGATCGGCGCCGAGTCGGGAGGGCGTTCGCCGCTCTCGTTCATCTTTCTTGACAGCAGCGTCTCTTCGGGCGGCGATCTTGCCGATCAGGGGACGGCGGCTTCGAGAGGCACGGTCGGATTCAATTTCCGCGTCAACGGCGGACAAGGACTGGGCACAGAGATTCTGATTGACGGCGCAGCGACGCGGCGCGCCGAGAACGGAACTTTCTTCTCTGAAGTCGCGCCGGGGCCGAACGCCTTTCAGGAATTCACTATCAGCACAGCGCAATATTCCGCCGAGTACGGGAACTCCTCCGGCGGCGTCGTCAATTTCACCATCAAATCGGGGAGCAACGCCTTTCACGGCGAGCTGTACGAAAACCTGCGGAATGAAGCGTTCAACGCCAATAACGATTTCAACCGTCTGAGAGGTCTCCCGCGCACCCTCGATCGCCAGCACGATTTCGGCGGCAGCATTGGAGGCCCGATCTATTTGCCGCATTTCGGCGAAGGAGGGCCTGCGGTCAAAGGCTTTCGCAATCGCGCGTTCTTCTTCTTCAATTATGGCGGCTACAGGTTGAGCCAGTTCGAGACGGTGGACGTGAGCGTCCCGACACTGAAGATGCGGTCGGGAGACTTTTCGGAACTCCTGACCGATCCGTACGTCACCAACTTCTTCGGCGGGCCGGTCCAGATTTATGACAATACCGAGGCCTGCTGCAATCGTACTGCGATTCCCGGCAACCAGCTCAATCTCTACAGAAACGACGCGGGCAATTCCATCATCGATCCGGTGGGATTCAATATCATCAACTCACTCTTCCCTGCCCCGAATCGCGACGGCGTCTATCACAATTTCCGGACGACGACCGGGGCGCCTGCAACTACGAATTATTATGTGGCGAAGCTCGATTTCAATTTGTCGGAAAAACACCGCCTATCTTTCAGTTCAAGCTACCGAAAATTGAACAGCATCAAAGGCTTTCCGCGCTTCCCCGAACCGTGGGTGGCGCAAGGGGTCTGGAGGCAGGAGTTCCGTTCGCAGTATTACAGGCTGCAGGAGGATTTCACCATCCGGCCCAACCTGCTCAACCACTTCAACGCGGGTTTCTCGCGCTCTTTCGTTCAGAATCGAAACTTCACCAGTGGGATGGACCCGCGAACCTTAGGGCTTCCTGGCAATGCGACCCAGAATCTTGGCCTTCCGTTGATCGGCTTTCCGTTGCACGGAGACCCCGTCACATCTCTCGACCCGCGCGCCTATCAACCCGGAGGATCGACCTTCTTCGACAACCAGGACGGAGATAACGCGGTTCAATTCACAGACTTCGTCGCATGGTCGCGGGGCCGTCACACGTTGAAGTTCGGCGCCGAGACCCGGTGGCAGCAGTTGAATGACTCGAATCATTTCGACATCGGCGGAAATTTCAACTTCCTCGAGAACCAGACCGCCAACGGCCCTGGCGTGGGGGGATGGCCTGTCGCCAGTCTGATCACTGGCGCCCCCGAATTCTCTTTCGCCACCGTTCAATCCATCGATCCCGGCTTCCGGTTCTTCGAGCCGACTTTCTTCGTCCAGGACGACATCAAAGTCACGCCCAAACTGACGGTCAATGTCGGCGTCAGGTACGACATTCCTTACCCAAGAGTCGAGGCTCGAGATCGATATCGTGGATTCAACCCGACGGCTATGAACCCCGTCGTCGGACGTCCGGGCGCGATCGTCGGCGTCGCCGGCGAGGGCGGCGTCAAATCGAAATATCGCGGCCTGGTGAAGCCAGACTATACCGATGTCAGCCCGCGATTCGGTTTCGCCTATCGGGTCAACGAAAAGACCGTCGTGCGCGGCGGTTATGGACTCTATTACGCGCCGCTGCTCTATAACGAATTCGGGCGCGGCGGGCTTGCAGGCTACGCCATTCAGGGCGGCGCGAATATCAACTTCGGATTCGACGCGATCATCCGATTCAACAACTATCCGGCGCTCCCCGCCGTGGATCCCACGACGCAGCTTGTCGACACGGTTGTGATCCGGGATGTCGAAGGCTTCAACGAGAACTTCAAGAACGGGCGCACGGCCCAATACAGCCTCGACATCCAGCGTGAACTGCCGGGCAGGATGGCGCTCTCGGTCTCATACATAGGCAGCAAAGGGACACGACTGAGATCCAATTTTTCGCCGCCGAACGCGCTGCAGTTCAACGCGCTGAAGCTCGGCGCGCCGTTGTTGCGAACCCTTCTCACCGATGTCACACCCGCGCAGCGCGCCTACGCGCAAAGCGCCGGCGTTCCGCTGCCCGCCAACAACGCCGCCGTCTTCGCAGGCTTTAGCGGCACGGTCGGCCAGGCGCTGAGGCCCTTCCCTCACTATGGCCGCATAACAGAACACCTGGAGAGCGAAGGACAGAGTTCCTACAACGCGCTGAAAGTAGATTTGCAGCGGCGGTTCGGCCAGGGGCTGCAAGTAGGAGTCTCCTACACCTTCGCGAAGTTGTTGACGGACGCCGCCGAAGACCTGTTCGGCGCCACGCCGATCAGCGGCGTCATTCAGAACCCTTATGATCGTGAATCGTTATGGTCGCCTTCTACTAACGTCGTCCCACACTCGTTCGTAGCCAATTATCTCTATGAATTGCCGTTCGGAAAGAACAAACCCTTCCTTAATCGCGGCAAGGCCTTCGACGCGATCTTCGGCGGATGGCAATTCACCGGGGTTCTGCGTTACCGCCAGGGGCCGGGACTGGTCCCTTTCATCGCCGGGCGAAGCCGTGATTTTCTCGATCTGATCGGATTCACAGGCAATTTGCGGCCCAACGTGACCGGACAGCCGTTCTACACCGACAACCGGCCCGGCGGCGTGCAATACGCCTATCTCAATCCGGCGGCCTTCTCACGGCCGCCGGACTTCGAGCCGCTGAGCGCGAACGGCAATCCGCTCTTCGGCGCGGCCGACGTCGGGTCCGCGGCATATGCGGCTTATTACGCCAACCCGCTCCGCTTCTTCGGTAACGCAGCCCCGAGCTACAGCGACATGCGGGGCCGGCCCTTTTTCAACGAGGATTTCTCGATAGCGAAGAAGACGCGATTGACCGAAAGGATTACCTTTGAACTGCGCGCGGATATGTTCAACGCGTTCAATCGAGGTCGTTTTCTGTTACCGGATATGAACTTCGATAATCCATTCACATTCGGGATCTCGGGCCGTGCGCCCAACAGCTTCCAGCCTCGCACTATTCAGATCGTTGGCCGGCTTATATTCTGAGGCGCCGTCGCATCTGCCGGCACAGTACCGCGCGCGTAAGCAAGCGGTTGACTCGTCAGTCAACCGCTTGCTTACGCGCGCGGTACTGTGTCAGTGTTGTGCGATCTGATTTACGAATGATTGCACGGATGAAAAAACCTGTTTCATCACAAAGAGCGCAAAGAAGAACACAAAAGGCGCGAAAGATATTTGGGGTCGAGTCTCCCCTTTCCATATGCATTGCGCCTATTGTGTTCTTCTTTGCGCTCTTTGTGTTAGATCGTTTTCCGAATCGCCAGATTGTTTTGGCGCAGGCGCCTCAATCGTCCACAGCCCGTCAGCAAAAGGCGCAACCCGGTTCAGCGATTGGGGAAGCTATAGCTGCCTTCGAACGCGGAGACTCGGACAGGGCGCGCCGACTCTTCGAAGAAGCGTTGAGCGCCGATCCGAAAAACACAACGGCCCTGACCTTTCTCGGCCTCATCGCCGACCGGAGCGGCAATTTGGCTGAAGCCGCGGCGTATTTCGAGAGGGTGCTGAAGCTCGATCCCGATCAGGCGTCCGCGCGCAACAACTACGGCGCAATACTGCTGAAGCTGGGACGCCGGCGGGAAGCCGCAAACCAGTTCGAGGCTTCTTTGCGATTGGACAATCGCCAGATGAGCGCTCTGGTCAATCTGGCGCAATTGCGGGCGGCGAGTGGCGCGAGGGAGGATCTGCGCGCGGCTCTCGATCTGTTCGAACAGGCCTCGGCGATCGCCCCCGACGCTGAAATCATGCGCGCTCTGACCGTGATCGCGCTGCGGCTGGGCGAGCGTGAGACGGCAAGCCGATATTACAAGAATTACTCCCAGTCGCTAGCGAACCAAACCGCCCCGCCCGCGCCAGAGACGCGGGCTGAATTGGGCGCCGCGATGAGCGAGGCGGGTCTGTTCAAAGAGGCGGTGGCGGAACTCACAGCGGCGGTTCAGGCGTCCCCATCCACCCCGGAGACCATCTTACGTCTGGCCAAGGCCTACATCGAACTTCGCGATTTGCCCGGCGCCGGAAGAACGCTGGAAGCCGCGGTCGCGCGCGGCGTAGAAACCGGGCCTATCTACGCCCTTCTATCCACGATCTATGAGAAGTCCGGTCACATCGAACGGGCCATCCCGGCAATGCGGCTCGCAATCGAGCGCGAGCCGCAATCCGAACAGCGGCGCTTCGAATACGGAATGCTTCTGACCAACGCTATGGCTCCCGCCGCCGCGGTCATTCGTCTTGAGGAATCCCTGCGAATCTTCCCCGAATCTTCGCGGCTCTGGTTCGCTCTGGGCATCGCGCGCTTCAAGCAGAATCAAAATGAAGAAGCGGCGCAAGCCTTCGCTCGCGCGTCCGAGATGGACAGGAAGTTCGCGGCCCCTTTCGTTTATCTCGGCATGACGCGCGTCGAAAAAGGGCAGTATGAGGAAGCGGTGAAAATGTATGAGCAGGCGCTGGCGATCAACGGCGACCTCGGCGTTGTTGATTATCTGATCGCCAACGCGCTTACCAAGGAATCTTCCACGGACAACGCAAGGATCGAGGCGCATCTTCTGCGGGCGATCCGATCGGAGCCATCATTCGCGCCGGCCCGGCTGAGTCTGGCAAAGATCCTATTGCGCGCCAACCGCCTGAATGAAGCCAGGACCGAGTTGGAAAGAGTGATCGCGCTGGACGCTAACCTGGCGGAGGCTCATTACCAACTCGGTCTCGTATACTCCCGGCTGAGAAGAATGGATGACGCCAAATCCTCGATGGCGCGATTCAAACAACTCAGCGATTCCGAGAAAGAACAGGCGATGAAGGAGCGAAAGGAGATCATTGATCGCCTATCAAAAACTCGCTTTTAGATCGGCAAACTCTTTAATCAGATTCAATTTTGTACACGTTTCAAGGAAGTATCTACTTCTTGATCATGACCACTTGCTCGAGCATCAACTTATTGCCGCTCATGATCTTCAAGACGTACATTCCGGCTGGAACGTCTTCGGTATTCAAGTCGTATTTCGAACCCGCAAACGCCGCCGACAGAACAACTCTGCCTGCGCCATTCAGGAGGCTGGCGACTTTCTCTCCCGCGCTGAACTCCGGCAAAACAATTACGAGCTCATTTGTCGCCGGGCTTGGATAAAGTTGAAGTCCGGCAGATTCTTCCTTCGCCCCCTCGTTCAAAACCGATTCTTCATACGCCAACTGCTCGTCCTCAATCAAAGCCGTCGCCGACGTTGATGAGCTTACGAATTGGAAAGTCCACTGCTGATTGAGGCTCACGCCGTTGTACCAGTGCTGCATGGAAGCCCCGTCGACGTTCGACCCGCCTGTGTCGACGCATTTGCCGTTGGCTCTATTGACGACCTTGTAATATGAGCCTACGCGAACGATTGACCATTGCTGGTTCGGGCTTGAACCGTTGCTCCACTGACCCACGATTGAGCCGTTGGTTGCGCGCCCTATACTGTCCAGGTTCTTACTTCCGGTAACACAGCGCAACTTGTAAAACCCTCCTGAGTAGGTGACCACCCATCGTTGATTATTGCTGCTGCTGGATGCCCACTGGCCAACATTTGCGCCGTCGGCCGTTGCGCCGAGATTGTCCAGATTTTTTCCGTTCGCGCGATTTTGCAATCTGTATGTGCCGTTCGCAATCGGTTGATCATTAGGAGGGGACGCCCCGTCCGCCACGGGCCATCCATTGCTCCAACTCAAGGTTGTGATCCTGAGTTTTGGCGCGCCGTTATCATTTCCGTCATAGAAATGATAGGTCAATTTTCCCTCGCCATATCCGACATGCCCGGGCCCTATGTATCGTCCGTCCCTGTTGGAAAGAAATGTACTTCCCCCCCCGGTCAGCAACGTATTGCCGTTTTTATCGACGTAAGGCCCCGTAACGCTGGTCGAGCGCCCTACTTGCGTGTAGTAGGCGGTGTTTACCCCGCTGCAACACAGCCCTCTTTGAAAAAAGAGGTAGTAAAAACTCCCGTTTTTTATCAGAGCAGGGCCTTCCACCTCGCCGGGGATTAAATCCCAGTGGTTAGAATTCAGCCGAGTTCCCGTCGAAGGATTGAGTTGTATCAAGTCTATGCCGCTGTTCCAATTGCCGTAGGTAAGCCATAAATTGCCGCCGTCAATCAAAACGGACGGGTCAATGGCGTTGTTGCCGGCGACAATCATCCCGCGATCAGTCCACGGACCGGCCAGATTTGAAGCTGTCGCCAGCCCTATGGCCGCAGGGGCGCCGACGCCCGCGCATGAATAATAGAGGTAGTATTGATTATTCATGAAGGTAACATCCGGCGCCCAAAAGAATCCCTGAAAGCCGTTGACGAAGTTATTGATCCAGGACGGCCAAGTACCTATCGGAAACACCGTACGTTCGGCTCTCCAATCGGTGAAATTGGAATTACTCGAAGACATAGCCCAAACTCCGTCTCCGGTAGTGAAGATCCAGTATCTTCCGTCCGTATTTCTGATCATTCTCGAAGGGTCGTGGCTTGGCGGCTGGGCCCGCGCAGCCTGACTTAACAGAATGAATAACGCGACGCCCAAAACAGCAAACCAGGCGCGCTTTTGTCCGCGCATCGCCTGTTGAAGCAATGTCGTTTTCATGGGGTACCTCCTGTTGTTAGGACAAACTCGTGTTTAGAAATATAAACGGCGGTTCAGGTCGAGCGAGCGCCAGGGCGCCCGCTTTTCTCGAATCGCCATTTAAACATCAAAGTTGTGTCTGAATTGACTAGTTACAATCAAATTTGTGCGCAAATCTATCACGACTACAAATATGAGGGAAGCAAAAAGCTAAAGAGGGTAAAACTGGCAAAAAGGGAGTGGGGAGTGGGGACTAAGTACTTAAAAATCAGGGGCCGAATTCTAGGCCCCTTGTCATTACCCATATCTTTTCGATTGTTGAGGCCTTCTTTGGTCGCGTAGTGACCTGATGACTTTAGCCGTGAGTTGATGGTGTTTGAGAATTAAATACAACCATGGGTGTAGGGGCGGGTTTTCCCCGCCCTGGTTCGTGAACCGAGCGATATGGGCGGGGAAAACCCGCCCCTACGTTGGATTCAGCGGTATGTTTTACTAATCACGTGATTGCGAACACTCCTTGATTGAGGAAGTCCTCCGCTACGTCGAACTCAACCGTGGGGCCTTTCTCCAGAAGCTGTTCATAGACGTTTATGTAGTCTTCCGCCATGCGCGTCGCGGTAAAGCGCCTTTCAAACACTTCCCGGCACCGCCGGCGATCGAAGCCCGCCAGCCTTTCAACCGCGCGCGCCGCTTCCTCCATTTCCCTGACGACGAAACCAGTGACGCCGTCCTCCATAATTTCCGGCACGGAGCCGTGTGGCCACGCGATCACTGGCGTGCCGCAGGCCATCGCCTCTATCATCACCAGGCCGAACGGCTCCGGCCAGTCGATCGGGAAGAGCAGCGCGAACGCATTGCCTAGAAACTCTTCCTTCGCCTTTCCGCCGATCTCGCCGACAAATTCGACCAGCGAAGGATCGAGCATCGGCTTGATGACCGCCTCGAAGTAGTCTTGGTCCACACTGTCCACCTTGGCCGCGATCTTCAGCGGCGCCCCGACGCGCCTCGCGATCTCGATGGCGCGATCCACGCGCTTCTCCGGCGAGATGCGACCCATGAAGGCCAGGTAATCTCCGGGCGCTTCGTGGAATTTGAAGAGGTATTCGGGCAACCCATGGTAGACCGTCCCCAGCCATCGGGCTGAAGGGATCGGGCGACGCTGCGCGTCGGAGATCGAAACCAGCGGCATGTCGTGAAACTGCCGGTAGAGCGGCGCCAGATCGGGAAGATCCAGCCGCCCGTGCAGCGTGGTGAGTTGCGAGAAGTCACTCCGCCGCGACAGCGGGAAGTGCAAGTAGTCGACGTGAAAATGGATCAAGTCGAATTGCGAGGAGAGGTTGAAGACCTCTTCGAGCATCAGGTAATGGTGAACGAGCGGATCGAGGCAGCCGGGGTCGGTCCGCAGTGAGCGCGGGCAGCAGGCGACCAGCTCCGCATTCGTGATCGAATCCCCGCTCGCGAACAACGTCACCTCGTGCCCCCACTCGACGAGTTCCTCGGTCAGGTAAGAGACAACACGTTCGGTCCCGCCGTACCGTTCGGGCGGCACGGTTTCATAGAGGGGCGCAACTTGCGCAATCTTCATAAATGACTCCTGTGCAGCATAAATCGAACCACGCAAGTGGTACGGTACCCCCGCGCGGGCGGCCGCGCGGCAGTCTTCATCGGTCAGCCGCGCGGCCGCCCGCGCGCGGCGCTGTTACGGTCTAAGTCTCGACCGCTACGTCCAGCGTTCCGTCAACTTTCAGAACCTTGACCTCGATCTCTTTGCCGGCTCGCTCGAACCGCAGATCGGCGCGCGCCTCGCCGACTCCGAGGCGCCGAATCTCGACGTGGTTAACGTGTTCGGGAAGGACCGGGCGGACGACACGCAAGCGTTTTTCGTGGCCTTCAGGCTCAAGCCCCAGTAGGGTCGTGAGCATATAAGGCATCGTCCCCGCCGCCCAGGCCTGGGGCTGGCACGCGACCGGGTATGGGACGGGAACGCCGTAGTCGTCACGATGAAATCCGCCGAACAGCTCCGGCAGCCGGCGTCCGTCGAAATAAATCGTCGCATGAATCAGCCCCGCGAAAACTCGCAACGCTTCCGCGTCACACCCGTAACGTTTGAACCCGGCGGCGATGATCGAATTGTCGTGTGGCCAGACCGTGCCCAGGTGATAACCGAGCGGGTTGTAATAGGTCTCGCCCGCCGACAGCGTGCGCACGCCCCAGCCGTTGAACATCTCTTCCGTCATCAACATCGCGGCCGTCCGCTTCGCCTTCTCCTCGTCGGCGATGCCCGCCCACAACGCGTGCCCCGCGTTCGACGACAGGACTTCGACCTGTCTTTTGTCCTTCTGCAAGGCCAGCGCGTACCAGCCAGCCTCGACCCAGAAGTCGCGGTTGAATTTGTGGCGCAGATCATCGGCTTCATGGTCAAGTTGTAGCGCCCGCGCCTCATCGCCGGCGCGGCGGAAAAGCTCGGCGACCTCGCGCTTCGCGCGATAGACGTAGGCTTGCACTTCGACGAGCGCGATCGGCGGGGAGGCGAGCGTGCCGTCGGTGTTGACGATCGCGTCGCCCGAATCCTTCCAGCCCTGGTTGCTCAATCCCTTTTCAGTTTTGCACAAGTACTCGACGTAGCCGTCGCCGTCGAAGTCGCCGTATCGCGCGATCCAGTCGAGCGCCGCCTCGACGTTTCCCCTGAGTTCGTTGAAGAGCGCCAGGCTGCCCTGCCATTTGGCGTGTTCGCCGATGAGGATCAAAAAGAGCGGCGTGGCGTCAATCGTGCCGTAGTAGGGGGTATGCGGGACTTCGCCCAATCGGGCCATTTCGCCCACGCGGATTTCATGCAGGATCTTCCCCGGCTCCTCCTCCCGCCATTCGTTGACCAGCTTCCCCTGAAAATTGGCGAGCAAACGGATTGTCTGCTCGGCGATGCCCGGGTCGTAGGCGAGGGTTTGCAGCGCAGTGATGACGCTATCTCGTCCGAACAACGCGACGAACCAGGGCACGCCGGCGGCGAAGTAGCAAGCCTCGCCGAGACGGCTGCGCAGCATCCCCAGGTCGCGCAGCGAACGATCCATGACGCGGTTAAGCAATAAGCTGTCGCTGACGACCTCCGTCTCCTGCCGCAACCAGGCCGCGCTCGAAGAGCGCAGCGAGAATTCGACCCCGGAGAGATCGACCGGCGGACGCGCAAGAAGACGCGCCGTCTCCGTGTCGGACGATTCGGACAATTGAAGAGAAA
>Ga0190270_10000608_pt1 | contig 15671 bp, 16 predicted proteins | sample Popmic320T_FD_133748 | JGI IMG/M metagenome (GOLD analysis project Ga0190270, IMG submission 133748) | Populus adjacent soil microbial communities from riparian zone of Weber River, Utah, USA - 320 T | ecosystem: Environmental > Terrestrial > Soil > Riparian zone | place: USA: Utah | collected...
TCGAGACCTTCTTCGGCTGGGTCTCCACCGTCGCCGATTTCTGCGGGGCGTTCGGGCAGATCGCAGAGGAGGGGGCGTGAGAGTGGGTGCACCCGACACCGCTAGCCCTGAGCCTGTCGAAGGGCGGATCGCAGCGCCCGTGACCCCGGGCTTCGACAGGCTCAGCCCTAGCGGTTAATGGGGAGGCGCGATCAGCTCAGGAGACCAGTAAATGCCGTTCGAACCGATCAACCCGCCCGAATTCCCGACCCCGATCGCGCCTTATTCGGCCGGGACGCGCGCCGGGGACACCGTCTACGTGTCCGGCACGCTCGCGCTCGGGCCGGGCGGGACGATCCTCTATCCGGACGACGCCGCCGCCCAGACCCGCCACGTGCTGGAGACGATCCGGATCACCCTCGAAGCGGCCGGCGCGACGATGGCGGACGTCGCGTTCAACCACATCTTCGTCACCGACTGGGCCCATTATCCGGCGATGAACGCGGTCTATGCGGAATATTTCCCGGGCGCGAAGCCGGCGCGCTACTGCATCCAGTGCGGGCTGGTGAAGCCGGGCCTCGTCGTCGAGATCGCCAGCGTCGCGCATCTCGGCTGATGCCGCACGCGGCCGGCCTCTGGTACGACTGGCACGGGCCCGAGGACGGCGAGGTCCTGATCCTCTCGCCCGGCCTCGGCGGCTCTGCGGATTATTGGGCGCCGAACCTGGCGGCGTTCGCCGAGCATCATCGCGTCCTCCTCTACGATCATCGCGGGACCGGGCGCAGCGACCGTTCGCTGCCCGAGCAAGTCAGCGTCGACGACTTCGCAAACGACATTCTGGCGCTGATGGATGCGCTCGGGATCGAGGCGGCGACCCTGATCGGGCACGCGGCGGGCGGAATCGCCGGCCTCGCGCTCGCGCTGAAGGCGCCCGAGCGGCTCGATCGCCTCGTCCTCGTCAATTGCTGGGCCGCGCCGGACCCGCACTTCCTGCGCTGCTTCGAAGCGCGGCTGGCCCTGCTCGATGGTAAAGGGCCGGAAGCCTATCTGCGGGCGCAGCCGATCTTCCTCTATCCGGCCGACTGGAGCTCCGTGCATCATGCCGAGCTCGACGCCGAACTGCCCGCACAGCTCGAGCACTTCCAGGGCGCCGGGGCGTTGAGGAAGCGGGTCGCCGCACTCGCCGGCTTCGACATTTCGGGCCGCCTCGCGGAGATCGCGACGCCGGTGCTCGTCGTCGCGGCGCGGGACGACATGCTGGTCCCGTCGCGCGCCGGCGAGGCGCTGGCCGACGCCTTGCCCAATTCCGGCCTCGCAATGCCGGCCTTCGGGGGGCACGCCTGCAACGTCACCTATCCCGACGAATTCAATGATTTTATCCTCGCCTGGCTCAGGGGCGAGCTTCCCTAGGAGAAGATGATGGAAATCGGCATTTTCACGCCCATCGGCAACAATGGCTGGCTGATCTCGGAGAATTCGCCGCAATATATGCCGAGCTTCGATCTCAACAAGGAGATCGCGATCCGCGCCGAGAAATACGGCGTCGATTTCCTGCTCTCGATGATCAAGCTCAGGGGCTTCGGCGGCAAGACCGAATTCTGGGAATATAATCTGGAGAGCTTCACTTTGATGGCCGGCCTCGCCGCGGTCACCGAGAAGATCAAGATTTACGCGACCTGCCCGACCCTCGTCATCCCGCCCGCCTTCTGCGCGCGGATGTGCAACACGATCGATTCGATCAGCCATGGCCGCTTCGGCCTCAATCTGATCACCGGCTGGCAGCGCCCCGAATATTCGCAAATGGGCCTGTGGCCCGGCGACGACCATTTCCGCGACCGCTACACCATGCTCGGCGAATATGCCCAGATCCTGCGCGAATTGTGGGCGACCGGAGTCTCGGACTTCAAGGGCGAATATTATCAGATGGAGGATTGTCGGGTGCGGCCGCTGCCGGAGGGCGAGATGAAGATCATCTGCGCCGGCTCGTCGGACGAGGGCCTCGCTTTCTCGGCCAAATATGCGGATTACGCCTTCTGCCTCGGCAAGGGCGTCAACACGCCCACCGCCTTCGCGTCGAACAATGAGCGGCTGATGGCGGCGACCGCCAAGACCGGCCGCGACGTCCGCATTTACGCGCTCTTCATGGTGATCGCCGCCGAGACCGACGAGGAGGCGATGGAGAAATGGATCTCCTATCGCGAGGGCGTCGACGAGGAGGCGGTGGCCTGGCTCGGCGCCCAGGGCGCGGCCGACAAGACGTCCACCACCACCAACGTCCGCCAGCTCGCCGACCGCGAGAGCGCGGTCAACCTCAACATGGGCACCCTGGTCGGCTCCTACGAAAGCATCGCGCGCATGCTCGACGAGGCCTCGACGGTCCCCAACACCGGCGGCGTCCTCCTCACCTTCGACGAGTTCATCGAGGGCACCGAAGCGTTCGGCACCCGCATCCAGCCCCTGATGAAGTGCCGCGCACACATCGCGAGCGAGGCTTAGACGAACCCGCGCTCCCCCTGAGCATCGCTCGTCCCGAGCGAAGTCGAGGGGCGCATGCTCGGACTCGGAGACCCCGCCCCTCGACTTCGCTCGGGACGAACGGAGTCTGTGCCGCTGAGAAGCCGTGAGCCGAGCTGAGACCGTCCCGGCCGAGACCCTCAGTCGAACGCGCCCTCGGGCGGTCCGGCCGTGGGCATGCCGTCGGCGACGCTCGCCAGCACGAAGACGACCAGCACCAGGCCGCCCACGACCAGCAAGGCCGTCCCCGTCGAGCCGCCGACGCCGAGCCGCTCGCATGCGTCGAATGGATTGCGGCCGGCAATCGTCAATGCAAAGCCGCCGTCACGGTCGGCGCCGATCTGGACGCCCTCGGCGCGCCAGGTCCGAGTCGCTCCGTTCGCCTCCCGCACTTGGCGGATGCTGGTCAGCTGCAGCCGCGCCGTCGGCCTGCGCGAGGACGCGTTCCTGTCCAGCGGAACGCGCAGGCTGACGCCGGCGAAGGCGCCGGTGCGCACCTGGCCGGTGCGGCTCTCGCCGACATCATCGGCGGCGAGGCAAGGCTGGGCGGTCAGCATGGCCGCCGCGGCGATGCCCAAAGCGTGTCTCGTCGAAAGCATCGCGTCTCTCCCCGTTCGATTTCTTGTGGCGGTTATTGCGCGCGGCTGCCCTCGCGCGCCCTCTGCTCTTCGACCATCCGCGCCACGCTCGCGAGCAAGGCGGGCGCGTCGTAGACGATGCCGTCCTTGACGGTCCAGCGGACGCCGCCGACCCGCTCGACCTGCTGGGTGCGCGGATTGAGGCGCATGTGGCCGGTGCCGTAGAGCACTTTGAGGTTCGCGAGCGGGTTTTCGGGGACGATGACGAGGTCCGCGAGCATGCCCGGGCGCACCGTCCCGAACGGCGGCTCCTGCCCCTGCGGCTCGAAGATTTCGCGGGCGCCGTTGATCGTCGCCGCCTGGATCACCTCCAAGGGCGCGAAGCCGGCTTCCTGGAGCATCTCCAGCTCCTGGATGAAAGAGAAGCCCCAGGTCTGGTAGATGTAGCCGGGGTCCGAGCCGACCGTGACCCGGCCGCCCAGATTCTTGTAATCGTTGGCGAGCCGCATGAACGGGGCGTAGAAGCGCCGCCAGGCGATCTCGTCCGAGGTCGTCCAGTCCCAGAAATAGGAGCCGTGATTGATCCGGCTCGGCTGGAAGAAGCGCTGCAGCGAGGGCAGGGTGTAGCGGGCGTGCCAGTCGGCGTTGCGCGCGCGCATCACGTCGCGGCCGGCCGAATAGATGTTGAATGTGGGGCTCAGGAACACCCGCCGCTCGAGCAGCCGATCGAGATAGGCGCGCCATTCGGCGCCGCCGGGCTCGTGGATCTGGTCGGCGAGGCGCGCGACCTGGCTGAACCGCCATTGCTCGTCGAACATATTGTAATCGTTCGGGTAAGCGGGGAGCCGCCGGTCCCTCAGCAGGCTCTCGAAATGACCGTAGAAATGGGTGATGCCGTGGAGGCCGAACGCCGTCGCGCGGTCGGCATTGACCTCGGCGACGCCGCTTTGGCCGAGATGGGCGACGGTGCCGAGATTGAGCCGCCGAGCCTCCTGGATCGCCGCCTCGGTGGTCGCGGCCGGCTCGGAGTTGAACAATTTGATGCCGTGGAAGCCGCGCTGCGCCGCCCACTGGACGAAGGCGCGGGCGCGCTCGGGCGTCGAGACGTCGCCGTTCGGCCAGTCGCCGAGCGAGACATAATCGTAGAGGCGAGGCGCGACGATGGTGTTGGCGGCGCTGCGCTGGCGGTCGCTGCGCGACATCGCCTCGTCGCCGAAATAGAGCGAGACCCCGCGCACCGTGGTGACGCCGTGGGCGAGCCAAAGACGATAGCCGTAGCTCGCGTTCGGCGCCTTGTCCGGGTCGCCATTGTGGCCGTGGACGTCGACGAAGCCCGGCAGCACGTACATGCCGGCGGCGTCGATCTCATGGTCGGCGTCGCGCGGCTGGCGGCTCTGCGCGACCGGAAGGCCCGGGGCGCCCGCCGCGCGGATGCTCTCGATGCGGTTGCCGGCGATGACGATGTCGACCGGGCCGCGCGGCGGAGCGCCGGTGCCGTCGATCAGGGTCGCGCCGCGGATGACGAGGCGGCGGAACGGCCCGGCGCCCTCTCCGGCCTGGCGGTCCGGCACGCGCTCCATCCGCGCGCCTTGCTCCTGCGCGGCCGTCGCGGGCGGCAGAGCGAGCCCCGCGGCCAGCGCCGCGGCCAGTGCAACCAGCCTCTTGGCCTTCATCCTCGCCCCTCCTCACGGCCGCGCCGCGGCGGCGCGGCGGCATTCATGACCTATTCAATACGCAAGGGCTATGCCATCCCTCAACCAAGCGACAAACCGCCGGATATTTCGTAAATGCGTTTCCTTGCCGCCCTCGCCGTCCTCGCGACTTTGCTTTCCGCTGCCCCTGGGGACACCCAGGGCCGCGGAGGCGGGCATCACGGCCGCGACCAGGACGCCGCCTACCGCGCCATGCAGCAGGGCGACATCCTGCCGCTCAACGTCATCCTCTCGCGCGTTCGCCTGCGCAATGCGCGGTTCATCGGCGCGGACCTGGATTCGGCGGGCGCGGTCTACCGGCTCACCTTCATGGGCGAGGGCGGAAACGTCGTCCGCCTCCACGTCGACGCGCGCACCGGCCGCGCCCTCGGCTTCTCGCGCTGACCGGCGGGCGGCTCAGGTCGCGGTCGCGAGAAAGGCGTTGCGGCGCTTGAAGCGGTCGTCCGGCACCGCGCTCCAATTGGCGCGCGACGCCATCGCCTTCTTGAGGCCGGCCAGATCGTTGGCGGCGAGCAATTTCTGGACGAGCTTTCGGCTCGCCGGCGTATAATCCCCGCGGAACTTGAGGTCGACGAGGATGTCGCGGATCGCAGGGTGGGCCTTGTCCCAGTCGACCTTGCCGAACGCCGCGACGCAGTCGGGCTTGGCGGAGATCCGTTTCACCTCCGCTTCCTCCTCCTTGTAGGAGATTTCGAACAGCTTGACCTGTGTCTCCTGGCTGATCGAGAAATTGGAAAGGCCCTTGGCGGCGATGAAGCTCTTGGCGGCCGCTCCCGCCAGGCCGGCCGCGCCCGAGATCTTCTGCGCGTCGGCGGCCGGGACGCCGGCGCTGGTCAGGTCGGCGACGATCTTCGCGGCCGGTTTCATCTTCATGTCGTAGCCGCGGCCGATGGTGAGGCCCGACGACGGCGTCGGAACGTGGAACACGCGGCTGTGGAACTTGCTACCCGGCTGCTCGACGCCTTCGCTCTCGAAGGTGACGATGCCGCGGCTCGGTTTCAGGACTTCGGCCATTCGCTTTCTCCCCCTGGCCGGCGCGGGGGCGAGGCTCCGGAAAAGCGGCGTCCGCCCGAGTCGGCGCAGGCAGCATCGGACCGCTTCGGCGGCGGGTCAAGCGAGGGAGGGATATGGATGCCCGACGAGGATTCGAACCTCGATTGACGGATTCAGAGTCCGTAGTCTTACCATTAGACGATCGGGCAGCGCCGCCGCGCGAGATAGGCAGCGGGCCGCAGGGTGTCAACGCGGGGACGGCCGCCTGGAGCCGCCCGCTCGCCCTCAGGCCGCGCGCTGGAGGAAGGCCGCTTCCCGGTCGACGTAAGCGCGGAAGCTGTCGCGCGCGAGCATGCGCTTCGCGAAGGCCGCGACCTTCGGCCATTGCGCCGGATCGACGCCGACCCCGAGATGGCCGAGGTTGGCGAACGGGCTGGCGACGGCGATATCGGCGAGGGTCAGCCGGTCCTCGACCAGGAAGCCGCTCTCGGGCATCACCCGCTCGAGATAGTCGAGCAGAGGCGGCAGCTCGTTCGTCTCGGCGGCGTCGGCGGCGGCGAGGTCGCCCTCGCGGCCGAGGAAGCGCGGCGCGACGATGCGGTTGAAGAACATCTTCGCCCCGCACGCGCACAGGATGGTGTCGGCGAATTCCTCGTACCAGATCGTCCGCGCCCGCGACTTCGGATCGGCCGGGATCAGGTTCGGCTCCGGCCGCACCGCATCGAGATAGGCGATGATCGCGCTTGAATCGGAAATGGCGAAATCGCCATCGCGAAAGCCCGGTATCTTGCCGAACGGACTCGCCTCGCGGAACTCCGGATCCTCGGAGCCGAGGCCGACCGGCTTCAATTCGACCTCGATCCCCTTCTCGGCCGCGAAGGCGAGCACCTTGCGCACGAACGGCGACAGCGACGACCCGTAGACGATCATGGCATGAACTCCGTTTCCAGTTTCGATTCGATACTAAGCCCGCGCCGTAGCCGCAGACAAGCCTTCGTTCACGCCGCCGACACGGCGGAACGGCGGCCACTCTAGATAGGTGAGCCAGCGCCACAGCCATTCGACCGGGCCGAAGCGGTAGCGGCGCAGCCACAAGGGGCTGACCACGAGCTGGACCGCCCAGATCGCGAACACGACGAAATAGAGCTGGTGCCGCTCGAGCTGGCCGTAAAAGCCGAAGCCGACGAAGAAGATGGCGCAGACCAGGGAATGGGTGAGATAGTTGGTGACCGCCATCTGCCCGACCGCGGCGAGCGAACGGCGCAGCCAGGAGAGCGCGCCCGAGCGGACGAACAGGAGCAAGGCGCCCAGATGCCCCACCGCAGTGAACAGGCGGCCCAAGTCATAGGTGACGAAATTCTGCGCGAACGAGATCGCGCTGAAGTTCCGGCTCATGATCCACTGCACTTCATAGGCATTGATGGCGAGGCCGACCGCATAGCCGGCGAGCATCATCGCGACGTAGAGCCGCTTGCGCCGCTCGAGCGTGAGCACGCCGAGCTTGAACAGGGCCATGCCGATCAGCATCATCCCGAATATGTCGAAGAAGAAGCGGTAGAGACCCCAGCTCTGCCAATGGGCGTTGTGCCCGGCGGTGCGGACGAAGGCGGAGGCGAGCCCGCTCGTCATCTCGCTTATGTTCTCGGCCGTCTCCGCCGGGGTCGACTTGAAGGCCCCGCGCGCTTCCTCCCAGGCGGTAATCGCCCCTTGCTGCTCCTCGTCGAGCCGGGCGCCGCGCTGGCGCGCCGCGCTCGCCTCGACGAAAGCCTCGTGCTTGCCGAGCATCTGCGCGGTCTCGCTGGCGTTCCAGGCCGTCGCCCCCGCGAGGGCGGCGAGGCCGATGGCAAGCAGCGGCTTTGGCCCGAGCCTGCGGAACGGGAACACGAACAAAGCAGTGATCCCGTAGGCGTAGAGAATGTCGCCGTCCCACAGGAAGACGAAGGCGTTGACCAGGCCGAAGCCGACCAGCCACAGGTTTCGCCGGACGTAGATGTCGGCGGCGTCCCTCCGCCCCGACGCTTCGAGCCGCGCAGTGAGCAGGATCACGCTCGCCCCGAAAAGCATCGAGAATAGTGCCCGCTGAGTCCCTTCGAAGCCGATCATGGTGATCATCCACGCCGACAGGTTCGCCCCGTCGGCGCCGCCGGCATTGTGCGGGTTGAAATAGGCGCCGGGGAGGCCGAAGCCGGTGATGTTCATCAAGAGGATGCCGAACAGAGCGGCGCCGCGGACGAAGTCGAGCGCCTCGATGCGCGTCGCGGCGGGCGCGGCCGGGGCGACTCCCGAAACCGGATTCGTATCGGCGGCAATGGTCGCCATCGCCCGTCTCCCCTGCTGACGGAAAAGGCACGCTCACTCGCGCGGCGCCCGCACCCCCGCGGCTCCGCGCGCCTTTCTCGCGCCGTTGGCGACCGAGCGCAACCGTGTCAGCCGTCAGAGCGGACGCGGCGGGGCGCCCAGCGCGTCGTGCGCGGCGAAACCGATCCGGGCCAGGCCGTACGCCAGCGCGTAAAGCGCCACGGCCGCGGTCACGGCGGGAAGGCCCTCGCCGCCATAAAGCATGCCGGGAGAGAGGAAATAGAACAGGATTGCGATGATCCTGAGCGGCCATTCGAGCCACGGGATCGCGGTCCTGCTCGCGGCGGTCGCGAATAGCTGGGCGGCGAAGGCGATCGGCACGAGCGCGAGCAGCGGCGTCGGCGGCAGCTGCGGCGCGTAGACGAACAAGGCGGCCAACGGCGCGGTGCAGAGCAAGGCCGCCGCCGCCATCGCGCCAAGCTCGAAGCCGCGGCTGCGCCGACTGAGCAGCGCCGCCGCCGCCGGGCCCCCGCGCGCTGCCGCGAACGCAAGCGCCGCGAAGGGCGCCGCGAGATGCATCGCCTCCTCCGGCGGCAGCCCGATCAGCACGGCGACGCACGCGATTCCCGTCACGCCCGCCAGGAAGCGGCGGCGCGTCGCTTCGGGCTCATCCTCGTAGAGCGGCGGCGGCGCGTGGATCATCAGCCCGCCGGCGATCGTCAGCGCCCCGACGGTGAAGGCGATCGCGGTCGTCGTGCCGAATTGAACGAGGCTCGCCGTGACCGGAAGCAGGAGGGCCGCCGCCGCGTAGAGCACTGCCTTCGCGCCGGCCTGCTCGTCATGATCCCAGCGCCGCTCCGCCTCCCGCAGCCGCAGCCGGCCCGCGATGCGGCTCCACGCGAGCATGACGAGCAGGACCGCGACGACCGAGGCCGCGAAGAGCGCCAATGCCGGCGGCAATTCGTCCGGCCGCGCCTCCCGCCAGGCGATCGCGGCAAGCAGAGTGAGAATGCACGGGATCGACGCCAGCCACAGCCAGAAATGGACGGGAAGGTGCGAGCCGACGAAGTAATTGCGCCACCAGGCGAGGCTGTCGGGATCGAGATCCGCGACCATCGTCGGGTGCTGCTCGTCGATGATCCGCAGCAGATCGCGCACGTCGCCGGCAAGGCCGAGCTCGAACAGGCCGACGCGGCTGCGCGGCGGCCCGTTCAGCTCCGCGAAGGCGCGGTGGTGCGGGCTGACCGCCCGCCTGCAGCCGGCGACGAAGCTAAGGTCGTCGCGTCGCGCGATCACCCCGCCGACGGCGCTTTCATGCCGCCATTCGGTTTCGATCCGTCCCCAGCCGAAGCGCCGCAAAGCGGGATCGACAAGCGGGTCGGAGCGCGGCGCCGACGAAGCGATCGCATCGACGAGCCAGGCTTCGACCGCGGCGGCATCGTCGACCGGCACGGCCTCGGTCTCGTCGAGCAATGCGTTGCCGGTCCGCGCCACGCTCGCGGGGTCGGGAACGTCCGGCCCGAACAGCTGGGCATCGAGCTCGCGCGCGAGCTCGCCGGCACGCCCGCCGATCTCGAAAGGCGAAGCGGGCCGCCAGCTTCCGTCCCAGCCCCATGCGGGGGAGACGAAATCGGTCGCGATATCGGTGTCGTCAAAGTCGATGTCGGGGAGCGGAGCCGCTTCCTCCCAGCTACTTTCTTCCATCTCCCATTCCGGGACATTCGTGCCCCAGGCGAGCGCGGTCTCATAGGCGCCGCGCAATGCATTGAACGCCTCCGGATCGGCATCGACGTCGAGCGATTTCAGGATTCGCGCATAAGCCCGCTTCACCTCGCGCGTCTCGTCGGTCGGGGCGATGCCGAGCAGCGCCCAGGCCTCGGCGACGGTCACAGGAACTGCTCGCCTTCGATCCGGTCGAGCGCGGCGCTCACCTCCTCGCGCGTGCGCTCGATCCGCCGCGGATCCTGGCTTTCGAGCGCCGCTTCGAGCAGGCTGATGAGCGCGCCGACATGCATGCGCTCGTCGCCGAGGCAATTTTCGAAGCAGCGCGCGGCACGCGCCTTGACCGCGGCGTTGGCGGCATCGTCGCGCGGGTGGAACTTGAGCCTGGCCAGCTCCTCGCGCCGCCGCGCCAGCCCGGCGGCGTCGGACGCCTCCTCGTCGTCGACGATGACGAGCTGGCGGGTCTCGCCGCTGTCGGGAACGGTGACGTCGACCTCGAGCAGGCCGCTGGCATCGTAGCTGAAGCGCACGACGAGCGCGACGGCGCCGGCCGCGCGCGGCGGGACCGGCACGCGGACCTCGCCGAGATAGACGTTCTCCGCGACCATTCGCGCTTCGCCCTGATAGATTTTGAAATCGACCTGGCGCTGCCCGTCGAACATGGTCGAGAAAATGTTCTCGCGGCTCGCCGGCACGATCGTGTTGCGCTCGATGATCGGCGCGAACAGGCCGCCCTTGATCGCCCCGCCCGCCTGCCGCTCGCTGGTCTCGACGCCGAGCGTGAACGGGCAGACGTCGGTGAGGCGGATCTCCTTCAGCGCGGCGTCACGCTCCCTCAGCGCCGCCTGCACCGCCGCGCCCAATGCCACCGCATGGTCGGGGTGGACCCGCATTGCCGGGAAGCGGCCGAACATCCGGGTCGCGGCGCGGCGCACGACCGGCATCCGAGTCGCGCCGCCGACCATCACGATCTCGCTCAATTGCTCGACCTTGGTGCCGCCGTCCCGCAGCGAGCGGATCACCGGCTCGCGCAGCCGCGCGATCAAGGCCGCCGTCGCCTCCTCGAACTCCGCTTCGGTGACGAGCGTCTCATAGGCCTCGTCGGCCCAGACGAAAGCGAACGGCGCCTCCTTCTCGTCGGACAGCCGGCGGCGGCACCGCTCGGCGGCGGCGCGAAGCACTTCCTCGAGCCGAAGGTCGGCGACCTGACGCCAGTCCCGTCCGCCGATCCTGCCGAGCGCGAGCGAGACCAAAGCGGCGTTGAAATCCTCGCCGCCGAGGCGGTTGTCGCCGGCCGACGAGCGCACTTCGATCACGCCGTCGAAAATCTCGACGATCGAGACGTCGAAGGTGCCGCCGCCGAGGTCGAAGACCAGGAAGGGCGATTCCTCGTCGAGCTCGTGGATGCCGTAAGCCAGCGCGGCGGCAGTCGGCTCGTTGATCAGGCGGTCGACCTCGAAGCCGGCGAGCTCGCCCGCCCGCCGCGTCGCCTTGCGCTGCTTGTCGTTGAAATAGGCCGGCACCGTGATCACCGCCCGCGAGACACGCTCGTCGACAAACGCTTCGACGTCGGCCTTGAGGCTTCTCAGCACGAGCGAAGACAGCTCCTCGGGCGTGAACTCGCGCCGGCCGAGCTTGTAGCGGGCCGAGGTCCCCATCGCGCGCTTGAACAAGGTCCGTCCGAGATGGGGGTGGGTCACCATCCGCTCGCGCGCGGCGACGCCGGTCGTCACCGCCCCGTCCTCGCCGATCGCCACCGCCGACGGTGTCAGAAAGTCGCCGAGCGCATTGGGGACGAGGAGCGGCGCGCCGTCGCGCCAGATGGCGGCGGCGCTGTTGGTGGTGCCGAGATCGATTCCGACGAGCATGCCGGCTTTTCTAGGCAAGCGGCGGCGGAGCGCCAGTCATCTCGTGCACATCATCCCATGCGGTAATGGTCCGCGAGCCGGTCGAGGGCCAGGGTGAGGACGAGCTTGCCGGCGCGGGCCGGCCAGCCGAGCGCGCGCTCCACCTCTCGCATTCCCTCACCGGCGCAGACCACGCGCCACAGCACGTCGCTGAGGCCGCCGCCGACCGCCGCCACCGCCGCCTCGAAGCGCCGCTTCGCCGCCTCCTGCGGACCGCTCAGCTCCGGCCCGTCGGGCGCACTGCGCGCCTCGCGGCCGATCGGCGGCGCGTCCCAGCGCATGGTCACGCTCGGCGGCAGCAGCGAACGCTCCCAATCCTCGCGCAGCCGCTCGCCGGCGTCGAACTGGCGCGCGTCGACATGGCCGCGCGACCTCAGCCAGCCGAGCGGCGATTCGGCGAGGTTCACCGTCGCCGAACGCATGGCCCGGCTCCGGGCCCGCCCACCCGGCATGCGCCGCCGCGGTTCGTCTCCGTCGGGCAGCGCCCGTTCGGCCAGCAACCTGTTCCTTCTCGCCTTCATCCCAACGCACCCCGAATCACCCTGAAAGAAGCTCTTGCCACGCCGTTTATATTGTAGGAAAGGGGGTGAACCGCATGGGTTAGGAAAAAATCGATGATCACCCGCATCCGCGAAGTGCGCCGCGCCAAGAAGATGACGCTTCAGGAGGTCGCCGACCGCTGCCAGCCGCCCACCACCCCGCAGACCATCGGCCGGCTCGAGACGGGCACGCGCACCGTCTCGGTCGGCTGGCTCAACCGGATCGGCAAGGCGCTTGGCGTCGAGGCGTCGGACCTGGTCAAGCTGCCCGAGCGCGAGGACGTGCCGGTCGCGGCGACACTCGATCATGACGGCGCCAGGGCGCCGCGCCGCGAGAGCGTGATCATCCCGCCGCGGCCGGAGCCCGGCGTGGTCGCGGTCACGGTCGGCGGCAGCATCGGCGATTATCGCGCCGGCGACGAGATCTGGTGCCAGCGGCTCGCCCCGGAGGATTTCGGCCGCGCGATGAACCGCGACGTGCTGATCCCGCGCCCGGCCGGACGCTTCGCCTACGGGCGGCTGATCGGCCGCGAGGAAGGCAAGCTCCACGTGCTTCCGCTCGGCGCCGGCCAGCGCCAGAGCGTCGTCGCCGACCCCCCCTGGCTCGCCGTCGCGACGCGGCTGATCCGGGGGCTTTAGGGGTGCCACGAACCGGGCTTCGACAGGCTCAGCCCTAGCGGAGGGGGCCGGACCGGATGAGAGCGCTAGCCCAGAGCCTGTCGAAGGGCGGGTTGCAGCGCACCGCTCCGCCACTCCGCGCCCCTCGCTGCAAGCTTGGCGTAAAGCGTCGGCAGCCCCGCTTCGCCGAGCCGGTCGACGGGCCACCAGACGCCCTCCGCCTCCCGGCCCGGGGCCCTCGCACAAAGCAGGCGCATATCGAGGGCAAAATGGGTGAAGACATGGGCCACGCTGCCCGCCTCCTCCCATGGCGCGTCGGCGGGCGGGGCGTCGCTCGGCAGCGCGTTCATTCCGCCGAGCAGGCCGCGCGGAGGTCGCTTCACCAGCAGCACATGGCCGCCATGCTCGAGCCAGTAAGCGGTGCCGGTCCGCGAGGGCCGCGGCTTCCTCGCCGCCTTGACCGGAAACCGCTCCGGATCGCCGGCGGCGCGAGCCGCGCACCGGAAGGCGACCGGGCAGTGCGGGCAGTCGGGCGCGCGCGGCGTGCAGATCGTCGCGCCGAGATCCATCATCGCCTGGGCGAAGTCGCCGCTCGGCCCCTCCGGGGTCAGCGCGTCGGCGAGCGCGTAAAGCCGCGATTTCTCCTCGGCCGCGAACAGCCGCGCGACCACCCGCTCGACATTGGAATCGACCACCACCGCGCGGCGTCCGAAGGCGATCGCGGCGATCGCGGCTGCGGTGTAGCGCCCGATGCCCGGCAGCTTGGCGAGCTCGGCCTCGCTGTCCGGAAAGCGCCCCCCGCTGCGCACGACGGCGCGGGCGCAGGCCAGCAGGTTCCGGGCGCGGGCGTAATAACCGAGTCCCGCCCACGCGCTCATCACGTCTTCGTCCGGGGCGGCGGCGAGGGCGTCGACCGTCGGCCAGCGGCGCGTGAAGGCTTCGAAAAACGGCCCCACCGCCGCGACCGTGGTCTGCTGGAGCATCACCTCGGAGAGCCAGACGCGGTGGGGATCGGCGCGCTCGCCCGCTTCAGCGCGCCAAGGAAGCCGCCTTTTATCCACAGCATACCAGCCGAGCAGGGCATTTGAAGCATCGACGCGCACGGTGCGGCTATGCCATGCTCAGCCCGATGGTCAAACCGAGCGGGAGAGGCAGGAAGGCGGCTGAAGAGGCGCCGCGCTCGAAGCGCGCGCGTGCCGTGTCCGACATGCTTCCGGCGGTCGGCGGCGCCGCCTTCCGCCGCTTCGGTTTCGTTCAGTCCTCCATTGTCTCCCGCTGGCGCGAAATCGTCGGCGACCGCTACGCGGCGGTCTCGGCGCCCGAATCGATCCGCTTCCCGGCCGGCAAGCGCTCGTCGGGCGTGCTGCACCTTGTCGTCGAGGGCGCGCACGCGCCGGTCATGCAGCATGTCGCGCCGAGCATCATCGAGCGTGTAAACCGCTTCTTCGGCTATGCCGCGGTCGAGCGCGTCGCCTTCAGGCAAGGAATCGTTCAGGTCGCGAGGGCAAAGTCGCGGATCGCGCCGCCGTCGCTGCGCCCGGTCCCGGCCGGGCTCGGCGATTCGCTGCGAGAGATCGGCGATCCGGAGCTGCGCGCGTGCCTCGAGGCACTCGCCCGCGGCCTCGGGGCGCAGGAGGAATTGGCCGCGATCCCGGTCGTCGGCACCATCGGTGGAGAAAGAAGACGATGAGAAACAAGACTGGCGCCGCGCTCGCTGCGGCTCTGCTCCTGCTCGCCGGCTGCGGCGACGAAGGCGGCAACGGCACGGCCAGCGTCAACACCCAGGCCCCGCTCACCCCGATCCCGGCGCCGAACAATGGCGACTGGACCCAGGTTGTGAGCCGCACGCCCGAAGGCGGCACCCGCGTCGGCAATCCCGACGCGCCGGTCAAGCTGGTGGAGTATGGCTCGCTGACCTGCCCGGCCTGCAAGGCGTTCTCGGACACCGGAACGACGGCGCTGCGCGATACCTATGTCCGCTCCGGCCAGGTCAGCTGGGAATTCCGCCATCTGATCATTCACGGCGCCGCCGACGCCGCGCTGGCGCTGCTCGCCGACTGCCAGCCGCCCGCCGCCTTCTTCCGGACGATCGAGGACATTTACACCGAGCAGCCGCAAATCCTCGAGGGCTTCCCCGAGAGCGAGCAGGAGCCGATCATGGCGCTGCCGGCCGAGCAGCAGATCGCGGCGACGGCGCGGGCGATGGAGCTCGGCGGCTTCTTCTCGCGGCGCGGCCTCCCCGAGGCGCGGCAGAACCAGTGCCTCGCCGACGGCCAGGCGGTGCAGGCGCTCTCCGACAACACCAATCTCGCCTTCAGCCAGCAGAATGTCACCGGCACGCCGACCTTCATCCTCAACGGCGAGAAGCTCAACGTCTCCGACTGGCGCTCGCTCGAGCCGCTGCTGCGCCAGCGGATCGGAGGCTGAGGTGAAGCGCCGGCTCCCGCTCGCTTTGCTCGCCGCCGCCGCAACGCTCGCGGTGCCGACCGCGCTCGCGCCCACGGCGCAGGCGCAGGCGCAACGCGACTGGGCGCGGACGATCGTCGCGACGCCGGATGGCGGCTTCCGGATGGGCAATCCGGCGGCGCGCCTCAAGGTGGTCGAGTTCGTTTCGCTGACCTGCCCGCATTGCCGCGACTTCGCCGCGTCCGGCGCGCCGCAGCTCGTCCAGCTTTACGTGCGGAGCGGCCGGGTGAGCTTCGAGATCCGCCCGTTTCCGCTCGACGCGGTCGCCTCGATGGCGGCGCAGCTCAACCGCTGCGCGGCGCCGGCCAGCGCCTTCGCGCTCAACGATGCGATCCTGTCCGGTCA
>Ga0190270_10000609_pt1 | contig 15667 bp, 16 predicted proteins | sample Popmic320T_FD_133748 | JGI IMG/M metagenome (GOLD analysis project Ga0190270, IMG submission 133748) | Populus adjacent soil microbial communities from riparian zone of Weber River, Utah, USA - 320 T | ecosystem: Environmental > Terrestrial > Soil > Riparian zone | place: USA: Utah | collected...
ACGCCCTGGACGGCCGTCCGGCGCGGGAGCTGGCCGAGCGCCTCGACGGAGCCGACGGTGTCGACCTCGCGCTGTTCCTGGAGGACGGCGAGGCGGTCGCCCGCGGGGACGGAGACGAGGTCCGGTTCGCGCCCGACGAGAGCGGCGGCTGGGCGGTCTCGGGAGACGCCGGACTTCTCGTCGGGGATGAGTACCCGAACGCCTACGAGCGCGTTTGGTGCGCCCTCGCGTGCCCGAACGCCGGCGAGGTGATCGTCTCGGCGGCGGAAGGATGGGAGTTTGAGGACCTCGGCGGCCGGCATCATTCGGGAGGCGGAAGCCACGGCTCGCTGCTCGCCGGCGACTCGACGGTGCCAATGCTCTCGGCGGGGTTCGACGCCCCGCCTCTGCCGCCGGACGCGCGCATCACAGATCTCGCTCCGCTCGCGCTCTCTCATTTCGGGGTGCAGCCGCCGCCGTCCATGCGGGCGCGCGTCTCGGCCGGTGTCTGAGCCGGCGGAGGAGAGGCAGGCCATGGTCGACGAGCAGCTCGCCGGCCGCGGGATCACAGACGACCGCGTCCTCGAGGCGATGGGCCGCGTGCCGCGCGAGCTCTTCGTCGGAGACCGCGACCGCCGCAAGGCCTATCGAGACATGCCTCTGCGGATCGGCCACGGCCAGACGATCTCGCAGCCCTACATGGTCGCCGTCATCTGCCAGGCGGCGGAGGTCCGGGAGGGCGACAGCATCCTCGACATCGGCACCGGCTCCGGCTACCAGGCCGCTGTCCTTGCGGAGCTCGGCGCGAACGTCCACACGATCGAGCGGATCCCGGAGCTCGCCGAGCGGGCACGGGTACGTCTTGTCGAGGCTGGCTACGAGAACGTGGACGTGCACGTCGGGGACGGCTCGCTCGGCGTCCCGGAGCACGCGCCCTACGACGCGATCGTCGTCGCGGCGGCGGCGCCGGCCATGCCCGAGTCGTTGTATGAGCAGCTCCGCGCGCGCGGCAGGCTCGTCGTCCCGGTCGGCGGGCAAGAGGGGCAGCGCCTCGAGGTGATCGTCCGGAGTCCCGAGGGTCCCGCAGTCGCCCGCTCGGTTCCGTGCAGGTTCGTGCCGCTCGTCGGGGCCGAGGGCTTCTAGTTTTCGTCCTCCACGGTGGGGGAATTCACCCGGGCGATGGGAGGGGGTCTTCGCGCGAGCGCCGTCGAATCACGACCCGTTTGCTATGCCGACATTCGCCTCGGCGTCGTCGTTGACGTTCTCCTCGACGACGAGGTCCAGCGCGTCCTCGGCTTCGACGTCCTCTGCGGCGACCGTGCCCACCGGTACCTCCCGCTCCCGGCGTGCGAGATCCTCGAGAGCTCGATCGCCGTCCCTTCGGCGCTCGTCCTGATGCGGCAGGAGATCGACTTCTACCGCCAGCGCGCGCGGGCTCTCACCGCCGTCCGCGGCTTCCCGGCGCGACGGAGAGGCCGGGCGCTCGGTACGGTCGTCGACCTCGTCTTCGCACCGAACGGGGAGCTGGTCGAGCTCATCGTGGAGACCGAGGAAGGCCAGGCGGCCGCCGAAGCAGGGCCCGGGCTCGTCGTTGGCCCGGATGCCCTGCGGCCAGCCGTCTAACCTTTCTCTGCGTGGCGACGCAGCCGGACACTGTGACGGGACGAGCGAGCGCGATCTCGGATGCCACCGGCGGGGCGCTGCGGCGCCGAGCCAACTGGTACCAGCTCGCCAAGTTCTGCATCGTCGGGGCGACGGGGTACGTGGTGAACCTCGCCGTCTTCGCGGCGCTCGTCCACTGGGCGGACATGCACTACATCCCTGCGGCGATCTGCTCGTTCCTCGTCGCCGTCACGAACAACTACACCTGGAACCGGGTCTGGACCTTCCGGCACCAGCGGGGGCGCATCGCCCACCAGGGCCTTCGCTTCCTGGTCGTCTCGACGATCGCCCTCGCAGGCAATCTCCTTTTCCTCGCGATCCTCGTCGGCATTGGCGTGCCGAAGATTCCCGCTCAGGCGATCGCCATCGCGCTCGTCACGCCGTGGAACTTCGTCGCGAACAAGCTCTGGAGCTTCCGACGCCAGCCGGCCGGCTAGCTCTCCTCTTCGCGCTCGCGGCGCTCGTCGTTCCGACCTCGGCCGCCGCCGTGCAGAAGGCGCCCGTCTACGACTCGCACGGCAATCTCACCGGGACGCCGTTCGTCCCCCAGGACGAGCCCGGCCCGGCCGAGCTGACCGACAAGGAGGCGATCGCCGCTGTCCTCGCCTACCCGAAGGTCGCCGACTGGGTCGAACGCTATCGCACCGATGGGCTGACGAAGCAGGCGACTCTCGACGAGGACGCCGGTTCGTGGTCGGTGAAGATCTGGTCAGACCTCCCCGACGCGGGCCAGATCGTCGACGCCAAGGTCGACGACCAGACCGCCGAGGTCACCGAGGCGTGGACCGGGCCGCAGGTCGCGTGGAAGATGGCGCGCGGCTACGACGGGGCCTTCGGCCGAGGGATCAACCGGCTGTGGGTGTGGCTCACTTTCTGCGTCGTCTTCCTCGTCGGGCTGGCCGACTTTCGGCGCATCGCCTCCGTGCGGAACCTCGACCTGCTCGTCCTCCTGTCCTTCTCGGCGTCGCTCTACTTCTTCAACATCGGCGACGTCTTCACGGCGATGCCGCTCGTCTACCCGGCGCTCGCGTATCTCCTCGGGCGGATGATCTGGGTCGGTGTGCGTGGACGGGGCGGGTCGTCCCGGCCGGTCTGGCCGGTGTGGGCTCTGCTCGCGGCCACGGTCTTCCTGATGGGCTTTCGTACCACGCTGAACGTCGTGGACTCGAACGTGATCGACGTCGGTCTCGCGGGGATCGACGGCGGCCAGCGCATCGTCCAGGGCGAGATGCCGTACGGCCACATGCCGACGGACGACGGCAAGGCCTGCGGGCTCCCGGACTCCGAGGGCTACGTCCGCGAGCACGTGCAGACGAACGGACGCTGCGAATCGGCGAACGAACGCGGCGACACCTACGGGCCGGTGAGCTATCTCGCCTACGTCCCCGGCTACCTCGCGGTCGGCTTTGGCGGGAAGTGGAACGGCGGCTCGAGCACGTGGGCCGGCCTACCCGCCGCGCACCTGACCTCGCTGCTCTGGGACCTCCTCGCGCTGGTCGGCATGGGCGTGCTCGGGCTTCGCTTCGGCGGTCGCATGCTCGGGGCGACGCTCGCATTCGCCTGGGCGGCCTACCCCTTCACGCAGTACGTCTCGAGCTCGAACTCGAACGACGCGATCATGCCTGCGCTGCTCGTCTGGGGCCTCGTGTTTCTCACCTCGCCACCCGGCCGCGGGCTCTTCCTGGCGCTCGGCGCGTGGACGAAGTTCGCCGCCCTCCTGCTCCTGCCGCTTTGGGCCTCGTATCCGGACTGGCGCGGTGCCGTCCGGAACAAGGTCACGTACTTCCTCGGCTTCGTGCTCGGCACCGCGATCGGGTTCTGGATCCTCTTCCTCGAGCCCGATCCGCTCCACGCGGCGCGCGTCTTCTGGGACCGGACGTTCGGCTGGCAACTCTCGCGCTCGTCCCCGTTCTCGATCTGGGACTGGGACCGGTACCCGGGGTACCCGAACCTCCATCATGTCCAGACCGGGCTCAAGATCGTCCTCCTCTTCGGCGCGCTCGCGTTCTACTTCGTACCCCGCGTGAAGAACGAGCTCCAGGTCGCCGCCCTCTCGGCCGCGCTCCTGATCGGCTTCGAGCTGGTGTTGACGCACTGGTTCTACCTCTACATCCCGTGGTTCTTCCCCTTCGTCGCCTTTGCCCTCTTCGCGCCGGCTCTCCTACCGGTCCGTGCGGCGGAGCCGGCCGAGCCGCCCCCCGAGCTTGAGCACGAGCCGAGAGCACTCGTTCCCACGAGCTGAGTCGAACCGCGTCGGGCAAGCGGTCGCGCTCGGGATCGTGCTCGTGACCATCTCGTGGGCGCTCCTGCACACCGGCTTCTGGAGCCGGACGCAGATCATCGATACGCCGGTCTACGAGCGCTACGGCGAGGCGATCCTCGACGGGCAGGTGCCCTACCGGGACTTCGACCTGGAGTATCCGCCGGCCGCCCTGCCGGCCTTCGTGCTCCCTGCGCTCGCGCAGGAAGACGACTACGGCTCCATCTTCGAGGTCTTGATGTGGGCCTGTGCGGTCGCGGCGATCGTTGCTCTCGGCCTCGCGCTCGCAGCGGTCGAGGCGGGCACCGCCCGGCTCTACTCGGCCATTTGCTTCCTCGCGCTTGCGCCGCTCGCACTGGGCACGGTGGTCCTCTCGCGGTACGACCTGTGGCCGGCTGCCCTCACGATCGCCGCCCTCGCGGCGTTCGTCGGGAGGAGGGAGCGGATCGGATTCGCAGTGCTCGGGCTCGCGGTCGCAGCGAAGATCTATCCGCTCGTGCTTCTCCCGGTCGCGCTCGTCTGGATGGCGAGGCGGCGCGGGACGCGAGAGCTCTGGATAGGTCTCGGGTGCTTCGCCGCAGTCCTCGCCGTCTGCTTCGTCCCGTTCCTCATCCTCGCCCCGGGCGGAGTCGCGCACAGCATCGGCACGCAGCTCGGGCGGCCGCTCCAGCTCGAGAGTCTCGGCGCGTCGCTCCTCCTCGCGGCCGAGCAGCTCGGCATCTACGACGCGACGGTGACGAACTCGCACGGCTCGCAGAACCTCGCCGGCTCGCTGCCAGACACGATCGCCTCCCTCCTGACCGCGTTCCAATTCGTCGCCGTCGGACTCGTCTGGGCGCTCTTTGCCGCGCGCGACCGGGGACGGGAGGGCTTGCTCACCGCGGGCGCCGCCACGGTCGCAGCCTTCGTCGCGTTCGGGAAGGTGCTCTCGCCGCAGTTCCTGATCTGGCTTCTTCCGCTCGTCCCCGCCGTGGCCGGCGCGGGCGGGCTGGCGGCGTGCGCCGTGCTCCTCGTCTCCCTCGTTACCACGCAGCTCTGGTTCCCGTTCCGCTACTGGGACGTGGTCGCGCTCGAGCCGGTCGGGTGGCTCGTGCTCGTCCGCGACCTCCTGCTCGTCGCGCTCTACGCGATCCTCTTGGTTGCTCTCAGTCGACAGGGACGCGAAGCGGCTCGCATCGCGTAGCGCGGCCCTCGGCGTCGCACTCGACCACCGCGCCCTCGATGCGCACGCCCCCGTCGGCGGGATGGAAGCGCACCGGCATGGCTGTCCGCATCCGCTCGATCGCGAGCTCGGCGCGGACGCCGATGACGGAGTCGTGCGGGCCGGTCATGCCCGCATCCGTGATCGCGGCGGTGCCTCCCGGCTGCACGCGCGCGTCGTTCGTCTGCACATGGGTGTGCGTGCCGATCACCGCGGTCACGCGGCCGTCGAGCATGCGGGCAAGGGCGACCTTCTCGCTCGTCGCCTCGGCGTGGAAGTCCACGACCACGACCTTGGCCTCGCGCCGGGCTTCTTCGACGAGATCGTCGACGATGAGAAACGGGCTCTGCGGCGGCGAGAGGAAGAGGGCGCCCTGGAGGTTGACCACAGCGACCGGCGTGCCGTCGGCTGCCGGCTGCACGGTGAGGCCTCGCCCCGGTCCGCCAAGGTTCTCCGGGCGGATGACGGGCCCCTCCCGCTCGAGCACCGGGATGATGTCTTTCTGGCGCCAGACGTGGTTGCCGAGCGTGATCACGTCGGCGCCCGCGGCGAGGATCTTGTCGGCGAGCTTCGCGGTGATCCCCACGCCGTCGGCGGCGTTCTCGCCGTTCACGATGCAGAAGCCGACGCCGAGCTCCTCCTTGAGCGAAGGCAGCCGAGCCTCGAGCGCTCGCCGGCCCGGTGGGCCGAAGACGTCTGCGATGAAGAGGATGACCAGGGTGGCTCTACGGGATCGCGAGCGAGCCGGCCGCGTGCACTTCGATGTGGACGTGCTGGCCGCGGTCCTGCGTGTAGCGGGCGAGCGCGGCCTGTTCGACCGAGGAGAGGTCGATGATCCGGCCGATCTTCGTCCGCCCTGCCGAGACGGTCATCCCGACGGTCAGCGCTGGGTCCGGCCGGAGGTTGGTCAGCGTGACGACGACCCCGGGGTTGCCCGACGGCTGGATGTCGATTCGGACGCCGTACGGCTTCCCGTTCACGATCTGATCCGAGACGGCCATCACGCTTCCGTCTACCGGCGTGTAGACGTCGGTGCCGGTCGGCGCGCCGACGTCGAGCCCGCCCGTCTCCGGTCCCACGCCTCCGCTGATCTGGTAGTAGCGGATGCCCGAGCTCGAGTCGCCGAAGAAGCGGTTGACCATCCGCTTCAGGAGGCCGGCGTTCGCCTGTGTCCCGATCGGGTCGAGCGCGAGCGTGCTCGCCCCCGAGGAGTGGTAGCCGATCGCGGTGACCCGGCTCTCGTTGATCGGGAGCTGGAGGCGGAGGGTGTCCTGCAGAGCGATGATCTGCGCCCGCGGCGGCCCCGCCGGCAGGAGCCGCGCGGTCGGCGCCGGGCCGGTGTTCGTGACCTCCGGGGTCTTGCCCGAACCGAATGCCGTGAGCATGAGCACGACGAGGCAGACGCACGCCACGACCGCCAATGCGGCCGTGCGTCGCGCCCTGCGAACCCTCGCGCGCATCGCTTGCCGTTCAGCGGCGCGGTAGGCAAGCCCGGGAGCCGGGGGCTGGGCCATCCGCGGCACGCTAGCGGAGGTGCCCACTGCTTTCAAACGGATACCGCGGTCCTCGTCGGGCTCAGGCAGGAGCGCGAGGGAGCCGTCCGTCTCGAAGGACCAGTCCCAGGGTGGAGGGCGGAGCCCGACCACATTCGCGGGGTTTGCAGGGACTTCATCCACCTGGTCGTAGGGAACGGGCGCTCTGGGCATGGTGAGCTAGCCTTGCGGCGTGGTAGCCGTCCTTCGCTCTCACCCTGCCAGGGGCGTCGGACGCTGAAAGCGCCGCTCCTCAGCGCGAACGGGGTGTCGCGGAGGTACGGGCGCATCGTCGCGCTCGCTCCCACGAGCCTCGAGGTGCACCCGGGAGACGCCCTCGCGCTCATCGGGCCCAACGGCGCCGGCAAGTCCACGCTGCTCTCCATTCTTGCGGGCGCGCTCGACCCGAGCGACGGCTCCGTGGCCGCGTCCGTGAACCATCGCGGCCCCAAGGTCGGCTGGGTCCCCCAGAAGCCGGCGCACTACCAGCGTCTCTCGCCGCGCGAAAACCTCGAGCTCTTCGCCCGGCTCGAGGGAGTCTCCGAGACGAAGGAGGTCGCGGACCGCTACATCGGCCTGCTCGACCTCCCGGACGACGGTCGTCTGACCGCCGAGCTCTCGGCCGGCAACCAGCAGCGGCTCAACGTCGCCGTCGCCCTCCTCGCCGGCCCCGAAGTCCTCCTCCTCGACGAGCCGACCGCGTCGCTCGACCCGCGCCAACGGCGCCTTCTCTGGCAGGTGGCTACCCAGGTCCGCGAGCGCCAGGGCGCCGTCGTCTTCGCAACGCAGAACCTCGAAGAGCTCGAGCGCTTCGCCACCCGCGTCGCCGTCCTCGTCGGCGGTGAGCTGGTCTTCGACGGCAGCCTCGAGCAGTTCAAGGCCGCTCCCGAGGCGGACGTGTTTGCGTGACGAAGACCCGCCTTCTCCTGAGGAAAGACCTGCGGATCCTCTCCCGCTCGCCGGTGCTCGTCGCGGCGCTGATCGTCTATCCGCTCGTCTTCGCCGCGCTCGTCGGCGCCGTCGTCCGCTACGCGGGCGATCGGCCCACCATCGCCTTCGTCGACCTCGACCACCTCCCCGAGCAGCTCACTGTCGGCGGCCAGACCTTCAACGTGCCCGAGGTTCTCGCCCAGGTGAACGAGAACGCCGAGCTCGTCCCGATGGACCAGGAAGAGGCAGACCGCAAGCTCGCGAACGGGGAGGTGAACGCGGAGATCATCGTGCCGCGCGGGTTCGCTTCGCGGCTCCGCGGGATGGTCGAGAGCCCGCAGCTCGAGCTGAAGACCGCGCGAGGCGGAATCGCGAGCCGGGTCGAGCAGCAGACACAGGCGCTCGTCTACGAGCTGAACCAGCGGCTGCAGGACGCCTACATCGACGCGAACCTCCAGTACGTGAACCTCATCGTCGAGGGCGGCACCGGCACCTTCCTCGGCAACGAGTTCGACGTGGTCGGGCTCCAGCGGGCGGGGGAGCTCCTCGCGGAGATCGAGCAGACGACGAAGGATCCGGCGATCGCCGAGCAGGCGCGGGAGCTCTCGACCTTCGTCCGCCAGGCGCAGCTTGCCCTCGGTGCCTCGGACAAGTCGCTCCGCGCGACGGCGAACCCGATCAAGCTCGAGGTCGACACCGAGGCCGGTCGCTCGTGGCTTCTCTCCGCGCAGCTCCAGGCGTATGCGCTTGCGCTCACGCTGGCGTTCATCTGCGTCCTCCTGGCAGCGGCGGCGATCGCGTCCGAGCGGGACGAGAACGTCATCGGCCGGCTGGCGCGTGGCCTCGTGGGCCTGACGAATCTCGTCGTCGTGAAGGTCGCCCTGGCGGCGCTCGTCGCGGTCGTGCTCGGGCTCGTGATCGCGCTCGTCTTCGGTGCCCTCGTGACCGTCTTCGACGTCACCGGTGGGGAGCCGTGGGAGAGGCTGCCGCTACTCGGCTTCGGCCTCGTGATCGCAGGAGCTGCGTTCGGCGCCTTCGGCGTCCTCGTCGGCGTGGTCGCGCGGGAGGCGCGGACGGCGGTGCTCGTCGCCTTCCTCGTCGCGCTTCCGCTCGTCCTCCTCGGGCTGCTTCCGGACGGAACCGTCCAGGCCGCGCACGTGATCTCGAAGGCGTTCCCGTTCTCGCACGCCGTCGACTTCTTCCAGTCCTCGCTCTATGACAATGACCCCTGGTCGACCCTTGCGCGCGAGGCCGCCTGGCTTGCCGGGCTCGCAGTCGCCTTCGGGGCGGCGGCCAGGCTCGGAATGCGAAGATTGCTGGCGTGAGCGCCTTTCCGGCCACCCGACTGCGACGCTTTCGGCGCACCGGCGCCCTCAGGGAGCTCGTCCGCGAGACGCGTCTCGACCTGCGCGACTTCGTCTATCCGCTCTTCGCCTGTCCCGGCTCCGGAGTCGAGAAGCCGCTCGAAGGTCTGCCCGGCATCGCGCAGCGCTCGGTAGACCGCCTCGCCGACGAGGCCGAGGAGCTCCTGGGGCTCGGGATCGGCGCGGTGCTTCTCTTCGGGATCCCGGAGGAGAAGGACGATGCCGCCTCAGGCGCCTACGACGAGGACGGCATCGTCCAGCAGGCCCTGCGTGCTCTCTCGGAGCGCGCGCCCGAGCTGGTGCTGCTCACAGACGTCTGCCTGTGCGAGTACACGTCGCACGGCCACTGCGGGGTCGTCGAGGGCGACGAGATCGTGAACGACCTCTCGCTCGAGGTGCTCGCGAAGACCGCGGTCAGCCACGCCGAGGCGGGCGCACATGCAGTCTGCCCGAGCGACATGATGGACGGGCGGGTCGGCGCAATCCGCGTTGCGCTTGACTCCGAGGGTTTCGAGCACGTGCCCATCGTCTCGTATGCGGCCAAGGCCGCCTCCGCCTTCTACGGGCCCTTCCGCGAGGCGGCCGAGTCGGCGCCTGCCTTCGGCGACCGGCGCAGCTACCAGATGGATCCCGCCAACGCCCGCGAGGCGCTGCGCGAGTGCGAGCTCGACCTCCAGGAAGGTGCGGACGCCCTGATGATCAAGCCGGCGCTGCCCTCCCTGGACGTCATCGCTGCGGCGAGGGCGCGCTTCGACGTCCCGATCTTCGCCTACAACGTGAGCGGCGAGTACGCGATGGTGAAGGCCGCCGCGGCGCGCGGCTGGCTCGACGAGCCCGCCGCCGCGATCGAGAGCCTGACGGCGATCAAGCGCGCAGGCGCGGACGTGATCGTCTCCTACTGGGCGAAGGAGCTGGCGGGCTGGCTGTAGGGACCAGTCTTTTCAGGCGCGCCCGGGGCCTCATTCCGGGCGGCGTCAATTCGCCGGTGCGTGCGTGGAATGCCGTCTCGGCCGGCGAGCCGTTCTTCGCGCGGCGCGGCGAAGGCGCCTACATCGAGGACATCGAGGGCCGCCGTTACGTGGACTGGGTCATGTCGTGGGGGCCGCTGGTTTTCGGCCACGCCGACACCGAGATCGTCGAGGCCGTGCAAGAGGCGGCCGCAGACGGGACGACCTTCGGCACGCCGACCGAGCGGGAGGTGGACCTCGCCGAGGAGATCGTGGACGCGGTGCCGTCGGTGGAGAAGGTGCGGCTGGTCTCGTCTGGCACGGAGGCCGCGATGAGCGCGATCCGACTCGCACGCGGCGCGACCCACCGCGACCGCATCCTCAAGTTCGCGGGCTGCTACCACGGCCACGCCGACGCGCTGCTCGCGGAGGCCGGCTCCGGCCTCGCCACCCTCGGGCTGCCGTCCAGCCCCGGCGTGCCTCGCGGCGCGGCGGGCGACACGATCGTCACCGCCTACAACGACGTCGACGCCGCTGCTGCCGCCGTCGAGCGCTACGGCGAGGGTCTCGCGGCGATGATCGTCGAGCCGATCGCCGGGAACATGGGCGTCGTCCCGCCCGCGCCGGGGTTCCTCGAAGCCCTGAGGACCCTGTGCGACGCTTCCGGCGCCCTCCTCGTCTTCGACGAGGTGATCACCGGCTTCCGCGTCGCGCGCGGCGGGGCGCAGGAGCTCTTCGGGATCACGCCGGACCTCACCGTGCTCGGGAAGATCGCGGGTGGAGGCCTTCCGCTCGCGGCCTTCGGCGGACGCGCGGACGTGATGGACGAGCTTGCGCCCGCCGGGCCGGTGTACCAGGCGGGCACGCTCTCCGGGAACCCGCTGGCGACGGCCGCCGCTCTCGTCGCCCTGCGGCGGCTTCGTGACCGCGAGGTGTACCGGCGCCTCGAGGAGACCGGCGCGGCCCTCGAGGCGGGCCTGTCGGCAACCGGCGTCACCGTGCAGCGCGTCGGCGGGATGCTGACCGCCTTCATGCAGGACGGGCCGGTCTGGAACTTTGCCTCCGCCCAGGGGGCCGACACCGCCCGCTACGGGGAGCTCTTCCGGCACCTGCTCGAGCGCGGTGTCTACGTCGCCCCGTCCCAGTTCGAGGCCATGTTCGTCTCGACGGCGCACGGCCCGGCCGAGGTCGAGCGCACCGTCGAGGCGGCCCGGGAGCTCATTGGCTGAAGTGAACGAGATAGTCGCGGCGGGATACGACCGGGTGGCGGATCGCTACGTGGAGCTCGAATCCCCGGGTACTCCCTGGCCGCGCATGCGGCGACTCCAAGGGCTGTTGAAGCGAATTCCCCAGGGGGGTGAGGTCCTCGATGTCGGCTGCGGCAACGGAGTGCCCGCGCTCGGGGCGATTGCCGAACGGCATCGCGCGACGGGAATCGACCTGTCGTCTGCGCAGATCGAGGCCGCCGCACGCAGCGTCCCCGAGGCGCGTCTTTTCCACGCGGATATATCCGCGTGCGACTTCGGTCACGGCAGTTTCGACGCGATCGTCGCTCTCTATGTCCTCGAGCACATTCCGAGGGAGAATCACCGGCAGCTCATCGCTCGTTTCTTCCGCTGGCTTCGGCCAGGCGGCTATCTGCTCTTCACGACCGAGCCCAGCGAAGATCCCGGCACCGTGGGCGAATGGCTCGACGAGCCGATGTTCTTCTCGCAGTTCGACCAGGCAACGACGAGGCGGATCGTCGAGGGCGTGGGATTCGAGCTTCTGGATCAGGAGGTCGAGGCTCAACTCGAGGGCGACCAGGAGATCGCCTATGTGTGGTTTCTGGCGAGGAAGGGGTCATGACTGCCGGCTCGGCCACGATCTGGGAGACGATCGCCGTCGAGGCCGGGCGGGAGAGCGAGCTCTGGGCCGCCGCGCTCCGGCCCGAGCCCGAGCGCGAGGAACAGGCGGTCTTCTCGCCGCTTGCGGAGGAGCGCTTTGCCGTCGGGCTCGAGACCATCTACGAGGGCTATCTCCTGCACTACGGCAAGCCACGGCTTTTCCGCGCCGACGACCGCGACACGCGCATTCTCCTCGGCGACTACCTCTACGCGCACGGCCTCGTCCGCGTTGCCTCGCTCGGTGACGTCGAGGCCGTCGGGGCTCTTGCCGAGCTCCTCTCCCTCTGCGCCCACCTTCGAGCGCAGGGCCTTCCCGGCGACGGCGAGGCCTGGGCCGCGACCGTCGCGACGCTCGACGGGGGCGCCGAGGGGAGCGACGAGGCTCGCGGTCGTGCCCTTGCCCTCCACGCCGAGCGAGTGGAGTAGGATCCTGCCCGCATGAGCGCGCTCGTCACAGCGATCTTGCTCGGGGCCGAGAAGACCCCGGCCGAGGAAGGTCGGGACGTCGTCCTCGTCATGCTCGCTACGGGCGCCGTCTTCCTCGGCGTCATCCTGGTCGGCCAGCTGTTTCGCTACATGGGCCACCGCCGCAAGGAACGCCGCGCCGCTCGCCGGGCGTATTAAGGCGCAAGACCTACCCGGATAGACTCAAGTCGTGCCCGCGGCCGACCTCCGCTCCTGGATCGACGAGCTTCGCCGAGCCGGCGAGCTGGTCGAGATCGAGCCCGAGGTCGACCCGTATCTCGAGGTGACTGAGATCGTCGACCGGACGGTCAAGTCCGGCGGCCCGGCGCTCCTCTTCAAGAACCTCAAGGGCTCCGAGCACCCGCTTCTCGCCAACCAGTTCGGGACGGAGCGGCGGATGGCGATGGCCTTCGGCGAGCCCTCCCTGGACGCCGTCGGCCAGAAGCTCGGCGACGTGCTCGAGATGCAACCCCCGCAGGGCATCGTCGAGAAGGTGAAGGGCCTCGGGAAGCTGAAGCGCCTCGCCGACTCGATGCCGAAGTCGGTCCGGAGCGGCGCGGTCCAGGACGTCGTCCTCGAGCCGGACCTCGACGTCCTGCCGATCCAGCACTGCTGGCCCGGAGATCCGGCGCCGTTCATCACGCTGCCCGCGGTGATCACGAAGGACCCGCGCACGGGGACGCGCAACGTCGGCATGTACCGGATGCAGAAGATCGACTCGCGTACGACCTTCATGCACTGGCAGATCCACAAGGACGGCGCCGCCGACTGGCGCGGCATGGGCGACCGGCTCGACGTTGCGGTCGCGCTCGGGTGCGACCCGGTGACCACCTACTCCGCGAGCGCGCCGCTCCCGAAGCACATCGACGAGTTCATGCTCGCCGGCTTCCTCCGCGGCGAATCCGTCGAGCTCGTCCCCGCAAAGACCGTCGACCTCGAGGTGCCCGCGAACGCGGAGATCGTCCTCGAGGGCTACATCGAGAAAGGCGAGCTCGGGACCGAGGGGCCCTTCGGCGACCACACCGGCTACTACTCGCCGGCCGAGCCGTTCCCGATCTTCCACCTCACCTGCATGACGATGCGGCGCGACGCCGTCTACCCGTCGATCGTGGTCGGGGTGCCGCCCGCGGAGGACGCCTGGCTGGGCAAGGCGACCGAGCGGATCTTCCTGCCGGCCATCAGGATGACGGTCCCGGAGATCGTCGACTACGACCTTCCGGTTGCGGGCGCGTTCCACAACTGCGTCATTGTCTCGATCCGCAAGGGCTTTCCGGGCCACGCGAAAAAGGTCATGCACGCGATCTGGGGGCTGGGGATGCTGTCGCTTTCGAAGTCGGTGGTCGTCGTGGACGAGTTCGTCGACGTGCACGACTACGAGCAGGTCTTCTTCCACGCCTGCGCGAACGTCGACCCGGGGCGGGACCTGGTCATCTCCGAGGGCCCGACCGACCAGCTCGACCACGCCGCGTCCATGTACTGCTACGGCGGCAAGGTCGGAATCGACGCGACCCACAAGTGGGAGAGCGAGGGCGCCCGCGAGTGGCCGGAGCCCATCGAGATGAGCCAGGAGGTTCGTGACCTGGTCGACCGGCGCTGGGGCGAGTACGGCCTCGGGCCCTCCGAGGCTCAGAACGGCGGAATTTCCCAGGTCTTGCGGCAAACGGTACGTCGTTGACACATGCGCGGAAGGCCGGGAAGAATGCCGGAGCTTGTGACAGGGGCCGCACTATGAAGGGAGCTGGGTGGCGGACGATCTAGAGCGGCCGGCTGAGCCGGCCCACGAGGATTCCGAGCAGCACCTCCCGGCCCCGTCGATCCTCCCCTTCGCCTTCGCGGGCGGGATCGCCCTCATCCTCATCGGGCTGATCATCAACTGGTGGCTCGCGGTCGCCGGGGGCGTTCTCGCACTCCTGTTCGGCTTCGCCTGGATCCGCGACGTGACCCGCGACGTCCGGGCGGCTCCCGAGCCCGAGCCAGTCGTCGCCGAGGAACCTGTCTCCGAGCTGGCGGCCGAGGAGGAAGAGGGCCCCGAGGAGCCCGAGCGGTATCCGCGCAGCGTCTTCCTCGAGCTCTCGACGCTCGGCATCGGCGCGGCGATCGGCGCGCTCGTCACGGTCCCGGCGCTCGGCTTCATGATCGCGCCCGCCTTCGTCGGCCAGGGCGACGACGACGTCGACCTCGGGCCGCTCGACAACTTCCCCGAGCAGCAGTACGTGATCGCGCAGTTCAACTCGAAGAAGGACGAGCCGCAGGACGTCGGCCGGCGCGCGGCCTTCATCCGGAACAATGGCCAGCAGAACGGCGTCCCGAGCTTCACGATCATCTCGAACCGCTGTGCCCACGTCGGCTGCCCGACCCAGCCGCAAGGCCTTCCCGGCGACGCGAAGAACATCGACACCGACGCCGGCCCGGTCACGATCACGCCGGTGGCGAGCGTCTCCGGCTTCCAGTGCCCCTGCCACGGAGGCGCCTACGACGCCGAGGGGAACCGCGTCGCCGGCCCGCCCGTCCGCGCGCTCGACCGCTACGAGTTCATGATCAGGAACGGCAACCTCGTCCTCGGCACGCGCTACAGCGTCGGCAAGGTCACCGGGCAAGGAGCCGACGCGAAGATCTATGCGTACAAGCGCTACGACCCGGGCCAACACGTGGACGGGCTCGAGCAGTACCTCTGGCCGGTCCCCCCATATGAGGGCGGCAGCTAGTGGCCAGAACGAAGTCGAAGCGCCAGCAACAGCTCGAGCAGGCCGTGATGATCCCGGTCGACTGGCTCGAGGAGCGCTCCGGCCTCGTCGGCGGGATCAAGTACTTCCTCTTCCGTAAGGTTCCGGCCGAGACGAACTGGTTCCACACGCTCGGGTCGGCGACCCTCACCGCCTTCCTCGTCCAGGCGGTCACGGGCGTCATCCTCGCCATGTACTACAAGCCGGCGCCGGACGAGGCCTATGCCTCCATCCAGCACATCACGAACGACCTCACTCTGGGCTGGCTCGTGCGCGGCATGCACAGGTGGGGAGCGAGCGTCTTCATCATCCTGCTCTTCCTGCACATGGGGCGCGTGTTCCTCTTCGGCGCCTACAAGTACCCGCGGGAGCTCAACTGGCTCGTCGGCGTGATCCTCTTGACGATGGCGCTCGGCGAAGGGCTCACCGGCTACCTGCTGCCCTGGGACCAGACCGCGTACTGGGCCACCGTCGTCGCGATCAACATCAACGCGAACGCCCCGATCGTCGGCCCCTACCTCGGCGAGTTCCTCCGCGGCGGCGCCGAGATCGGAAACGACACGTTAGCCCGCTTCTACTCGCTGCACATGCTCGTGATCCCGGGCGGCTTGTTCGCGCTCATCGGGCTGCACCTCTATCTCGTCGTGCGCCTCGGGATCACCGCGCCGCCTTGGACGAAAGCTGCAGGCGGTTACGAGGAGGTCGGGGACGGCCGGGC
>Ga0190270_10000610_pt1 | contig 15655 bp, 21 predicted proteins | sample Popmic320T_FD_133748 | JGI IMG/M metagenome (GOLD analysis project Ga0190270, IMG submission 133748) | Populus adjacent soil microbial communities from riparian zone of Weber River, Utah, USA - 320 T | ecosystem: Environmental > Terrestrial > Soil > Riparian zone | place: USA: Utah | collected...
GCCGGCCCACGCCGCGTCTGGACCGACTCCAAGGGTTTGCTCTGGGTCAGCTTCTGGCACTCCGGCGAGGTCGGCGTGTATGACCCAGCGGGCAAGACCTGGACGACCTGGCTGTTGCCGAGCAATCCGGGCAGCGGCTGCTATTCGGTTTATGTCGACGAGCAGGACAAGGTCTGGCTCACCGACTTCATGACCAACGCGATTGTCCGCTTCGATCCCAAGACCGAGAAATTTGAGAGCTTCCCGAGCAGCCAGCGCGGCGCGCAGGTGCGCCAGATGCTGGGCCGCCCCGGCGAGGCCTGGGGCGCGGAATCCGGCAACAGCCGGCTGGTTGTGGTCCGCTATTAACGCTGGCTGGCCCCGCCAGCCTTGCGTGCGGCCGCGAAATGCTACATTTGCCGCGTCATGACGCAGGCAACCACCCGCCGCCGTTTTCTGCAGCTCGCTGCCAGCCTGCCCTGCCTCGCCGCAACGAGCCGTCCCGCATTGTCGCGCGATGAAGCCCTGATCGGCAATCTGATACGCGACGCACGCGTTCATCCGCGGATTTCACAGCGCATGGATTTTATTTCGCGCGCGCTGCTCGGCATCCGCTACCAGGCCAACACGCTGATCGGCAGCTCCCGGCAGCCGGAGGTGTTCGTCGTGCGCGCCGATGCATTCGATTGCGTCACCTTTTGCGAGGTCGTGTTGGCCGCTGCGATGGCGCGCGACTTCCAGGCCTTTGGAAATTCGCTCCGCACCATCCGTTACGAGAACGGCAAAGTGGAGTGGAGCGACCGCAACCACTATTTCGCCGAGTGGATCAGGCGCGCCAACGAGAAGGGCATCGGCCGTTCGGTGGCGATGCAACCGTCGGTCACGGTCGACAAGATTGTGAACTGGAAGGACCAGGGCCGCCGCCAGGTGTCGATTGCGGCGATCCCGAGGGCGACGTTCCAGGCCAACCGGCACCTGCTTGCGGCCGGCGATGTGATCGGGTTCGTTTCGCGGCGTCCACATCTTGATTTCTATCACACCGGTCTGATCGCATTCGGCAAGAACAGCGAAGTGTTGCTGCGCCACGCCTCGCAGAGCCGCCGCCGCACCCTGGACGAGAGAATAGATTCGTTCTTCGACGCTAATCAGGTGAGCCACGTCACGCTCACGCGCGCAGTCGAATCTGCATAAGCCGGAATGGTGCGTTGAAACGAAAGCGCACAGCGCGGAAGAGCCGGACGCGGGTTGCGCGCCTTCATGCGCCCGCCACGGTGAATGCGCTGGTGCGGACAGCCGCCGCGCGGCTCAAGCGGGCCAAGGTCGTTTTCGCTCACGGCACCACCGATCCAGCGGCGGAAGCAGCCTTCATCGTCGCTGAGACGCTGAAAATCCATCCAGATCGCGTCGAGGCGCTGGCCGGGCGGGGCGTCCCCGCCGCGCAGCAGCAGGCGATTGAGGCGCTGGTCGCGCGGCGCATCGAGACGCGCAAGCCGGCCGCGTATCTGTTGAAGCGGATCTACATGCACGGCGTGCCATTCCATATCGACGAGCGCGCGATCGTGCCGCGCTCCTATATCGGCGAAATTCTCGACGACGAATTGTTCGAGACATTGATCGATCCGAGCAAGGTCAAATCCGTGCTCGACCTTTGCACCGGCTCCGGCTGTCTCGCGATCCTTGCGGCGATGCGGCTTCCGAAAGCGAAGGTCGACGCTGCCGATCTGTCCAAGGATGCGCTCGCGGTGGCCCGGAAGAACGTCGTGCTGCACCGGATGCAGCGCCGCGTCCGGCTCGCACACGGCGATCTGTTCGCGCCGCTGGCCGGCCGGCGCTACGATCTGATCGTGTCCAATCCGCCCTATGTCGACGCCAGGGGCATGCGCGGCCTGCCGCCGGAATGCCGGCACGAGCCGGCGCTGGCGTTCGACGGCGGCAAGGACGGCATCGCGGTCGTGAGGCGGATCATCGAGCACGCCGGCCGCCATCTCACGTCAGGCGGCGGGCTTCTCTGCGAGGTCGGCCGCTGCCGCCCTGCGCTGGAGCGCGCCTATCCGCAGATGCGGTTTCTCTGGCTCGACACCGAAGCGAGCAGCGGCGAGGTGTTCTGGCTCGATGCTACCCAACTCACCGTCATTCCGGGGCGCCCGCGTTAGCGGGCGAGCCCGGAATCCAGACGTGGATTCGGAGGTTGCGTCTGGATTCCGGATCGCGCCTTCGGCGCGTCCGGAATGACGAATCCCGCTACGCCGCGGCCTGCTTGCCCTTCGGCTGCACTTCGGCGGTGTAGTCGTCCATCAGCTGCTTGGTGATGGCGGCCGGCGTGAACGTCCACTGCGCGATCTCGGACACCGCCGTCACCTCGGCCGCGGTGCCGGTGATGAAGCACTCGGCGAAGCCCGATAGCTCCTCCGGCATGATGCGGCGCTCGATCACCTCGATGCCGCGCTTCTTCGCCAGCATGATCGCGGTCGTGCGGGTGATGCCGGCGAGGAAGCAATCGGCGGTCGGCGTGTGGATCTTGCCGTCCTTGATGAAGAAGATGTTGGCGCCGGTGCATTCCGCGACGCGGCCCTGCCAGTCCAGCATCATGGCGTCGGCGTAGCCTTTGCGCTCGGCCTGGTGCTTGGAGATGGTGCAGATCATGTAGAGGCCCGCGGCCTTGGCGAGACATGGCGCGGTCTTCGGATCGGGGCGGCGGTACTCGGCCAGATCGAGCCGGATGCCCTTGAGGCGCTGCTCCGGGTCGAAATAGCTCGGCCACTCCCACGTGGCCACGGCCAGATGAATCTTGTTCTGCTGGGCGGAGACACCGAGTTGCTCCGAGCCGCGCCAGGCGATGGCGCGCACGTAAGCCTCTTTCTGATTGTTCTTGTCGAGCACCTGCCGCTTGGCGGCGTCGATCTCGGCGGCGGAATAGGGAATTTCAAAGTCGAGGATGTTGGCCGAGCGCTTCAGTCGCTCCGAGTGCTCGGTGCCTTTGTAGATCGTGCCGCCGTAGGCGCGCTCGCCCTCGAACACGGCGCTGGCGTAGTGCAGGCCGTGGGTCAGCACGTTGATCTTGGCGTCCGCCGTCGAAACCAGCTTGCCGTCGAACCAGATCAGGTCCGGGCGTTGGTCGAAGGGCACGGCCATGGCATTCCCTCCTGCATGGGAGCCGATTGGCCCCTCAATCGCCGCTTTTGCTTCGCAGCTCAAGTCCCGATATGTTTGGGACCGAGCCATGAGAGCGCGCTTCCCAAAGCGGTTCAAGACAACCGCCAAACCGAGGGTCGGCGGCACGATCCTTTCGTGAGGTCGCCTCTTTGGGTAACAATCAAACCAAAATATGTCAATATGGCTGACGTAAATTTGACCCTCGCCAATCGCGCCGCCTCGGCCTCGGCGGAGACTGCTCAGTCGGCCGAGCCGATCTGGGACCTCATAGAGCTGCTGTTCTTCGCCTACCGGGATTTCGTCAGCGACCCGGATGATGTGCTGGCCAAGTTCGGCTTCGGCCGGGCGCACCACCGCGTGCTGCATTTCGTCAACCGGCACCCCGGCATCAAGGTCGCCGACTTGCTCGACGTGCTCAAGATCACCAAGCAGTCGCTGGGCCGCGTCCTCAAGCAACTCGTCGACGAGGGCTACGTCGTGCAGAAGGAGGGCGAGAATGATCGCCGCCAGCGCCTGCTGTTCGTCACCCCGAAGGGTGAGACGCTCGCCATGAAGCTGGCCGGCCTGCAGACCGAGCGGATCGCACGGGCGCTGTCCGAACTGGGCCCGAACGCGCACGAGCAGGCCCGGCGCTTCCTGATCGCCATGACCGACGCCGACGGCCGCGACGGCGTGCAGAAGCTGGTCGCGCGCGCCGACCGCATGCGGCGTCCGCGGCCGTGACCCCCCTGGGGGAATGATGACCCCTGTTCCGATTTCCGTTCCGCCCGCCGACGACGCGCCGCATCTGCTGGTGGTCGACGATGACCGCCGCATCCGCGACCTGCTGTCACGCTTCCTTACCGGCGAGGGTTATCGTATCTCGACTGCGGACTCGGCGGCTGCCGCGCGCGCCAAGCTCAGCGGCATGAGCTTCGACCTGATGATCCTCGACGTGATGATGCCCGGCGAGACCGGCTTCGAGTTCGCGAAGTCGATCCGCACCACGTCGAGTGTGCCGATCCTGATGCTGACGGCGCGCGACGGCGCGGAAAGCCGCATCACCGGGCTCGAGATCGGCGCCGACGATTACGTATCCAAGCCGTTCGAGCCGCGCGAGCTTTCGCTGCGCATCGCCAGCATCCTCAAGCGTGTGCGGCCCATGGCGACGCCGCCGCAAGAGTCGCTGCGGTTCGGCGAATTCGTGTTCCACATCGGCCGCGCCGAGCTTCGCAAGGGCGACACAATGGTGCGCCTCACCGACCGCGAGCGCGAGATGCTCCAGGTGCTGGCCGCCTCGCCCGGCGAAACGGTGCCGCGCATGGCGCTCGCCGGCAACGGCGGCGCGGTGAACGAGCGCGCGGTCGACGTGCAGGTCAACCGGCTGCGCCGCAAAATCGAGCGCGACCCCGCCAACCCGCTGATCGTGCAGACGGTGCGCGGCATCGGCTACCGCCTGGTGGTGTCGTCGTGACGACGCTCGATCTCGGCATGGCGCGGCTGCGCTCGGCAGCGAACCGTATGTCCACCGGCTGGACCCGCTTCGGCCGCCTGGCCAAGGCGATGATGCCGAAGGGCCTCTACGCCCGCTCGCTGCTCATCATCATTGCCCCGATGGTAATTCTGCAGTCGGTGGTGGCGTTCGTCTTCATGGAGCGGCACTGGACGCTGGTGACTCAGAACCTGTCCGCGGCCGTGGTGCGTGACATCGCGGCGCTGATCGAATTGTCGAAGGCGCAGGCGCAGGATCCGGAGCAGGCGCTGGTCAAGAAGATCGCGCTGGAACGGCTCGGCTTGGTGGTCGATTTCCTTCCCGTCGCGGACATGCCGCCGCCCGGGCCGAAGCCGTTCTTCTCGCTGCTCGACCAGGCGCTGTCGCGGGAGCTGCGCCGCCAGATCGGGCGGCCATTCTGGACCGATACGGTCGGCCGCTCGGCGCTCGTTGAAATCCGCATTCAGCTCGACAACTCGATCATGCGGGTGCTGGCGCGGCGCAGCCAGGCCTATGCGTCGAACTCGGAGATCTTCCTGCTCTGGATGGTCGGCACGTCGCTGGTGCTGCTGACCGTCGCGGTGTTGTTCCTGCGCAACCAGATCAAGCCGATCCTGCGGCTCGCCGACGCGGCGGAGAGCTTCGGCAAGGGCCGCGATGCGCCGAACTTCCGGCCTCGCGGCGCGCGCGAGGTGCGCCGCGCCGCGCAGGCGTTCCTGGAGATGAAGCAGCGCATCGAGCGCGCCATCGAGCAGCGCACCGCGATGCTGGCCGGCGTGTCGCACGATCTGCGCACCGTGCTGACCCGCTTCAAGCTGGAGCTTGCGCTGCTCGGCGACGTGCCCGAGGCCGAGATGCTCAAGAAGGACGTCGACGAGATGGGCCGCATGCTCGAGGCCTACCTCGCCTTCGCGCGCGGCGACGCCGGCGAGAACGCCGCGCCGACCGACATGGCGGCCTTCCTCGACGAGCTGAAGGCCGATGCCGAGCGCAATGGCCATAAGACCAGCGCGGTTTTCCACGGCCCGCCGATCGTCACGGTCAAGCCGGCGGCGTTCAAGCGCTGCCTCGCCAACCTCGTTTCGAACGCGTCGCGCTACGCGCCGTCGATCGCCATCACCGGCCACCGCGACCACCGCTGGCTGACGGTGACGGTCGACGACGACGGGCCCGGCATTCCGGCCGCGATGCGCGAGGAGGTGTTCAAGCCGTTCCTGCGGCTCGATGACGCGCGCAACCAGGACGAGGGCGGCACCGGACTTGGCCTTGCCATCGCGCGCGACATCGCGCGCTCGCATGGCGGCGAGATCACGCTGAGCGACAGTCCGCTCGGGGGACTAAGGGCGGCGGTAAGAGTTCCTGTTTAGGCGGCCGCGCGTTCGCGGCCGCGGCGCCCGGTGCGCCGCGAGCGCTGCGTCATGGCGCGGGCCCGCTCCGGCAGCTTGCAAAGCTCGTCGAGCATGCCGGCGAAGCGCTGGCCGCGCGCTAACTCGCGGTCGAGCGCGGCCAGCGTCTTGGCGTGGCCGTCATCGTCGTCGTCGGCCCAGGTGCGCAGCACGTTGGCGAACAGCAGCGCCAGCCCCTGCGCGCGCAGCATGCCCTTCGGGCCGGACGCGCCGATGTCGGCGGCGGTCAGCATCCATTGCTGCGAGCGCACCGCGAGGCCGTTGAGCGCCAGCGCGAGGCCTGGGTTGCACGACACCGAACGCATCAGCGAGCGCACCGCCTCCTTGTGCGGCTCGAGGATCTCGAGCCGCCGCATCAGCACGTCGAACAGCCGCTCGCGCGGCGATTCCTCCGCCATGTCGGCATCGATGCTGGCCAGCAACGCGCGGTCGGTCTCCTTGATATGGGCGGCGAGGATCGACAGCGTGGATGCGAATTCGGCGCGCAACTCGGCGAGCGACAGCTTCGCATCGGACGCGATCTGGGAGAGGCCGATCTGCTCGAACGGATGCTCGGCCAGAAGCGACATCAAGCTGGCGATCGCCCTGTCCCGGTTGGAGCGGCTGCCGGCGCCGGTCTCCGCGGCGCGCGAACTGGAGCGGCGTTTGGACTTGCGGGCCATGGCTGAACTCCTGAAGCTCTGAACGCTCGGTCTGCCTTCAATCTAGGCTTTCATCCGGGCCGTTCCAAGGCGCGGATCAGCGCGTCAGCCCGCCAGCTCCCGCCCGCGCTTGGTGGCGGCGGCCACCGCCCTGGTCATCAGCGGCTCGACGCCGTCCCTGGCCATCAGCACCGCCAGCGCAGCTGCGGTGGTGCCGCCGGGCGAGGTCACGTTGGCGCGCAGCGTCGCGGCATCGAGCGTCGAGCGATGCAGCAACTCGCCCGAGCCTGCCACGGTCGCCCGCGCCAGCCTCGCAGCCAGCGCCGGCGGCAGTCCCGCCGCGGCGCCGGCGCGCGCCATCGCCTCGGCGAGCAGGAACACGTAGGCCGGACCGGAGCCCGACACCGCGGTGACGGCATCGATCAGATCGTCGTCGTCGATCCATTCCACCGCGCCGATGGCGGACAGCAGGGCGTGGACCAGCTTGCGGCCGGACGTGCGGACCTTGGCGTTGGGCACCGCCACGGTGATGCCGCGGCCGATCGCGGCCGGCGTGTTGGGCATGGCGCGCACGATCGCGACGCCGGGCAGGGCGCGCTCGAGAAACTTGAGCGTTCGTCCGGCCATGATCGACACCACGACGGTCTTGGGTCCGACAAGCGTGGCCAGCGGCGGCACCGCGTCGGGCGCGACCTGCGGCTTCACCGCGACGACCAGCGCCGCGACGTTGCCGATCTTGCCCTTGGGATTGATGCGCACGCCGCGCCCGGCCAGCGCCTTGATCGACCTCCCCGGCTGCGGGTCGATGATGACGACCTTGCTCGGCGGCAGCTTGAGCGCGAGCCAGCCGTCGAGCATAGCGCCGCCCATCTTGCCGGCGCCGACCAGCACCAGCGTTCCGGGGATTTTTGCGAGCGAATTGGCTGGTCTTGCTGACTTTGCCATGACGTCCTCGGTGTCATCGTCCGCGAAAGCGGACGATCCAGTAATCGCGGGCGTTGCGAACCATCCGAAATCGCGCGGACAATCCGCAAACGCGATTACTGGATGCCCCGCTTTCGCGGGGCATGACAAGCCGATTGTTGGGAAAGTTGGGCCTAGGCCTCGCCCGAGGTCTCGAACATGGCGGCGTCGAGCGCCGCCCGTGCCGGCTTGCCGGCCCAGACCACGAACTGGAATGCCGGGAAGTAGCCTTCGCAGGCCTCCAGCGCGGTCGAGAGCACCGACTGGCACTGCTGGTTCGACGGCTCCAGGCCGCCCGAAAGCACCAGCGCGTGGCGGAACATCACCATGCCGTCCTTGCTCCACAGGTCGAAATGCCCGACCCAAAGCTGCTCGTTGATCAGCGAGATGAGCTGCTGGACTTCGCCGCGGCGGCGCTCCGGCACCTTGAGATCGAACGCGCAAGCCAGATGCAACGCCTCGATGTCGTTCATCCACGTGAAGGAAACCTGGTAGTCGCTCCAGCGGCCGGCGATCAGGATGGTGATCTCGTCGTCACCCGCGCGCTCGAACGACCAGTCGTTCACCGAAGCGATGCGCTCGACCACATCGAGGGGGTTGATTCGTGATTCTTCGGATAGACCGCTGAGGGCCATGCCGTCTCCACTTCGCCGTTGGAGTAGGATTGATGCGCACGACACACGCGCTCGCCACGCAAAGGCACGCCCCGCCAAGGGATCGACTTTGACGCAGCACCGGCTCACGACTCAGGGGTTGATCGGCACGAAGCGAATCACTTCGCCGTTCGAATATAGCCACCCGGAGTCCGCGCGCAACACACCGTTCGTGGGTCGAAGTCTTTGAAGAATCGTGGTGATTCGGGCAACTGTGGAAAACTGGTCATCCACAGCGTTTCGCGAAGTTGACACTCGCGCCCGGAAGAGTCCGTGGAATCAGTCGTCAAACAGGCTTGAAACCGACTCTTCCTTCGCGGTCCTCGCGATCGCTTCGCCGATCAGGCTGGCGATCGGCAGCACGCGGATGTTCCTGGCGCCGCGCACGCTGTCGGTCGGCTGGATCGAATCCGTGATCACCAGTTCCTTGAGCCGCGAGCCGGTGATGCGGGTCGCCGCTCCGTTGGAGAGCACGCCGTGGGTGATGTAGGCATAGACGTCGGTGGCGCCGTCCTTGAGCAGCGCCTCGGCTGCATTCACCAGCGTGCCGCCGGAGTCGACGATGTCGTCGACCAGGATGCAGGTGTAGCCGCGCACCTCGCCGATCACGTTCATCACCTCGGATTCGCCGGCCCGCTCGCGACGCTTGTCGATGATGGCGAGCGGCGCGTTGATGCGCTTGGCGAGGCCGCGGGCGCGCACCACGCCGCCGACATCGGGCGACACCACCATCAGCTTGCTGAGGTCGAAGCGCTCCTTGATGTCGCGTACCATCACCGGCGAGGCGAACAGGTTGTCGGTCGGGATGTCGAAGAAGCCCTGGATCTGCCCGGCATGCAGGTCGCACGTCAGAACCCGGTTGGCGCCGGCATGGGTGATCAGGTTGGCGACCAGCTTGGCCGAGATCGGGGTGCGGGGGCCGGGCTTGCGGTCCTGCCGGGCGTAGCCGAAATACGGGATAACCGCGGTGATCCGGCTCGCCGACGAGCGCCGCAGCGCGTCGGTGATGATCAAGAGCTCCATCAGGTGGTCGTTGGCCGGATACGAGGTCGACTGGATGATGAACGTGTCTGCGCCGCGCACGTTCTCCTGGATCTCGACGAACACCTCCATGTCGGCGAAGCGCCGGACCTGGGCTTTGGTCAGCGGAGTCTTGAGGTAGGCCGCAATGCCCTCGGCGAGTTGGGGATTCGAGTTGCCGGCGACGAGCTTGATTGCTCCATTCCTCGCCGCCATCGGTATCTCCCACGCCACGCGGCCAACGCCACGGCCTCGCCCGCGTCCTGATAACAAGCAAGGGGAACCCCGGCAATACGGGCGTTTCGTTGTCCCGATGCTTTTTGGTGCGATTTTACCGGGGGTTAGGTGGGTCGAGAGCTCGCTCCGCTCGTCCCCGCGAAAGCGGAGACCCCGAGCGATAAGGCAACCACGATGATGTGGCCCTGGATTCCCGGCATAAGGTGAGCGAAGCGACGCCGTGTTCGACGGTTATGCGCGGGAATGAGCGAACGATGGGCTATCGCTTCGCCTGGGCGATTTTTTCGACCGCCGCGGAGCTCTTGTTGAGAATGTCGATCACCTGGGCGCTGTAGCAGCCGCGGACCTTGGAGGTTTCCTTCACGGTGTCCCGCACCTCTTGCGAGTTGCGCAAGGAGCCCTTCCGAGCCGCCTTCTGCGCGTCGGCGAGCCGCTTCTGCGCGGCGAGGGTGTTATCGATCACCGCGGAATCGCTCGAGAACTGAAACCCCTTCGCCTCGCAAACGCATTTCTGCTCAAGCAGCGTCTTCTTGACCGTGAGGCAGGAAATCTTCTCCCGGTGGTCGACCGTGTTCTTGTCGCTGGCGAACGGAAGCGCGCTGCCCCGGAGCGTCTGCAGGCGGTTCGCGCACTCGCCCATCTTGGTGTTGGGCCCGCCGGCCGCGACCTTCGTCTTCTCCAGCTCGGCGATCTGCATGTTGAGCGCCTTCATTTCTTCTTTGTGCGCGGTCATGCAAGCGATCAGCGCCGGGGCGGGGTAGGCCGGATGGGACATGAGCAGCACGCCCGCAACAGCAAGGACGTGTGATATGACTTTGCGATTCATCGTCATCACCAGGTTCGCGATCGAATCCGATCGGCCGAAGATAGCGGCCGCAACACTAACCCGCCAGGGTGATGGCGTTGACGTGCCGCCCGTAGTCCGGCTCGGCGCGATGCGTGGTGCGGCGGTAGGAATAGAACCGCGTCGGGTCGGCGTAGGTGCAGAGCGCGAGGTTGTCGATGGCGGCGAGGCCGAGCCGTTTCAGCCGCGCCACGACGTAGCCCGGCAGGTCGAACATGAAATGGCCGGGCTGGCCCGGGGCGAAGAAGCGCGCGTTGTCCGCGTCGGACGCCACGAACTTCTCCACCAGCTCGGCGCCGACCTCGTAGCTCGGCTGGTGGATCATCGGCCCGGCCGCCGCGACGATGCGCGAGCGCGACGCGCCGAGCCGCTCCATCTCGACAAGGGTTGCCTCCAGCACGCCGCCGAGAGCGCCGCGCCAGCCGGCGTGCGCCGCGCCGATCACCTGCGCCTGCGGGTCGGCGAACAGCACCGGTCCGCAATCCGCGGTCGAGACGCCGATCGCCAATGCCTTCTCGCGCGTCACGATGGCGTCGGCATGCGGCCGCGTCTCGTGGCTCCACGGCTCGCGCGCCTCGACCACCTTGGGCGAATGGATCTGGTAGCAGGTCAGCAACCGCTCCGGCCGGACCGCGAGCGCCTTCGCCATGCGCGCGCGGTTCTCGTCGACGTTGGCGCGCAGGTCCTTCGAGCCGACGCCGCCGTTCAGCGAGGCATAGACGCCGTCCGAAACGCCGCCGTCGCGGGTGAAGAAGCCGTGGCGGATGCCGGGCAGCGCGGCGAGCGCGGGCGCTTGCAAGGTCTGGGCGTACGTCATGTCAGCGGATAAATCCGGGCAAGGCTGCGATCTTGGGATCGGTGAACGCGATCGCCTTGAACAATTTTCCCATGCCGGTGCGGCCTTCGCCTGTCAAGCGTGCGACCGCGACGTCGATATCCTTGGCCTTGTCCGGCGTGACGGCGGACTTCAGCGCGGTGGCGCGGCGCTCGATTCCCATGCGGCGCAGGAATTCGGCCTGGTCGAGCGGGCCGTGGGCGCGCACGCCCATGCTCTCTGCGGCGAGCCGCAGTGCCTGGAAGTCGACGTGCGCGGTGAGGTCGACCTGGCCCGGCATGCCGAGCGGGTCGGCGAAGCCGTGCCGGCCGACCGCCTGCATGGTTTCGCCGATCGCACTCTCGATATGGCCGTAGTCCACGATCAACGCCGCGCCGCCCTGGCGCATGATGCGGCGTCCGAGCTCGAGAGCCAGGTTGTCGGTGCGCCACTCAAACAGCGAGCCGAGCGGCGCGTTGCGCACTGCCGGCGTCAGCAACTGGTCGAACAGCGGCATCGGCTCGTCGGCGATGCTGAAGGCGAGATTGCCTCTCTCGTCGATCCCGACCATACGCTCGTACCAGCCGTTGATCTGCTTGACGGCCTGGTACACCGGCAGCGCGTCGAAGAATTCGTTGGCGAGCACGATCGCGGGGCCGTCGGGCACCTCGTCGAAGCTGTCGTGCCACAGCTTCGGCACGTCGATCCCTTTGAGCATCTCCTCCTGGCGCGCGCGCAGCGCCGGGCTGATCTCGATCAGGTGGACGACCAGCGCGGCGCGGAACGCCGGCACCACGTTCGCTGCGCGCATCGCGTCCAGCATCAGCGTGCCGCGGCCGGGACCGAGCTCGACGAGACGCACGTTCTCCGGCGCGCCCATCGCCTGCCACACTGACGCCGCCCACAGTCCGGCCAGCTCGCCGAAAATCTGGCTCACCTCCGGCGACGTGACGAAGTCGCCAGCGCGGCCGAACGGGTCGCGGTTCATGTAGTAGCCGTGCTCCGGGTGGGTGAGGCAGAGCGCCATGTACTGGCGCACCGGCATCGGTCCGGCGAGGGCGATGCGGCGGCGGATTTCGGCTTCGAGAGGGGTAGGGGCCATGCCACCGCAGTGTAGCAAACGATGCGCCAAACGGGCGTCCGGGCTGGCGCCCCCGGTGCATAACGCTACGGATGTTTAGGAAAAAGCCGGTTTGCGGCGAGGATGGCAAGCAGCGACCCCGCGAGCTGCGCGGTGATGAAAGCCGTGACGTTGACGGGCGCGATGCCGGCGAAGGTGTCGGACAACGACCGCGCGATCGTCACTGCCGGGTTGGCGAACGAGGTGGACGCGGTGAACCAGTACGCCGCGGTGATGTAGAGCCCGACTGCGTAGGGGATCGCCGCGCGGTTCGACGACAGGCAGCCGAAGATCGTCAGCAGCAGCCCGAACGTTGCGACGGCTTCCGCGAACCACTGGCCGCCGCCGGTCCGTACCGTCTGCGACACCTGCCATAAGGGAAGATCGAACATCAGGTGCGCTGCCAGAACGCCGGCGATGCCGCCCGCGATCTGGCAGGCGATGTACACCGCGGCGTCGCGTGATGTCAGCTCGCCACGCCATGAGAACGCGAGCGACACCGCCGGGTTGAAGTGCGCGCCTGACAGCGGGCCGAACATCAGGATCAGCACGGTGAGCATCGCGCCGGTCGGGATCGTGTTGCACAGCAGCGCCAGCGCGGCGTTGCCGCCCGCCAGCCGCTGCGCCATGATACCGGAGCCGATCACCGCCGCCAGCAGGAACGCGGTGCCGAGCGCTTCCGCCGCCGCGCGCCGCGCCAAGCTTGCGGTCACTGCGCGTCGGCCTTCGCGGCCGTTCCCTGCTTGCCGATCTCGCGCAGACGGTGCTGCAGCGTCAGCGCGTCGAGCGAGGCGATCGGCAGCGCGGCAAAAATGCCGATGCGCTGGTTGAGCATCCGGTAGGCGTCCTTGAAGGCCAGCGCGATCTCGGCGTCGTTGCCTTTCGCTTCCGCCGGATCGGGAATCCCCCAGTGCGCCGTCATCGGCTGGCCGGGCCAGAACGGGCAGGTCTCGCCGGCCGCGTTGTCACAGACCGTGAACACGAAATCGAGCGGCGGCGCGCCGGGCTTGGCGAACTCATTCCAGGACTTCGAGCGGAATTGCGCGGTGTCGTAGTCGAGGCCCTTCAGCAGCGCGAGCGTGCCGGGATTGATCGCGCCCTTGGGCTGGCTGCCCGCGCTATATGCGCGGAACTTGCCGGCGCCGATCCGGTTTAGGATCGCCTCGGCGACGACCGAGCGCGCGGAATTGCCGGTGCAGAGAAACAGCACGTTGTAGATGCGGTCAGGCATGGACGCTCTTCTTTTGTTTGGCGGGTGCGCTGGCGCGGCCGGACGGCAGCGGCGCGCAGATTTCCGGCCGGCCGCCGCAGCAATCCTTCATGAGAAAGCCGATCAGGTCGCGCAGCGTGCAAGTGTTGGCGCTGTACAGGATCGAGCGCGCCTCGCGCCGCGCATCGATGAGCGCGGCGCGCTCCAGCTCTTTGAGATGGAACGAGACGTTAGAGGCGGAGACGCCGACCTTGTCCGCGACCTCGCCCGCCGGCACGCCTTCCGGCCCGGCGCGGACCAGCAGGCGGACGATGGCGAGCCGCGTGTCCTGCGAAAGGGCGGCAAAGCCGGCGAGCGCCTGGTTTGCGTTCATAGTTCAATAATCCTTGAATCGTTGAAATGAAAATAACGCCGGCGCCGCGGGGAGTCCAGAGCCCTCCGACGGCGGCGCGATGCCGCCGCTCGGTCTTCGTCTCGACGGTGGAACGAATGCGCCGGCCGTGCATTAGAAGCCTGACGGCGCGGGACAATATTGCGCCTCTCCAAGCTCCGGTCGCAGGGATCGGAGCTTTTTGAATCGCAGGTGTCACATGTCTCCTCTGGCCGTCGAATCGGAACGCAAGGTCGCCCGCCTGGTTGCCTACGCCGCGGGCACTCTTTTCTTCACCCTGATCGGACTGCAAGCCTGGGCGCTTGGTTAGGACGCGTTAAATCAGACAGCGCCGAATTCGCGGTTCCCCGGTAACCGCGGTCATGCTCCCAATGAGACAAGCGGCTAAATGAAAAGCCTCGGCGAGGTCTGTGGACGCGCCGGGGCTTTTTCTTTTTCGTCAGTCGCCTGCGACGTGCGGGCTTCTCAGCCCCAACGCATCTTCTTGGCCTGGCCCGGCGGCATGCCGCGGCCGCGCCAGCCAGTCTTGCGTCCCTGGCTCCAGCCGTAGGGCCGAACGCCTTTCTTCTTCACTTCGATGATGTCGCTTCCTTGCATTGAGGTGGCGACCGCGATCGGCAGCGACGCAAAGGGACCGGCCGACGCAGGTGCTGCGAAAAGTCCGGTTAGAGCCGTTGCAACCAAAAGGGCTTTCATGACATTCCTCCTTGGACGTCAAACAAGCCGTTCAGGGCGAGGTTTGTTCCGGACGCACTGCAACATTGTCCCCCGATGGAGAACCCATGCGGACATCGATGAAAGCGCTTGTTGTCCTTGGTTTTGGCGCCGCACTGATGTTGCCAGCCGCGCCTCCAGCCCTGCCGGCCAATCTTGATCTGACGCAACCGAAGAAAGTGGTCCGTGTCGTCAAGCGGGTGAAGGTCATCCACCGGGTGCGGACTGTTCGTGACTACGACGGCACGCCCATCGTGATCCGGGTCGCCCCGCCGTGGTTGCAGCGCGACGCGTCGCGCCTGCTCTATGAAACCGTCCCGGCGCCGCGCGCGGTGCCGCGGACTTATCTCAATGGACAGCCGGTGATGCCGACCACCGCGGTGTTGAGGTGGTACCGGGGCTGATCCGCGTTGGGCCAGTCTCGTGAACTTTAGGTGGTGGGAAACGTTCCCGCTGAGGGACGTTGAGGACGACGATGTTCTTATTCTTCTCAAACGGCTTGGGACTGATCGGCTCGATCGTGATTTCAGTGCTGGTCACGGTTGTCCTTCTCAAAGCATGTGCGATGTAGCCACGGCTGCGATGTAGCCACGAGGCGTCGCCGGGCCTTGCGCGGTCGATAGAGGGCCGGTGTCGGTCGAGCGGAGGGGAGTTGCGTTGTCAGCTTACGCAACAAAGCCCGCCTCACGCGGGCGGGCTTGGCTGTAGCAGATGGCTGCGATTGTCACAGTGAGCACGAGGCTCGAAGCAATCGCAATGTACGGGGTGAGCAAGAGTGCCTGCATCAGCATCGTGTTCTCCAAGGCTGTTGGCTCAACAATAGTTCGCGGAGTCGTTCGTTCCGAACTTTTTCGTTAACGCGCGTTGACGCCTGTGGCGTCCCAGGCCAATGACCTCGGGCTCAACGTCAGTTTGTTTTCGAAAGAATCACCTGACCGCCGGCTTCGCCGGCGGTCAGGTGGCAGCCGTCGGGACTACCAGAAGCGATAACCCAGGAATTCAGGTGTGACGTTGTTGTCGCGGTGCCGTCCGCCCAGGC
>Ga0190270_10000611_pt1 | contig 15645 bp, 15 predicted proteins | sample Popmic320T_FD_133748 | JGI IMG/M metagenome (GOLD analysis project Ga0190270, IMG submission 133748) | Populus adjacent soil microbial communities from riparian zone of Weber River, Utah, USA - 320 T | ecosystem: Environmental > Terrestrial > Soil > Riparian zone | place: USA: Utah | collected...
ACGAGAATCAGTTCGCTCCGCTACATCCGATCCAGATTGATTAAGTTCGACCATTAAAATTGAGAGCGCCGATACGCTTTGATTACTACGCGAATCACAATAAGCTCCAAACAAGGAGTACAGAACATCCCTAGAACCAGCCTCTCTTGTTTTGAATATAGGTCTTCACGAACTCCTCATCGCTTTTGACCAGATACAATATCCCTTCTACCAGGCCGATGGGTGTGAATATTATCCCCCCGATTCCACACGTCAATACCGTTACGAGCAGCATGATCAGCCCTTCGGTCGTATACCCAAGAACAAATTTGTGAATGCCCAGCCCTCCTACCAATATTCCCAATATACCCGCCGCCAACTTTTTATCCGCTCCTAACGCGCGCCAATCCTGCGCGGCCATTGCGGAGTTCTGATAGCCGGGGTTGGAAGAGTAGCCCTGATAGCCGGGATATGGAAGGTTTTCTTGCTGCGGCTGTTGCTGGCTTGCCCCGAATGTCGAAGAGGGGTGGGCCTGTTGCGCCGGTCCTGAAGACGCGACCCTGCCGGGAGCGGCGCCTGGCTTTACCAGCGGCGCGCTGCAAGATCTACAGAAATGGTCGGTATCGAGATTGTTAGCCCCACAGCGAGTGCAAAACATAAGCAGTTTCCTCTGGCAGGTAGCCAGCCCTTAGACTGCCGTAGTTCAGCGGCCTGAAGGCTGGCTACATGTTCCTTTCAATTGGTGTCTCGGGGCGAAGGGTCGGCGACAGGCTCCCTCAATTTCGTGGTCGTCGTTTCGGTGACGCTAAAATCTGAGATCGGAGATTGCGACGGCTCAACCAGCCGCGCGATCGGCGAAGTGTTCTGGGCTGAAAATAGAGGCGATTGCCGATCCTTCAGTTCTTGCTGTCGTTTCAGCTCGACGATCCGCTTGCTGACGAAAAGCCCGTTGAAGATGATGCCCAGGCCGATCATAAATGGGATTAAACCGACCGCCCAGAGAGAGCGCAGAATGTTGCCTTCCGGTCCTTCGATTGTGGAGGCGATGGCGTCAAACAAAAGGTTCAGAAAAACCATTAGGCCGAAGCCTACGCTGCTTGTAATCACGCCGGCTTTGAGCTCTTCAAGACGTTTCTCTTCCGGTGTTTTCTTTTTCCGCGCCTCGCCCCTCGCTTTACGTTCTCCCAGAAGGAACTGCTCCAAATCGTCCCCCTGCTTGACTACGGCGCCGCCCTTGCCCAACACGCCTTTCACCCGGCGGAGATTGACGCCGCACTTGGTGCAATACTTCGTTTGATCGCTTGCCTCGATCCCACATGATGGGCAGTACATAAGCGTGTTCTCCTCTATTTCGAAATCTCGTGCGGCGGCTTACTGTGCGGCAGATGTCTAGTATCATCCTCGGTCGCGCTCGGCGTATATCGTCCGACCGGCTCAAGCTCGCTGGTCTGTGGAACTGATTGGCCGACCGAGGTCGGCGCGGAGAAAACCGGATGCGGGTTAGCCTGCTGCGATGAATGAGTCTGAGTCTGATTCGGCGCAGGCGCGGGCGAATTGACTGCGTTGGGAGGACGCGAGGTGATGATCTTCGAGATTCCGATAGCCAGTAGGACAAATCCGATGAAAGTCCAGAACCCGAATGGCGAGCCGCCTCGAAACGGACCGGAGAAGATGAAGCTGAAAAAGTTCAACGCCACGATGCCGCCGCCAATGATGCTCAAACGAACGCCCTTTGCCATGGCGCGCTGCCTTTCGGCTTCGAGCGGATGCGGGATCGGCGCCGAGTAGTAGTTAGGCTGTGGAATCTGCCCGGTCAGAGCCTGGGACACCGCCGCGAGATTGGTCCCGCACACGGTGCAGAATCTCCTTCCTTCCCCCTGATTCGATCCGCATTTCGGGCAGAACATCGTGACTCCTAATAGTTACTGATTTTATGGACAAATAGTCCGTGCGTCAGTTTGGCAATAAACGGAGACTATAGACTCCCGCCAATCCCAAGTATTCCAGATTCTTCGCCGCGTTGTGGTCCGCATCGTCTTCGTGACCACAAATCACGCATCTGAATCTTTCCCCCTTGCGATTTCTGCTATCAATCTTGCCGCAACTGTGACACCTCTGCGACGTCTTGTAGGGCGACACGAACTTAATGCGGACTCCCTTTTCCTCGCATCGGCATCTCAGCCAGTTAACAGCCCTGGTTAATGACCAAAAAGATAGCAGCCTGTTTACGTGCCGAGAGAACGTCCCTCGTTTTCCGTGCTTGATGTACCTCAGGTCTTCAAGCACGATCGTTTTGACGCCTTCCAGTTTCAATCCCTTCAGGCGCCGAAATAATTCTGTCTGGATGTGGTAATAAGATGTTTTGGAACGCTTGCCTTTGCGCCTGATTTGATCTCTCAATTCGGCGCCGATCTCCTGGCCGTCGGATGTGACAAAAGCCTTCCTGAATCCGCGATCTATCCCGATCACTTTGCCTTCCGTCCGCATTTCGGGGCGTTCCTTCTCGAAGATAACTTCGATCCACACCCCTCGCTCATTCATTCCGAGACGAATCGTCGCGCCAGTTTGCCATCCGTGGCCCCAAAAGCGATTCATGTGGGCGGTCTGGTTGATCGGAATCGTGATCTTAGGCATTCCCGAAGCGAATCTCAGCGCTAGGTCAAACGACGCTCTGCTGAAATCTTCGATCTTAACGAATCGGTTATCGAGAGTGGCCACCTTGCGACGCAGCAAGGGCATTCTCTTGACCTTTCGGTCTTTCTGCGAGCGGACGATTTCTTTGGCCTGCTTGGCGGCGCACTGAGCCAGACGAGCGGTGATCTTGAACCGATTGACGGCGCGGCCTGTGATGACTTTATCGGCGAGCGCGGAGGTGAAATCCTTCATCGACCAGAAACGCTCTATGAAATAATTCACCACATTGACGTAGAGTAAGAGAGAATCCCTCAATGCCGCAACCTTCCCGGCATTGGCAGAAGTCAGGTAAATGCGTGAAGCACGACGCATCGAGCCGTTATTTTTTCTTTTGTGCGCTTTGACCATCTGTCAATTCGGCAATGATCTTTTCAGTATTCGGCTTCGACATGCACAACAGGGTTCTGCAAGACCAGCTTCAAATCATCACCAAGCCGTCCGGTAGGAAAGGCCTTGTCGCATTGCGTAGTCAGATAATTTCGGGCAAATATACTACACTAATTGTCCATATTCATCCACGGAATGAAAGTTTGAATAAAATACGTGGAAAAGACCTTAGTCTGTTCCATCTCATGAACACACAAAAGTCTATTCCACTCTGATTTCGACCAAAGTCTGTTCCAGTCTAATTTCGCCTGAACGACTGAAGGGCTTTTCGCAGGCCGCCCTGGAAGAGCGACATCACCGCCATGTAGCCGTAACCGAGCAGGAAGATGAGCAGGAACGGGATCGTCGCGTAGATGGTGCTGCGAATCGCATAATAGACCGCGAATAAGAAATAGAGCGCGAAGGCAAGTTCGACGTAAGGCAACAATCCCCGCTTACGACGGTATTTCATGGAGGCCTTCAACCAGTTGTCCCCTCGGCTTTCGACGTTGTATTTCGGCGTGCGCACAAAGCTGGATCGGACTCCGAACAGGGCTTCCAGCACAGCGCGCGTGTTTGAAAAGACAAGCCCGATGCCCATGGCCATAGCCAGAGGGATCAACCATAACCGCCACTTTTCGTTCGGATAGCGATATCGTATCGCAGTGCCGTAAAAGCTGACGACTGAAAAAGTCGCAAAGATCATCAGCGGCGCGTCTAGCAGCAGCATGTGGAACAGCCCCTGATTGAAGCGCACGATCAGCACGGGGATGTGCAAAACGCTCAACACGATCAGCAGCATCGCCGCGCAATTTCCGAAAAGCCGGAAGAACAATTCGACCTTCTGCTGGAAAGTAAGCTGCGGGTGCGTCCACAGACGCGGCATCAGCTTCAGCCCAACCTGCACGAGGCCCTTCGCCCAACGCCGTTGTTGGGCTTTAAAGGCGTTCATTTCGACCGGCAGTTCGGCGGGCACGTCTTCGTCGAGCAGGTAAACGAACTTCCACCCCATCAATTGCGCGCGGAAGCTGAGGTCGGTGTCTTCGGTCAGCGTGTCGTGCTGCCATCCGCCGCTCCATTCGATCGCTTCGCGACGCCACATCCCGGCGGTGCCGTTGAAGTTGAAGAATGCGCCGGTGCGGTTGCGCGACGCCTGCTCGACGACGAAGTGTCCGTCGAGCAAAACTTCCTGAATCCGCGTCAGCAGCGAGTAGTTCGCGTTGATGTGCCCCCAACGCATCTGGACCATTCCGATGCGCTCCTCTGTGAAGAAGTCTACCATCCGCCGCAAGCAATCCGGCTTTGGCGTGAAGTCGGCGTCGAAGATCGCGATGAGTTGGCCATTCGCCATCTTCATCCCGTTCTCGAGCGCGCCGGCTTTGAAGCCTGTCCGGTCGGCGCGGTGAATGTATTGAATATCAACCCCCTGCTGTTTGTGTTTTTCGACCGCGGCCCGGGCTATCCTGACCGTCTCGTCGGTCGAATCGTCCAGTACCTGAATTTCGAGCAAGTGGCGCGGATAATCCATCCCGGTCACCGATTCCAACAATCGTTCGACGACGTACATCTCGTTGAAGAGCGGAAGCTGGACGGTAATACGCGGCAACTCGCTTTCCTCGAACTGGCGTTTGGGCTGCGGCTTTACTTGGCGATAGCGCCAGAATTGATAAACCATTCGCACGCGATAAACGCCCAGAATGGCGAGTAGCGCGAGGATGGTGAAATAGATAATGATTATCGCCCAGTCGAACGCGTCAAGAGAATAAAGAAAACTGATGTTATCGCGCCCGTGCTTCAGGATCGGATGGATCAGCATTTCCAACTGTTCCTTCACCTGGTCCGGACTCGGCGCTTGTTGTAAAAACGTTAGAGCAAAGCTCATAGAGTTCGTTATTAGTCCTCGTGGTTATAAATCGCCTGCCAGAGACTGCCAAATCAACAGGCATGGTAGCCGTTCGTCACGCGCTGTCAATCCAATACGGCGCGTGCCCGATATGGCGCATGACCGATACAGGCGATCGGGCGGCGTCAGGTTCCTTGCCTCGGAACAAAGAGAGGAAAGATTATCTGAAACAGGTGGTCTTTGATCTCTCGATCCAGTCTTCGCGTGTCCCGGCTCGAATCCTTCTCGGTCGGCATGGCGTGTGTGTTGAACGCGATGATGTAAGCCGTTCGCGTATCGGGGCGAATGTAGAAGTGCGAGATGAAGCCGTTCTGGCTGCCGCTATGGCCTATGAACCGCTGATCGAAATTATCCTCGATGAAAAAGGTCAACCCCATGGAGTCTTTTCGATTCTTTCCTTCCGACTCCTGGAGCGCGCCGGGATCGATGGCGATCTGCGGCTGGAACATCTCTTCAAGCGACGATCGCTTCAACACCAGGTCGTAATCCTCTTGTTTTTTATCATCCCCCATCAGAAAGCCGATGTATCTAACCATGTCTTCCAGCGACGAGTTCAGCCCGCCATTCGAGACGGTGACGCCGGTGTCGACGTCGAACCTGGCCGGGGTCAACGCGCCCTCCTTCAAATAGTAGCTGTTCGAGCGATATTTGAGCAGATGCGGCGGAGTCGCGTCGAAATAGGACTTATACATTTTGAGCGGCTTGAGGATGTTCTTGTCAATGTAGACTTCGTAATCCTCTTTGGCGAGCAATTCGATGACGCGGCCGAGAAAGATTATGCCAGGATTGGAATAGCTGAATTTCGATCCCGGTTTAAACAGAATCTCTGTGTAAGGCATCATCGCTACGAGTTGCGACCAGTACTGTGGCTCGTGAGGATGCCAGTCTTTGTCGCCGCCCCACGGCCAGGTCGCCGCCCGAAACCCGGCGGTGTGCGTCATCAGATGCCTGATCGTGATCTGGTTCATGTCCCCGAAAGGATTGTGAACCACGCTCAGTTCGGGCAGGTATTTGACTATCGGATCGTCGAGTTTCAACAGACCACGATCGCGCAATTGCATGATTGCGACGCCGGTAAAGGTCTTGGTAATCGAAGCCCAATGGAAAATCGTGTCTTCGTCCACCGGTTCCTGTTTTTTAATATCGGCAAGGCCGAAGAACTCCTGCGCGATGACCTCTCTGTCCTGAATGAACATGAAGCCGCTGCCGACGATGCCATGTTTGCGCATCGATTGCTCGTAAAAGGTTTTGAATTCGCGCCGGGCTTGGGCGAAATTCTTTTGGGATTGACTATGGGCCATGTCTGATGAAGTAATCGAGACGGCGAACAGCAACGAGACTACCACACGCGCAATCGCGCCCGGTTTGATTTTCATTGGATCACCTCTGAGGTCACTGATTTTTTTCGTCATTTACCGCAGGCATATTTTCCCATTCAAAGATCGCTGTGACAATTGGAATTAAACGTTCTAAGGCCCATGGGGCAAGCAGGCATTGAACCATAACGGCCATTCGGAATTCGCCGCCTATCTGAACAAATCCCGCTCCTTAGGCCTCACCAGTTCTCCGGCCCCGCCCTCGCCATGATCGAAGTAATAGCCGCGCATCAGGACTGTAGGGATGCGGGCGGTCTTTCGCATCAACAGTCCGCTCGCCGCCGCGATCTCATCCGCTGTCGCGAGCACAGTCGCGGACAATTCTTTTCCATGATCGTCGGTTTTGCCGCGGAGGTCCTTCAGCGGTTTGATGCCGGAGATACCGATTGCGACGTTTGTTAATCCCTCGCGCCAGGCCCGGCCGAAGGTATCGGTGATGATCACTGCAACGTTGACCTTTAGGAGTTCGGCAAACCGAGTCTTCAACAGCAACGCGGAGTCGTCCGGCGCGACGGGCAGTAGCGACACCCAATTCTTACCGACCACGTTCGAGCGATCCACGCCGGCGTTGGCGCAAACGAATCCATGCTTCGTCTCGGTAATCAATACACGGTCGTCCGAGCGGACGATGTTGGCGGTTTCGCTCAATATGACTTCTATCAATCGCGGGTCGCGCTGCTGTTTGTTGGCGATTTCGATGGCGAACTCAGAAGGCGTCACAGATTCCAGATTGACTAATCTGCCCTCCGCTTTCGAGACGATCTTTTGCGCGACCGTGATTATGTCGCCATCAGACAATTTTAGGCGCATCTTCTGCGCCGCTCGCACAATCATAACGCCAAGATCATCGCCGGGTCTGATTTCAGGGATGCCGCGAATAGGATAGAGTCGGATTTCGGAACTCAAAATTTCAACGCTCCTGCGCAATATAGGTAAAGCGGGCGTATGCTAAAACCTGTTCGTTTGATTGACAAGGATTACTCGTCATGGACAGGCTTTTGGAAAGTTGTTAGGAAGGAACTGAAATGCAAAACTCAGATTTCGAAAGCTTGAAAATGAGCGGTATGAGAATTGAAGGCCTGAAAAAAAATGAGGCGGTCATAGTTGAGAACCCACCCCAGACTCACTATGACCGCCACTATCAGGAGGTTCACCCGTGCCTGCTATAACGACCGAGGCAGGCAAAAGTTCCGTAAACCCAGCTATTAATTGCAGTTTAGAAAAATTGCCCTTTAATGAGCCCTGCTTAGAGGCGCATCGGCATAATGATGTAGCGAAGATCATAGTCCAAATCATTACTTGATTTTATCTGCGTGGCCGAATTTCCGTCTTTGAACTCGAAGGTCACGTTTCCGTCCTGGATAACATTGAAGAAATCCAGCAAATATTGCGCATTGAATCCCGCCGTTATTGATGGTCCCGCGTACTCAACCGGCAAGTTTTCCTCCGCCTCGCCTATGTCAGAAGATTGAGAAGTGACCTTGATCTGTCCGTCATTGACATTAAATTTTATCGCGTGTGAGCGATCATCAGCCATCATCGCAACCCTTTTGATTGCGGACGAGACTTGCGAGTTCTCAACGACAACTCGATTATTGTTCTCTTTGGGCAATACGAGTTCATAATTAGGGAACTGCCCTGTAAGTGTGCGCGACGCTAACAATCTTTTCCCGACTTTGAAAAACAGGTGATTCTCCCCACTCCCGATCTCGACGGCATCGTTCGCCTCTCCACAAAGTCGGGCCAATTCGGCAAGCGTCTTCTTTGGAATCAAAACATCCAGCTTGGCGTCGCCAAAATCCGATTGTTTCTCGATAAATGAAAGGCGATGGCCGTCAGTAGCCACCATTCGTATTCCTTTTCCAGAAAGCTCTACCTTAGCGCCATTAAGGGCATACCTCGATTCTTCGGTTGTAATGGCGAAGATCGTTCGGCTGATAAAAATTCTGACAAGTTCGGAGGGGATCGCCCAAAATACCCCGTCAAAAGTTTTAATCTCGGGAAAATTGTCCTTCGTCAACCCAGGCATCTTGAAACGCGATCTATCGCAAACAATACCTACCTGGTCGTTTGCGCCGAGCTTAATTTCAATATCTGCTTCGGGCAATGACCTGACTATCTCGAACAGTTTCTTCGCTTGAACACAAATCGCGCCTTCCTGTCTAATCTCAGCCTCGCACTGCGTTGAAATGGAAACATCCAGGTCGGTTCCCTTAATACACAATTCTCCGCCGGCGGCTTCTAACAAGAGATTGGAGAGAATGGGAATGGTGCTTTTTTTCTCCACCACTCCCTGCAGCATGTTCAATTCTTTGAGAAAAGCTGTTTTGCCGATAGTGAAATGCATTCTGGTTTCCTCCTCTTGTGATCGTATAGAGCTCGCGTCTTTTACTACTTAATTCATGAATAAGATTGGTATATTAATCTAGTAGTAGTAGTAGGCGCTGTGGAAAAACGCAAAGTCTCGATAATTGCCATAAAATCAATAATTAAGCGCCAATCAAGCCTGTGAAAATCCCTGTGGATAAAATGTTAGTAATCGGGGAAATTGTGGATATCTGATGCCTTGCTGAGATTTTCCACAGATATCCACAGGCATAAAGACCGCTCATGTGTGGAAAATGCGATAAATCTATTTACAGCTATCAATTAGGCTGTTGATAATTCTGTGGAAATGTCCTTTCTGATCATATAAATCACTGATTTTATTGATGCTATGCATTACGGTCGTATGATGTTTTCCGCCGAACTCTCGACCTATTTCAGGTAAACTAGCTTTGGTCAATGATTTACAAAGATACATCGCTATCTGGCGTGGAACGGCGATGGCCCTGGAATTAGTCTTCGACTTTAGGTCAGCCACCTTCAGATTGTAGAAATCAGCCACGACTTTCTGAATGGTTTCAATCGTTATGGCCCTTTCCTCTTCCTCAACGATATTTTTTAAGGCTTCCTGCGCCAAGAGAAGGGTTATGGATTCGCCTTTCAGAGATGAGAGCGCCGTCAGCCTGACCAAAGATCCTTCGAGCTCACGAATGTTCGACTTTATCTTGCTGGCTATGAAGAGCGCCACACTATCCGGAAGGTCTATTTTCTCTGACTCCGCCTTTTTTCGGAGGATCGCTATCTTAGTCTCGAGGTCAGGAGGTTGTATGTCGGCAATCAATCCCCATTCGAATCTGGAGTGCAGACGTTCTTCCAATGTGGGAATTTCTCTGGGCGGGCAGTCGGATGAGATCACTATCTGCTTCTGCCCGTCATAAAGAGCGTTGAATGTGTGAAAGAACTCTTCTTGAGTCCTCTCTTTGCCGGCAATGAATTGGATGTCGTCAATCAACAGCACGTCAATCGAACGGTATTTGTCGCGGAACACCATAGTCTGATCGTATCTGATGGCGTTGATCAGTTCGTTCATGAATTTTTCAGCCGAGATGTAGGCCAGCCTTAGATGTCGATTCTGATTTTTGACGTGGTGTCCTATGGCGCACATCAGGTGCGTCTTCCCCAACCCGACGCCTCCGTATATGTAGAGTGGGTTGTATGTCTTCGAGGGCGAATCCGCGACGGCCAGGGCGGCGGCGTGGGCGAACTGATTACACGAACCGACGACGAAAGTCCCGAATGAATATCTAGGGTTTAGCGGGAGTTCCGAGATTTCGGAATCCGCCGAGATCGCCATTGTCCTGGCCGGTTGAGCGATCGGCGTCTTGTTAACGGGCGTCGCGAAACTCTCCGATTTCGAACCTGCGTCACTTCGCGCCGCGATTTTGAAAGCTGAGCCTTTAGCCTCAGTCGCCTTCGTGGAGTCGTTAACTACTTCGAAGCCGATCGAGTAACCTGAGAGGCCGGCTTCCTCCAACGATTCATCCACGACCTCGCGATAGTTGTTGAGAATCCAATCTTCGAAGACGCGATCTGGAACGCCGAGGTGGATCGTGGCGCCGTCCTTACCAATAAAGGTTATTGGTTTGAACCAAGTTGTAAAGCTTTCATGGTTGATCCTCTTTTCAATCGCCGAAAGAACCGCGTCCCAGACATTGACTTCGCTCATAACGACCTTCTTCGCTTTACGTCCTGTGTCTCATATGGGGAAGATCGCAGGGAAAATTTCGCTAGTGGTTGAAATAGTGATGGTTACTGTACTGGCTTTGAAGTGTCCTCACCTTTATCGAGTCGCGCAGGCTAGCACAGCGGTAAATTGATTGCAAGAATTGTGATGTCGCATATTTCGTAGCCGCCCGCGCCGGCGTTCGGAAGGGGGCAAGATGAGTCATTGCGGACACTGCGACAACGCCGTGTAAGAATGAAAATCGCGGCGCTCCCAGGCAGTTTGCGCTACACTATTTCGAGGAGGAGTATACATGGCAGAATTACAAATCTCTCGCTACGGTTCCTGGAAATCTCCGATCACTTCGGATCTGATCGTCTCTGGCACGATCGGTCTGGGGCAGATCGCGATTGACGGCGAAGACGTCTACTGGGTAGAGACCAGGCCTCAGGAGAAAGGCCGCTACGTGGTTGTCAAGCTCCCGCCGGATGGGAGAACCGTTGAGGTCACGCCGAATCCATTCTACGCCCGCACGCGCGTTCACGAATACGGCGGCGGCGGTTTTACGGTCGGCGCCGGCGTGATTTATTTCTCGAACTTCGCAGACCAACGCTTGTATAGCTTCGATGGCGCCGAGAATCCGCAAGCGATCACGCCGGAAGCCGAAATGCGTTACGCCGACGGAGTGATTGATCGCCGGCGCAACCGGATGATCTGCGTGCGCGAAGATCATTCGGCGCCGGGGCGCGAAGCGGTCAACTCAATTGTCGGGATTCCTTTAAGCGGATCGGGCTCGCAGGTCACGCTCGCCGGCGGCGCCGATTTCTATTCGTCGCCTCGTTTGAACCCGGAAGGTTCGCGTTTGGCCTGGCTGCAATGGAATCATCCGAATATGCCCTGGGACGGGACCGAGCTTTGGGTTGTGGACGTTCAGGGGGACGGCTCAGTGACCAATCCGGTTCGAGTCGCCGGCGGCGTTTACGAATCGATCTTTCAGCCGGAGTGGTCGCCGGCAGGCGAGTTGCATTTCATTTCGGATCGAAGCGGTTGGTGGAACCTCTATCGCTGGCGTGAAGACGGAATCGAAGCCTTGTGTCCAATGGAAGCGGAGTTCGGGTTGCCCCAATGGGGGTTCGGGATGTCGACTTACGCGTTTGAATCGGCGAACAGGATCGTCTGCGCTTACATTGAGCAGGGATTTTCAAAACTGGCCGTCCTCGATAGGAAAACAGGCGAACTCGAAAAGATCGAATCGCCGTTCACAAGGATCGAAGGCGTTCGCGCGGGGCCTGGACAAGCCGTTTTCATTGCGGCTTCGCCGACCGAAACGGCGAGCATAGTCCGCTTCGATCTCGACAATCGCCGGTTCGAGACTCTTCGCCGTTCGAGCGAATTGACGATTGACACTGAATACATCTCTGCTCCGCAGGCCGTCGAATTCCCTACCGAATACGGCCTGAAGGCTCATGCGTTCTTCTACCCTCCGCGCAATCGTGATTTCATCGCGCCGGAAAATGAACGACCGCCGCTTCTGGTGATAAGCCACGGCGGGCCGACCGCCGCCACGAGTCCGACGCTGCGCTTGAGTATTCAATACTGGACGAGCCGAGGCGTCGCCGTGCTTGATGTCAATTACGGCGGCAGCACGGGGTACGGGCGCGAATATCGCGAGCGTTTAAGTGGCCGTTGGGGAGTCGTCGATGTCGATGATTGCGTGAACGGGGCGAGGTATCTGGCCGAGCGAGGGCTGGTTGACGGGGGACGTTTGGCGATCACCGGCGGCAGCGCGGGCGGCTACACCACACTTTGCGCGCTCACGTTTCGCGACGCTTTTAAAGCCGGCGCGAGCCATTACGGTGTGAGCGATCTTGAAGCGCTTGAAGTGGACACTCACAAATTCGAGTCGCGGTACACTCACAAACTGGTCGCCCCTTATCCCGAACGCGCCGATCTTTACCGTGAGCGGTCGCCGATCCACCACACAAACATGTTGTCCTCGCCGGTGATCTTCTTTCAAGGTCTGGAAGACAAGATCGTGCCGCCGAATCAGGCCGAGATGATGGTCAACGCCCTGCGCGCCAAGGGGCTGCCGGTGGCTTACATCACCTTCGAGGGCGAGCAGCATGGATTCCGGCAGGCCGCGAACATCAAGCGAGCGCTCGACGGGGAGCTCTATTTCTACTCGCGGGTCTTCGGATTCGAACTGGCCGACGCGGTCGAGCCCGTGCCGATTGAAAATCTGTAAAGAATTTCAGCCACGAATGAACACGAATAGACACGAATCTTTTTCTTGCCCTTGATATTCCATTTGGTTTTCCGTCCTCTAAACGGCATTCCTATTCGCGTCTATTCGTGTTCATTCGTGGCTGAAATTCTTCTTTTTGAATTCAGTGGCGCATCATCAATACTCCCTGCCCGCCGCTGAAGATTCCGGCGACGCAGCCGGTCATCAGAGTCGCCAGGGTCGCCGCGAGCAACGCGCGCAATCCTAAACCGGCCAGGTCGTCGCGGCGCGACGGGGCGAGCGCCGCCGTGCCGCCGACGAAGATCGCCATCGAGGCGACGTGCGCAAAGCCGCACAGCGCATAGCTCAGAATTACTACAGTGCGCGGATCTGACAGATGGCCGGCCGCCACCATCTGCGCCAAATCCTGATAAGAGACCACCTCGGTCAAAATCACCCGTTCGCCTAGGAGCCGCGACGCTTCGGCGATGTCTGCCCGCGCGATTCCGAGCAGCGCCGCCAGCGGGTAAAAGAGCCAGCCCAGAATTTTGACCAGCGTCAGCGGTTGCGCCATCCCTAACCAACCGCTCACCGCGCCGAGAATCTTGTCCACCAGCGCAACCAAACCGAGCATCGCGATCAGCAGCGCAGAGATGCCCGCCGCGAGCTTCACCCCGTCCATCGCCCCTTCGATGATCGCGCTCATTAAATTGCGAGAGCGCGTCGCCGGATCTTCCGGCGGAACCTGAGACAGCGTCTCCGGCGTCTCGGCCTCCGGCAGCAGGAGCTTAGTCGTCACGATCACCGCCGGAATGGCTATGATCGAGGCCGACAGCAGATGCCCGGCGATCTGCGGGAACAATCCGGTCAGAAAGGCAACGTAAATTCCGAGCGTGCTTGACGCCACCGTGGCCATGCCGGTTCCTAGCGTCGTGAGCAGTTCCGATCTGGTCATCTTCGCGAGGTACGGCCGAATCACGAGAGCCGATTCCACGCCTACAAAGATATTGGCCGCGCCGCACAACGATTCGGCGCCGCTTGTCCCCATCGTGCGGTGAAAGATTTTGGCGAAGGCGCGCACGACTATCTGCAAAACGCGCAGGTGATAGAGCGCGGCCGTGAAGGCCGAAAAGAAGATCGCCACCGGCAGGACCTGAAAGATGAGAATGAAGCCGATTGACCCCTGCTCGCCCGGCCCGGCGGCGAGCGGCCCGAAAAGGAACGACGAGCCGCTCTTCGACACGTTGAGCAGCGCCAGCACGGCGTCGTTGAGCCAGAGGAAAATTCGATGAGAACCGGGGAGCTGGAATATCAACAGTCCGATCACTAGCTGTAATCCCATTCCCCATATGACGGTCTTCCATCGAACCTTTCGGCGGTCGGCGGAAAAAAGCCATGCGACGCCGGCGAACGCAAGGAAACCGGCGGCGGAGACAAAGTGATGAATCATTGTTTTCTTGCCAAGTCGTTGACGTGTGTGGGAAGCTACGCTACGGCGAAGAACCATTTGCCGATCATAACTTCAGGTGAGAGAAGCGTGATAATAAAGGTCTTCAGCGACAAAATCCAATTAGGCGATGCCGCCGCCCGTCAGGCCGCGGACGCGATTAAAAGCGCAATCTCCGAGCGCAATCGGGCGCGCATCATCGCCGCGACGGGCATGTCTCAGTTCGAGTTTCTGAACGCTTTGACAAATACGCCCGGCCTTGACTGGGCGAAAGTCCAGATGTTCCACCTCGATGAATACGTCGGCCTGCCTATCGCGCATCCGGCGAGTTTTCGCAAGTACCTGCTTGAACGTTTGATCGAACCGGCGGGAATTGCGAGTTACCATCTGCTCGACGGCGAGGCCGATCCGGTCGAGGTTTGCAGGCGCGTCGGCGAAGAGATCAGCGCGAGGCCGATTGACGTGGCCTTCGTCGGAATCGGCGAGAACGGCCATCTGGCCTTCAACGATCCGCCGGCGGATTTTGAAACTGACGAACCCTATATCGTCGTCGATCTTGATGAGGCCTGCCGCCGCCAACAGGTCGGCGAAGGTTGGTTCGCCACTCTGGACGGCGTGCCGAAGCAGGCGATTTCAATGACCGTCAAACAAATTTTGAAAGCGCGCGAGATAATTTGCGTCGCGCCCGACGCGCGCAAGGCCCAGGCTGTGAAGAATTGTTTTGAAAACGAAATCAGCCCGCATTTCCCCGCTTCGATCCTGCGGGCGCATGACAACACGACCGTCTATCTCGACACAGAAAGCTCCTCGCTGCTCAACCCCGGATTGATATCAAAGTGAAAAAGCCATGAAAACATTCTTCCGCGCAACACTTCCCGTCATAGCCTTAGTGGCGCTTGTCCAGATCGGCTTGCCGGCGCGGCAAACGGCCGCGCAGACGCAGGAGATCAGGGTCGGCATGATCGGCCTGGACACGTCTCACGTGACGGCCTTCACCAAGCTGCTCAACGACAAATCCGATCCCAATCACGTTCCCGGCGCGCGCGTCGTCGCCGCGTTCAAAGGCGGCAGCCCCGACGTCGAATCGAGCCGCACGCGAATTGACAGGTTCACAGCCGAGCTGAAGGACAAATGGGGCGTCGAGATCGTCGGTTCGATAGAAGAGCTTTGCAAAAAAGTCGACGCCGTGCTTCTGGAGAGCGTTGACGGGCGGCCTCACCTGAATCAGGTTCGACCGGTCTTCGCGGCCAAGAAGCGCGTATTCATCGACAAGCCATTCACCGCCAGTTACGCCGATGCGCGTGAGATCGTCAGGTTGTCGCGCGAATCGGGGACGCCGTTCTTCAGCTCCTCCAGCCTCCGATTTTCTAGCGACCTGCAGGCGATGAAACGTGATGAAAAACTCGGCGCGCTGCTCGGAGCTTTCACTTACGGCCCCGCGCCGACCGAACCGCATCACCCAGACCTTTTCTGGTACGGCATTCACGCGGTCGAGATGCTGTACACCTTGCTCGGACCGGGCTGCGACCAGGTAACGCGCGTCAAGACCGACAGCGGCGACACGGTCGTGGGCCGATGGAGGGACGGGCGCATCGGGACGATGCGCGG
>Ga0190270_10000612_pt1 | contig 15637 bp, 15 predicted proteins | sample Popmic320T_FD_133748 | JGI IMG/M metagenome (GOLD analysis project Ga0190270, IMG submission 133748) | Populus adjacent soil microbial communities from riparian zone of Weber River, Utah, USA - 320 T | ecosystem: Environmental > Terrestrial > Soil > Riparian zone | place: USA: Utah | collected...
CCAAACGCAAGCAGCGCAACTCCTTCAGAGTTGCGAAGAATCTCTTGGAACGTCTTGAACCCAGGGTTTCAAAGCCAACCCTGGGCTGGAATTCGCGAACGCTCTCAGCGTTATTGGTCGTACCTGAGTTTTCACACACTCTCTACCGCTTCCGGTTCTGATTTATTCGGCTTCGCCGACTTTTAGTGAAAGCTCTACTATGCCTACTCCCGCTGAACTCGGTTACTACATGCCCGCCGAGTGGCGCCGTCATACCGCGACATGGCTTTCCTGGCCCAAAGACCCGCAAACATGGCCGGAGCGTGTGCCCCAGGTTCAGGAAATATTTCTCAAGATGATGGCCGCGCTGTTGCCCCACGAAACGGTGAACCTGCTGGTTGACGACGCGGCCACGGAAGAAATGGTGCGGAGCCGTTGCGGTTTTCCGGGCGCTGAAAATCTACGCTTCCATCAGATCGAAACAGTCGATTCGTGGATCCGTGACTATGGACCAAATTTTCTGGTGTCCGACGTTGTGTCCGACATTGTGTCCGACACACTTCAGTTTGTCGGTGACTCAGCGAACAAGCTACCCACCGAGGTCGGCAAACTAAAGTGTGCCGGACAACCGCTCGCTTACAATGATTGGATCTTCAACGCCTGGGGCAACAAGTATGAAGAGCTAAAACAGGACGACTCGATTCCGAAGCGACTCGAGTGTGTGCTCAGGTTCCCGCGGTTTGAACCTGGAGTCGTAATGGAAGGAGGCTCGATTGAAGTAAACGGCGCCGGCTGCGTCCTCACCACCGAACAATGTTTATTGAATCCGAATCGCAACCCGCGACTTAGTCGGGCTGAAATCGAACAATACTTGAAAGATTATCTGGGCGCTCCAAACGTTTTGTGGCTCGGCGAAGGGATCGTCGGCGATGACACTGACGGCCACATCGACGACATCGCGCGGTTCGTCGCGCCTAACGTAATTGTTTGTGCTGTCGAAGACGACCCGGAAGATGCGAACTACAAACTACTGCAAGACAACCTTAAGCGCCTGCAGAAAATGACCGACGCCGGTGGCCGCCCATTTGAAATAGTGCAGTTGCCTATGCCAGGCATTGTCGGCGGTGAGAGCACAGACAATCGCAACCTGGATCGCCTGCCTGCATCTTACGCAAACTTCTACATCGCCAATGAGGTAGTCCTGGTTCCAATCTTCGGACACGCTAATGACACTCGGGCCCTGGGGATACTACAGACTCTGTTTAAGACCCGTCGTGTCGTTGGTATTAACTGCGAACCCCTGGTGTGGGGAATGGGAACGATCCACTGCGTCACGCAACAACAACCCCACCCGGACAGATGCTAGATGCTGGAGGTTAGCTAGCATCTAGCATCTTCTTGGCTTCATTTCTTGCATCATCCAGGTTGCACACTTTGCCATCGAGCTGAAGTTCATAGACGGCTTTCGTAATCTCGCCGACCCTTGGCCCAGGCTCAAGACCCAACTCTAGTAAGTGGCGGCCCAGTAGAATTGGCGCAGGCGGCTGCTGCGCAACCTCTAGTTCCCTCGCCCGCTCAATGAACCAGTCCTGAGCTTTGGCGTCGTACCATTTTTCACGCGGCACCCAGTCAGCGTTGCGGCCGAGTGAATCTGCTTTTGCCACACGATAAAGAAGATCCAGTTCACACCTTCGCGCCAGACGACGAAACGCCCCGTCCCCCACTTCTTCGCGCTTCTTGTAAAACTCGCCCGGTTTCAAATGCTGGCGTACAAGCGCAATTACCTGCGCACGCACGTCGTAACCATCGAGTGTGTGAATATTAAGACGGTCCAGAAACCTCTCGGTTGGGCCAACTCCAGCTTCTTCGTGTCCACGTGATCGCCAACGCCCTTCGATAAACTCAGTAGTTGGTGGCTTACCAAAATCGTGTGCGAGCGCGGCCAACATCACGGTGACCTGCTTTGCATATGGCAAGTCTTCGATTAATTCGCGCGCGCGATCAACCACCAATCCGGTGTGTACCAATACATCGCCTTCCGGATGCCATTCAGGTTCCTGCGGCACATTATTCAGTGAAGCGATTTCCGGAAAAAGCTGCTCGATGGCGCCGAGCCGAAGCAGCCAGTTGAGGCCTTTTGAAGGCTGAGGCGCGAGCAACAGAAGCTTTTCCATTTCACCCCAGACGCGTTCAGCCGGCAGGTCAGTCAAATCAATCGTGCGGCAGACCTCCAGGGTTTTCGCATCTACTGCCAACCCAAAGCGAGCCGCGAGTTGGGCGGCGCGCAACACACGCAGGCTGTCTTCAGGGAAGGTGTCGGCAGAAACGAGACGGAGAATGCCGTTGTTAATGTCGTCCTGCCCATGAAAGGGATCGATTAACTCTTCGGTAAGCGGGTCTTGCAGGATGGCATTGATGGTGAAGTCACGACGGCGCGTCGCATCTTCGAAGGACATCGATGGATCGCCTTCAATAATAAACGCGCGATGTCCACGACCTGATTTTCGTTCCCGACGCGGCAGCGAAACATCCACTTCAGGACCAAGCTTGTAGACTGTGAAGGCTTCCCCCACGACGTTTACTGGTCCAAAGCGATCCAGCAAAGCGCGTAGCGAGGCCGGCTCAACACCGTAAACCTCAACGTCCCAATCCTTCGGCTGGTGACCCATCAATAAATCGCGGACGCAGCCTCCAACGAGTAGCGCGCGGCCGCCGGCATCTCGTATTGCGGTCGATAGGGCGAGTACTTTTTCTGGGACCCGGAGGGACATGTAAATGGTCCAACAAAGGATTTACGCGGGGAGTTTCCCTGGCTCCGGAGGAGCCAAATGTTTATAGACCCGCAAAAGCATTACGGCTGAAGCTCCGTAGGAGCGTAATGTTCTCTTTAGTTGAACCGTAATCTTCCGCTCCTACGGAGCTGCTGGGCTCATGGCCTTGTTTTCTATAAACATTCTGTCCCTAGGGGACTCTGGAACGCTCAATCGAAAACCCGAGCCAATAGTTATCCGGCACGTCTCTCAGTTATCTCAATTAGATTCCCAGCAGGATCGCGCACGAAAAACCGGCGTAACGGGTCAGGGATAATCTCGATACCTGCGTCGCGAAGCACCTGCTCAGCGACAGCGAGGTCCGCAACGCCGTAACAAATATGCCGGCTGCTGCCAGCGTTTTGGGGATCTTCTTCGACGGAAAGGTGAAGTTGCGAATTCCCGAGCTCATACCAGGCCCCAACAAACTGTCTCGGGCCTTCGGGTTTTGGAATCTGCTTCAGGCCTATGACCTCGCCGTAGAAGTGCTTCGCTGCCTGCTCAAGCGCAGCGGGCACTGTAACGTTCACATGACTGACTTCGATGATCCCGATACCCATAGAGTCTCTTAAGATGTTCGCAGAGAAAATCGGTTATAGCTTGAAGTTGGGGTTTTCAATTATGCCAAAGAGATTCCCAAACGGATCCTTTACCGTCGCAACCTTGATGCTCTCGCCAACATCCTGAACGCCTTCGTGCAAAGTGGCGCCTCGCTCCAATAGATGCTTTAGCGTTCCTTCCGCATCTGCAACGCCCCAATATGCTACGACCCCTTCGGCTCTTTCTGTTGAAGCCGTTTCAGTCGGGTGCAGCCCAAGTTCGTAACCGCCAACATTGAAGCCGACATAGAATGGTTCGTCGAAATAAGGTCCAAAGCCAAGGATGGCACTGTACCAGGACTTCGCCGCCTCAATGTCAGCAACGTGATAGATCACCGTCCGTAAACCGAGAAACATGATTTCACTCCTGGTTAAATCGAGATCCTCTGGATAGATGCCCCTCCTTGGAGTCGGCCCACTTCAAGAAGTCTGTCTAGATCGGTCCGGTTTCTGGTCCTGCCAAGTTCTATTGAAATCAAGCGACTTATTCCGAGGGATACTGAGCGTGTTCCACTCCGACGAACGAAAGTGCTTCGCCAGAAAAATGATCTGTCCAATGTGGTTTGGATAATGCATCAACTGGCGATTAATCGCCTGCATTACCGTGTGCTCTTCGCCACGAATTGAGACCTTCTTTAGCAGGTCTTCGGCCGTCAGCGGCTCGATCGCTTCAAACACAATTTGCCAACCGCTTTCCCAATAATCCACGACATCCCGCTCGGTAGTCTGCGGTTCGATTACAAACTCCATATCCCGGTTGCGGTTTGGCTTCTCGCCGTCGGTCGTCAGGAAATCAGTCCATCGTGAAAACATGTTGCCGGCCATGTGTTTCATGATCACCGCGACACTGTTTCCTTCTTCGTCGAGCGTCCTGAAGATCTCTCCGTCCTTCAGTTGTGCGATTGCTTTGTCCGCCAGCTTCTTATAAGCGCGCAGACTGGAGATGGCGTCCGCGAGATAATGGGTTCCGATTGAGTCAGTCAACGTTACACCTCGCGTCGCCGATTGCTTATTGCGTGAGCGAGTGAGTTGCGTTGAGCCAGTTCGCTCTTGCGTATGAGCCGGGTCAACTTTCGCCACTTATTGACGATTGCAATCTTCTCCTCAAACGACAGACGAGCCAAACGCTTACGACGCTGGGCCTTCTGTCTTAGCAGCTCACTAACGTCAGGGTATTTCTTATTTCCCACGGTTGAGTTTCTTCCATTTCGCAGCCAGCCCATGCCGGACGAGAATATCAGTTAGCCGGTCGTGATCGATCACTTCGTGCTCCATGAACTGCGCAATTCGAGCATGATCCTGATGGCGTACTGCTCGATCACGCCAGCCTTCACCATCCGGTTTAGGACTCGGAGTGTCTTCTCCATAGTGTTACTAGTCTACAAAGATTCTCGCAGCGTCATAATCAAGTATTCGCGCTTCACGCTTCGCTGCGTGCCCGATCGCATGTCCTTGATAGAAACTTCTCCTCGAGCGCGCTCGTCGCCACCAACAATCGCGACGAAAGGAATTTTGCGCTCTGAGGCAAACTTGAATTGTTTCCCAATCTTGTCGGCTTCCGGATAAAGATCTACGCGCAAGCCTGCCACTCGCAATTCGTGAGCAAGGCCCAGCGATTCATTGATAGTCTCATCGTCCCAAATGCTGACCATTACGTCCGCCGGCGAGGTAACCAGCGATCCGGGAAACATTTCACGCTCAGTCATCACTACGATGATTCGTTCCAGGCCCAATGAAAAACCGCACGCCGGAATATCCTGCCCGGCAAACATTCCTACCAGATTATCGTATCGGCCGCCGCCGCCCAGGCTTCCCGGAAGGTCCTTCACGTTGATCTCCATGATGGCTCCGGTGTAGTAAGAAAGCCCGCGTGCCAAAGTTGGATCGATTTCAATCTTATCCGCGATGCCGCTCGCCTTCGCAAACTTCATGATCGAACGCAGTTGATCAATTCCGCGCGCGCCGAGTTCGTTGTTTTGAATAAACTCCACCAGCCTGCCTAAAATCGCGGCGTTCATGGTGTTCCTCTTTTGCGCACCGCTGTCGGGACCGGCAATGTCGGCAGCATGTTCGAGTGACTGTAGGTCCACGAAAAACTGCAGCAGCCTGCCGCCAGCCTCAGGCTCGATTCCTCGCGACGCAAACTCTTTCTGAACGCCTTCGCCGCCGATCTTGTCCAACTTGTCGAGCGCAATTAGTGCAGCGTCATGTTTTTCCGGCGCAATACCTGCAGACTGAAGAAGGCCGGTCAGTGCGTGACGATGATTCAGCCGGACACGGAAGTCTTCGAAGCCCAGCCTGGTAAGTACATCGCTCGCGGCACTGCATATCTCAGCTTCGACAATCATCGACCGCGAGCCGAGAACGTCAACGTCACACTGGTAAAACTCTCGGAACCTTCCACGCGCTGGGCGATCCGCACGCCACACTGGTTGAATCTGATAACGTTTGAAAAACTTCGGCAGCTTGTCGCGATATTCGGCGACGACGCGCGCGAGCGGAACGGTCAGGTCATATCGAAGCGCGAGATCGGCTTCACCGGTCTTTTCATGTTCACCGCGTTTGAGGATTTTGTAGATGAGTTGGTTCCCTTCGTCACCATATTTTCCCAACAGCGTTTCGATGTTTTCCACCGCGGGGGTCTCGAGTGGTTCGAAGCCGTAGCGCTCGTACACCTCTTTTACGATGCCGATAACGTACTCGCGCCTCCTAACCTCAGCAGGAAGGAAATCGCGCATGCCGCGCGCTGGTTGGGTGTTGGCCTTGGCCATTTACTTGAAGATTGAGAACCCGCCGTAGATAACGAATTGATTCAAGCCACGGTTTGAGCCAGAGCGGTCGCCGTTGGAAATGTGATGAAAGCGCAAACCTAACGTAACCGCGCGGCGTTCTGAGGTAAAAATTCGGATGCCTCCACCTGTTTCGCCGACAAGAGCAAGACTGCCGGCATCCGGCAGCGGCACTGAATCATTGAAAAACAAGAGACCGCCGTTTACGTGGATGAAAGGATGAACTCGCGAGCCGTTGGCAAAATCCAGTTGCAGACCGAGCGGCGTGAAGCCTGCGCCGTAAGCTGTTTCCTTTCGAAAGGTAGTTATTGGTCCAACCGTTGTGCTGGAAACAATATTGCCCGTTGCTACGGCAATAGGAATCGCATCGAGCGTGTATTGCAGGGCGACGCTATCGTTTGCGTAGAGAGTGCGGCCATAACGAAACGCTGCAACGAAAAACCTGCGATCGCTTGCTTCAGCGTCTGTTAAGCCACCAAACGCGGTCGTCGCTTTGAACGAACCGCCGGCCCAAAACCCAAACTCGTTATCGCCTTTCTTCAAGGTAAACGGACCATCATTCGCGTCGGGCGCGGGAGCGGCGACCATCGTCGAGTCAGTGATATCAGACGGATTAATATTCGATTGGCCTGCTGCTGACAATACAAATGACCCGATGACTACAACCGTAACAAAGACATGACGTAAGAGACTCATAGTTAGCCTGCTCCTCAGTAATTACTCAGCTCCGAAGGAGCCAAATGTTTATAGATACGAACGAATTTTATGACTTAAGCTCCAGCGGAGTAGAATGTTCCCACAGCTGTTATTGTTTATAGAGTCAGATGTCGCTCCTCTGGAGCTGATGATTCAAAAGGAGATCGTTTCTATAGACATTTGCGTCCCCACGGGACTGCCGCTATTGCTTGTCTTCCTTGTACATAGCCGAATACTTCACGTAGTTCATCCAGAACCCGTTGAGGCTTTCAACTTCTTCATCGGTCAGCGGGCGCTTTACCCTGGCCGGGACACCCATTACAAGCGATCGAGGCGGAATGATTGTGCCCGGTGAAATCAACGAGCCCGCGGCCACGAGCGTCTTCTCGCCCACCCGTGCATCATCAAGCACAATCGAACCGATGCCAAGCAACGCGCCCTTCTCGATGTAACATCCGTGAAGGGTGACGCTATGGCCCACAGTCACTTCCTCTTCTAGAATCGTGGGCTTCTCTCCCGTGCGAGTGTGAAGCACACAATTGTCCTGAACATTACTTCGGTCGCCGATGCGGATGTAGTACATGTCGCCGCGCAGTACCGCGTTACACCAAACGGAAGACTGTTCGCCAAGATGTACGTCGCCAATTATCTGAGCGCTGGGATCGACATACGCGCTCTCAGAAATTTGCGGATAAACCCCACGAAATGGCCTGATCATATTTTCGGCCATAGTAGCACAAGGGCGGAAACTTTAGTCTGTGGCCCTGTTGCGACGTTCGTACCGAACAGGCGTACAGTGTACAACCTTCAGGTTGCCGCTTTGCCAGCAGCTGGGGAAGGTCCGGAGGTGGTTTAGCCACCACGCAAGCTAAAGCTTGTACTCTGTACACCTGTGCCCATAAGTTGCGCTTGTGTTAAATTGACCGGCATGCTCACCCGGCGAATCCTGTTTCTGATACTCGGCGCGATCGTTCTGTCAGCCAGCTCGTGCGCGGGGTCGCTCTTCAAAGTGAAGCCGGTGGTCTCCCTGCCCGCGATGACGGGCGATGTGCCGAGTGCGAGCGCGGGAGGCGTCACTGTTCGCGCGCGACCGCTGCTGAGCGATGAAGAAACGCAGGAACTTTTCGAGGCAAACTTTCTGGTTGCGGGCGTGCTGCCGGTAAGGACCGAATTGGTATTCGAAAGCGGCGTGCCTGTGGAAATCAAACGCGCGCGTTTCCGTCTGCGGGGTCGCGAAGGCCGCGAATGGAAACTGCTGTCACCAAAAGCCGCAGCGGCACAAATCCTGAAAGCCAACGGGGTGTTTCTATACAATCCCCAGTCCCGCAAGTCTTTCGAGAAAGAGATGGCCGCTTACGGACTCGACACAAAAACGCCGCTATCCGATGGCAACCGCAGCACGCAGGGTTTCCTGTTTTTCCAAACACCCGATAAGACGCCAGTGGAAACGAATTCCAGCTTAATACTTACCGTAGAGAAGCTCCCGCAAAAAGCTGAGATCAAGTTGAATTGAGGGTATTGGCATCAGCGCCAACGGCGCGAAATGTAATAGAGAACTTTGTAAGGATATGCCTACCCTGGGGCGTTACCCCAGGCTTTTGCATTCCGCGCCTTTGGCGCTAAATGCAAGAACTTTAGCTACAGGCCTATGCGTCCAATTTAGGATCGACATCAAAGAAAGGGCAGCGACGAATCGCTGCCCTTTTTGTTGTCGTGCTTGTGTTGCCACAACTATCTAGGCCCACTTGCTCGAATCGTCACTTCCGTGCCCGGCTCGAGTTGTAGGTCATCACGTCCCTGTATGTAGACTGATCCGGCACCAGCACCGGCGCCAACTGCCGCACCGATTGCTGCGCCCTGTCCACCGCCTGCGATTGCGCCGATGATGGCCCCGATCGCCGCGCCAATCGCACCGCGCTGTATGGTGCGGGTTGTCTGGTTACTGTCTCGAACCGCGCCTTCGTTATCCACGCGAACGACGTCTCCGTTTTGCGCGCGGACCCCTTCCAGAATACCGGCGAACCGGTAGGTCCGGCCGTCACGCAATCTGATCGTGTCGAAGTCGAGCCCAAGCTCTGATCGGCCAGTAACCCGGCCGCTGCGACTCACGTTAGTCACGCGTCCTTCGATGACTGCGCCCTGGTACTGACCCGAGTCTCGAACCGTCATAGTGAAGCGCTCGCCTTCGCGCACGTTATTCGTCGAGAGCGAAGTATCGAGCGTCGCTACCAACTGCGTGCCGTTCGGAACAATAAAGTCGCCGCTTGCCGTTCCCGTGCTGGGATACTGAGGACTCGAGTTGTAAACATCCAACTGAGCAACGTCCGATGTCCTTGTGTAGTAAGTACGGACCGTGACCTGCTGGCCAACTTGCTCGGTATACAATTGGCGAGTCACCAGGAGTCGATTACTGTCGACGGGATCGAAAGTTACCGTGAAATCCTGCGCTCTCTCACCTGTCCTCGCGATAATTAACTGGTCACCGGAAAGACTGGCGCTCACCCTTGCAGTCCGTCCTTGGGGAGTAGTCTCTACTTGCTCACGGCCGTCAGCCACCAACGCTACCTGCGGTGCTTTCGACGACGCAATCGTTATGTTTCTGCCGCGCTGGTCAATGGCCAGTACTTCTGGCGGACTAAGTCTGTTCAGTAGGTTCTGATAAATGCGATCGCGCCGCTGTGTCGGCAAGTTGCGGGTCGCATTCTCTGCTACCGTCCGCGGATCGTCACCGCTATTAGTGTCAATTCGATAGGTGCCGGTTAACTGAGCATTACCATAAACCGGACCGCCTGGGATATTGGTGTCCCAGTTCCAGGCGATGTTTGCACTGTTTGCAAGCGCGCTCAGATCGGTGCGGAGTGTGCTCCATTCGTTTTCGGCGCGCGGTGTTAGCTCATACGTGCGCATGAAAGTGTCGATCTGCCTCGCATGCTCCAGCAGTTGCTGAACTTCAGCGGTCGTTGCCTGCCGGCGATTGACGCGATCACGAAGACGGTTTGCAGCTAACTGAAATTCGCCCACGTGCCCTCGTAATTGATATTCCGTAGAGCTGTTGTTGATTGCGGCGCGGTTAACAGCCAGGTCGAAGCTGCGACGAAACCGCGTTGCTTCGACGGCTATCCGCTGGGCCAGCTGTCGTGTCTGTACGTCGTTTAATAAACTACCGGAGCCGGAAATTGGCCCAGTTGTCGTGTCCCAACGCCAACCGAGATTAAACGCAACGGCCAGCCGATCAAGGTCGGCACGAAGAACTTGCCAATCCTGCTCTACACGGTAGTCGAGTCTATTATTCAAAAGGAATCGATTAATTAAGGCCGCCCGGTCCAAAACGGCACGCGCATCCGTGGCCGACGACTGACGACTTTCAACGCGCGTCCTCAACTGGTCGGTGGCAGACTCAAAGTCGCGCACCAGCCGGTTGATTTCATCTTCACGCGCGGTTCCGTTAATAGCGCTGCGGTCGAGTGCGTTTACGAGATTCCGACTAAGGGAATCTGTCCGCGTCTCAATTCGACGGATCAGATTCTGTACCTCTGACTGGCTGATCCGGTATTGGGCCAACGCCGCACTTGCGTTGCCTAATCCGACCAGCAGCAGAAAGAAAACCATCAAAATTCTGTTTTTACTTCGCATCTTCTTAAAATCCTCCAAGGTTCCAAAGTTGAGCCTGAATCAGACCAGTTCCGCCTAATTCGTCGGGCGATTCGGGGGAACGTGAAGGAGAGAGGCAAGAAGCTCCAGCAGATAGCCGAGCTGGACTGAACGAATCAGCCCAACTTAAGCATTGCATTCAGCGGGCCACGGGTTTTCCCGCCGAATTAGGCAAAAACACTGAGGATTATTTAGAACCTGTTCGCAACTAAGACGTTCGGGTGTAGGGTTTCGGTTAGTGGAAGTAAGACAGACATTCCTGTCTGTCTCCCGTAAGAGAGGGAATTCGGAAGAGCACAAGTCAAGATCCGGTCGATCCAAAACCAGCGGCGCCGCGGTGAGTTTCTTCGAGGTCATCGGCCCAGGCAGCCGAGGGCGTTATGACTTGTTCGACGATGAGTTGGCAGATCTTGCTTCCGGCGGGCAGCACGACGATCTCGTCTCCGGTGTTGTAGAGCAAACAGATGATCTCGCCGCGATAGTCTGCGTCCACCACTCCCGCCAGCACATCGACTCCCTTCTCCGCAGCAAGACCGGAACGCGGTGCAATGCGGCCGTAGAAGCCTACTGGGATTGCAGTGCTCAGACCCGTCCGCGCACGCACGCGCGCTTTCGGTTCAATCCGCAGATCATCGATGCAATACAAATCCAACCCGGCGGATTGAGCGGTGCCGCGTGTGGGCAGCACTGCATTCGGCGCGAGGCGTTTAAAGTTGAGCGGCGATTGCATCATCAGTTATCAAAAGCACTCATCATCATCCTCCTCTCTAGGTTCTCACAGTTATTGAAATCCTTGGTACCGTTTTTCAATGACATGCAGGGATTCTATCAGAGTTAATAGAATCCGATTCTCACAGTTGTTAGCCGATTCCCTAAAGATTCTCGCAGTTCGTCAAATCCTCTCTAGAACCCTTCGATGGTGCTGTGGTCACAATCCACCACTAATATCCCAAAAGGTGGTCTACCTATCGAGATTGGCCCCTGTCTATTTGGATGTAGAACATAGAAACCTTCGGTGATGAGTGTCCACGAGTCACGAAGCGCATGAAGATGGCGGCTGGAAATCCAATGGTATCCAGCCGCCCAAAATGTCTTGCACCGAACAGTCGCAGTAGATGTAGCTCTATTTCTACTCTTTCTGCTTCTTTAGCAAAGAGCGGGCTATGGCAAGGCTTGTAGTCACACGCACGGCATCACTCTTAAATCTGCTCGCTGCATTGAAGGCGCGTTGGTAATCATCCTTTGCCAACAGCTCGAAAAGGCCCGGAAGTTTTAACGCCGGAGCGTCGAAGTTGACCACTGCAACAACATTCCTGACCCGCAACTGGGCTGTAAGATTACCGTCCTCGCCGGCAAAATCAGCGACGGCGCTTGAAGACCTCACAATGTCTTCTGTCACCTCCCACATGCGAACGGGATCCAGCGTAAAGAACTGCGAGGCAACACATGCCAATGCACGAACGCGATCAGCCTCTCCTTCCTTAATATTACGGGCTTCGCTAGCAGCTTGGTTGAGTAGTTGTATGGAGCGCGAGGGGTCGGAACTTTGCAAAAGGCGCGCTGCTTCAGCGTAGGCCCATATTCGCTGGATCGGTGGAAGGTTGCCGGCGCTAATAATTCGAATGGCCGTCTCTGCATCCTTTTTGGCAAAAGCACCACTAACAGCACTGAAGTCAACAAAAGATCGCGCCCACTTACGCAGGTCGGTATCCTTGATCTGGTCAGCCAACTCGCGAATCTTCTCATCCCTTCTCACCGCCGCTATCCGAATAGCCTTAACGTATATTAAATCGCGCTCATCGGAACGAGTCGAGCTAGCGAGTTGCGACAGTATATTGGACAGATCGTCCCTGCCGGCGTCCTCCGGCACAACCCCGATCGTTAGCAAGCCGTTATCGTTATTCTTATAAACCTCCGGCGTCTCTGGAGCTAAAACTGCAAGTTGAGCACGAAGTGCCGGAATTTCATCGGCATCATACTGTTCGAATAAGGGTAACAGCCGCGCAATTGTGAAATATACCCCGGCCCTGCCAGCTGACGTGCGATCCTGATCCGGTGGTGGTAAGGGCCTCAATAGAATAAGGGACGCCACTTTTATGAACTGCGCCCGTAGCTCCGCCGGCGGTTCCGTTGCGGGAGCAACATCACTCCACCGGTTGGATAATCTGCCGTTCCGCGTCGCCGTAACGAGATATTGCGGCGCGAAAACGTAGGAAGCTAGGAGCGAGACAGTCGTAGCATCCGAAGACGGATCGTTCGGCGCTAACGCGAGCAGCCGAGCGTACCGCTTGTCCGCCGCATCGGTATTCCTTTGCCTTAACGTTCCTAAGAAAATCATACCTTGCGATGTCGCGCGATTTAACGCATGGTCGGCGAACATCTCAGCGCGTTCTACGTCGCCTTGTTGTAGTAGGTCCGTTGCGAGCTCGAGTCGTTTGGCAATAGATAGAGGTGGCTCAGTCGGGTCAAAAAAGCGGGGCCGATCATGATCTGTACGACTTGAATCAGCCCGTTCTTCCTGCGCTTCCTCCATAGAGGTAAGCAGGCGTTCACCGAGAGTCCGATCTCGCCGTGCAGCGAGTCCCAAAACCTCGGAGCGTAGATTGGGAACAGGTGGTATGAAGGTAATACCCGATCTAGACGTCAGTATCTTATTGCGGGCCTCTTCAGAAGCTCGCTCGCCATCCCTGTCGAAGGTATCTGCTATCGCCCAGGCACGAAGGAACATACTGCGCGCGCGGTCGCTATCAGCTTCCCACAATATGTCTGCCGCACGTGCCTGAACACGTACCCGCAGTGTTTGGTCCTTAAACCCATTAGCTTCATCAGCCAGCGCGGTGACTCTTGAGATGACATCCGTGAGTTGCTGTTCTGAGAGGTCAGCAGCTTTAAGCCCTTCGGCCGGTAGTGTCCTAGCGCGCTCCACCTTACCAGCCGGTAGATACTGGGCAGAAGGAACTTGCGCTTGGACCTCTGAGAAAAGTGAGGCGACAAAGCAGAATGTGGCTAGTCGAGTACGGACGTTGGTGAGCATTTTGTTTCTCCGAAACGCAATCAGGTCCAAATGAGGTAAAGGGCAGTTGGATGTCTTGGGAGTCTAAAGGATTCCATAAATCCTTAAACGCAAATTATAGTAAGTAAAGGAACCGGAATACAAGCCATTTACTTACCCAAGTTGAAATTATTCTTGCATGCAGCACGCCAGACCACAGCTTCCACAACGATACAGCTTATTGCATGCAGCACGCCAGACCACAGCTTCCACAACCGATACAGCTATTTGGATTCGGACAGCACAGTAGACCACCACACGTAGCACAACCGCATCCTTCTCCGCCTAAGCCACCAAAATCAGGGAACACTTTCTTGGGAACCACTCTGAATTTGAGATCACCTTTGTCAAAGTTTACGCCATAATTCCGAAGCTTGGTGATAGCCACTTCTTTATTTAGTCCAACGACAAATGTAGCGATTTTTTTAGATTTCAGTTGGTCCAACTCTTTACAAGATTTGAGGTTTGTCGTATCCCCTTCTAAAAGGAATACCGTTACCTTCACCTTCCCATCAATCATCATGGGAACTAACTTAACTGCCGATATGCTCTGTGGTTTCAAATTCGCCGACAACGGAATCTTGATTACTGCTGCCATTCCTTTGATCGCCGTTCCGGCCGGTATGTAGAAAGGCTTCTCGAGCGCAATCTCAATACCCAAGGCAGGCCCAGCTGACTTAAGGGGCTTATTTTCCGACTTGAAAGAGTTATTAGCGGAGACAGAAACTATTAGTAGAGAAAGGCAGGCCGTACCTAGGAGTAGGCGGTACATTTTTTGAGGCATGGGTGAGAATCTCCTTAAACATGGCTGAGGCTCCTAAGATGCAAGGTTAAACGGTCAAACCCAAAGTTCGTGGGACGAGGAAAGCGCCTAAAAATATTACCATTTTCCCGTCTTGTCAATAGGGAGTTAACTGATATGGGAGTTAACTGATAGGGAGTTAACTGATAAGTGGCGTTAACTGAATTTTTATTTGCGAAAAAATGACACTCTAAACAACACAAAGGCTCCTGATATATAACGCCCACAGTAAAGTTTGCTTTGTGCGAGGTGACAAGGGGCCCATACGTGCGTATGCTGCCAGCGATGCGGAAAAGGGTCGGCACACTTTTAACGGGAAGTACTTTTGCCCTGATTGTGGGCATGGTTGTTGTGCGCTTTAGATAGCCGGAACGCTAAATGAAACCAGAGCCTGCGCCAAGTGTACCTGGTAAGAACGAACAGCAACGTGTTGACAACGCGGCCGGAACCGAGCTCAGCGTATCCAAGGAGGACGTAAGAGGAAGAGGCTAGGTTGGCGCACCATCGCCTGTCTAAGGCGCATAATGAAGACTTACCGTTTCACATATGCTCACCGACGAGGATAAAGAACGAATTCAACTCGAAGAAGGCTATCGCCTTGAGGTTAGGGATCAGCTTAGCAAAACTCGCCCTAGTCTGAGCCGATGGGAAAGAGTATCGCCAATCCTCAATAGTGCATTCGTTCTGTGGTTATTGTCGTCCGTCGTCTTAGGTGTTGTTGGCGTTATTTATACAAAGTGGGACGCACAGCGAACAATTGATCGAGACAGACGGGAGCGCGAAGCCCGAAACTTGCGAGAAAATGAAGTCACTGCGAGGAGATTGGATTCAGAGATAGAAAATAGGTTAATAATATTTGCCCGGATCAACAGTATTCAGATTTTCGATAATGGCATGCTTGTGAGCACAAATGACCAAGACCCCGAACAGCTCAGAAGGACCTTGGTCGAATTGGAAAACCCATCACTAAGCGAACACAAGACGGTCGTGTTCCCCGAATACGCCAATAGAAATCTACGCTCTCTGCTGTTCGAGCTTAGAGATGTTGTACCAGCGGAACAGAGAACAGAAGTTGGAAATGCCTACGATAGATCTCTAGTGGTTACAGAATTCTACATATGGGAAATGCAGCACAAGCGGTATCGAATCAATGCGAACGACAAGCCATTCGAAGGGATCTGGGAGCCTTCTCAACGAATTGATTATCTACGCGACCTGTCCAAAGCCCTAAATCTGAAACGGTGGAATGAGCCCTTTAG
>Ga0190270_10000614_pt1 | contig 15614 bp, 16 predicted proteins | sample Popmic320T_FD_133748 | JGI IMG/M metagenome (GOLD analysis project Ga0190270, IMG submission 133748) | Populus adjacent soil microbial communities from riparian zone of Weber River, Utah, USA - 320 T | ecosystem: Environmental > Terrestrial > Soil > Riparian zone | place: USA: Utah | collected...
CCTAGTTGTCAAGACCATAAGTCGCTAGCAATGGCTTACGACGACAGAAGCAACGGAGCTCTCGCTCATGCCTCATCGACGAACCATACTGTAGAGAATGGACTTGAAGCGCTTCATGAAGTCAGAAGCATTCTCACTCGCACCGATGGAAGCAATGTCTTTCAACCACTCATCCATGACAGCATAGATATGAGCTGTGTATGCAATAGGACTCGTGATTCCCGCTTCTTCAGCAGCCTCTTGCAACTGCCGACGATATCCCATGCTGAACTTGAAGTCCTTGTTGAACGTCCCCTTCCTAAAAGCATTTTTGGCCTGGTTCTCGATACGAAGGCAGATCTGATCCATCACACCATAGACGCCGTTCAGACTGTCAGGACGCTTCTGCTTGGTTGTATCCTCGCTAGTCTCGGAATCAGGCTCTTCCTCGGGAGCGGTGACAGCTTCGATCTCCTCGAAGCTCATGCCAGTCATCTCACCAAGCTCTCGAATGTCAGGCTTGAGAGTTCCGGCACCTTGCATCGCCATCACAATGTCCCTGACGAGATCTCGGTTCTCCTTGCCGGTCTTGCGGAACTTGATCTTGGGAAGGTCTGCGTTTGTGCCGAAGTTATAATCTCGCATAGGACGCAAGAGGTACTTGTTGATGTACGTCGCCCAGTCTCCTGAGATTGCATTAAGCAACCAGAGATAGGTCTGGGTGTGCTGCGTACCCAAGTTGTACGACCCGACGTCGGCTGTGCGAAGCAGAAGGATAGGAGTAAACAGCGCAAGGCTCATCTCCTCATCGAGTCGTGTCATGTACCGTTCAAAGTCTGCACCACGCATCTGTGATTCGAGATACTCCAGCGTGTAGTCGTAGCTGGGATTTGTCTCATCACCAAAGGGAGTCTTGTCGCCAGGGAGAAGAACAGTACCCCTGTTACGAAGCTGCTGAATGACATTCGCCATCAGAGCTCGTCCAGTAATATCCTCTCCATCGATCGTGTACGTCTCATCGAAGGGCGCTCGACCGACTGGAGTTGGCTCACCGAATCGCTCGTAATACCTGTTGGCGAACAAGTGAAGTAGAATAGAGAAAAACCAGCTGGTAAACGCAGGTCGCATGAGTTTGCGACCATAGTGGTTTCCTTCCTCCATGAGGAGAGGATACCAGAAGGTGTTTCCGACTGGAACGTGTCCGAAGCCGAACTGATCGATTCCGTCATAGATCTTGACCTTCGGCTTTACGGTGTGCGCCTCTGGCGCGTTGGGAGTGCCGGGAGCGAAGCCATCGACGGTCTTCCAGTGAACGCGAGCATCTTCTGGAAAGAGGTCTTTGATCTTATCGAGGACAACTCGACGGTTCGGAGTATCGTTGTCCCACTGCAGAATGTTTGGGGAGTATCCTGACCAAAACGCCTTTGACATTGCCCGAACGAGTGTAGTCCACACATTATTGAGACTCTCCTCGTAGAAGTCTCCCTGTTTCTTGTCCTCGCAGTCGATGTGCCACTCCATCTGGTGCAACATGAAAGTCAGCACAGACAGGGATGAATTGATCTGGTAGTGGTCCTTCATCTGACGAAAGTCGTTCAACGTCAGGGTATCGAGATTGAGCTGTAACGCTCCACCGCCGGGGAGTTGGAGGTATCGAATATCCTCGCCAGTCCACCCAGCGGCATAACCCTCACCAAGCTTCGGCGGAGGAGCTTTTTTGTTCTGCAATGACTTCGAACTGATGGGCCTTCCGTCTGGCCCAAGCAAGCCTGTCACACTAGCGATCCCTTCTCGGGGCTAAGCGAGGCGGGATAGGCATATGCAAGTCAGTGCCTTGTGTCGTAGGCGGAAGAGGCGCGTGCATACCGCCAGCGAGAGGAGACACATTGAGTTGCTTGTGATCCCACGCCAAGCTGAATGGATCTTGCGTGTCGGTGTTATCTCGTTGCTCTGCAAGTAGCTCCTGAGAGGATATACGACGCCTGTACGATCGGTCACCCATCAGGGTATAGACGACTCCGGCCATGCAATCGGCAACGTCTTTGGAGCCTCCAACCGGGTGGTCCACCATCTTGTCAGTGTCCTCGAGTTCGGTGAGTTCTTTGATAGCGATCTGGAGTTTCTCCGATCCACCCTTCTTGAGGTAAGTCCAATAGGGCGGGAACTCGATCCGGTCCTCGTAGATAGCGTCACGCAGATCTTCGTAAGGTAGCTTGCTCTTGTCCACCGACAGCATCTCAGTGTTGATCCGGTGCTTACGGAGCTGCTGCTTCGTATCAGTAGACTGGAAGCCGTCCATCGTCGCCTTACGAATCTTGAATAGCCTCTCATCCTTCAGCATGTAGATCATCTGACGCACACCTTGGAGCAAAATCTCGTGTCCTGGGGGTGCGACCATGCGAAGAAGGAAGTCAAAGACGATGTATGGCTTCTGCTCACCCTCGATCTCTATCATGTGGTTCACATGGCCCATGGCCAGTCCGAGAGCATCGCCATCAGGGGAGTATGCAATGTCTAGGTGCATTGCCCTGCGCAGCGACTCCTGCGCTTTGAACCATTCCGCAAACTGCGGCCTAACAGGATCCTCATTTACCGGAGACGTAGGACCGTGACGCTCGACCCAACGCTCGACGGCTTCTTCTAGCTTGTAACTGAGCGAGATAAAAGTGTCGCCAGATGCCGGCGGAATACCAGCCAGGTCACGTAGAGCTTTTTCGGGATTGTTCTCAAAGTTCTTGCGAAAGACATTGGGAATCTCAATCAAGTTGTCGGACGTAGCCTGAATCAGCTTGGCTGAAAGTGTCGGGACGATGTTCTTACGCTTGGTGTCATACCAGAATGAGTCACGTTCTCCATTGGGGAATGTGTACCGTTCCCAGCCGCGTGACTCCCAGATCGTCATACGGACAGTATGTGCGTTCTCCTTATCGCGCCTCATCTCGTCGTACTTCTTCTTGGCGAAGCCGGTAGCTGATTTCATCTGGCCAATCACGATGAGGAAGCCCTTGTCCTCGAATCGTGAGTCAATACGACTGTTGATCGTGTCGAAGCCCTGCTCGGCGTAATCCTTGTCTTTGGTTATCTTATGAGAGTCAGCCTCGTCGAGGATACCCCCCAAGATGTTATATCCCTCGAACGCAGTCTCAGCACTGTTACCGGGGATAAGCCAGACGTCTTTCTCAAAGCGGATCTGGTTTTTGAAGCTGGGGTCGTAGGGGTAGTTCTCTTGGAACCACTGGCAGTGCTGGATTCTGGCTTTGATATCACCGAAGACAACCTCCTTAGCCTGTTCTTCGGAAGTACTCATCTGCATGAATGCGATGCGAGACCCTGGCAGTAGATCATAGAAGTCCTGCGGATCTTTCAAGCACAGCACCCAATGACACATATACGGCAGAGTGATAGACGCCAGAGTCGTCTTACCAATACCGATAGCACCTGTGAACATCGCCCAGCGGTAGAGCGCGATGCGCTCAGCATTCACGGCAGTTCCGAACATCGTTATCAGTTCAGTCCTGATGCCGGGCCTAACGCCCTTCTCGATGTTCAGATAGCCTGGCCCCAGGAACTCAACGATACTGGCCGGCTTCTCCTGGAACGCAAGGTTGTCTTGTAGCCACTCCAGTTCTGCTTGGATGGCCCTGGGATCAAAGTTCACTACTGGACTCCACGGTGCCTGAGATAGTAGTGCCCGAAGCTGTGATCTGCTCAGGCTCATGAACTCTCGCAGCCATCTCCTCCTGGATCATGGCTGGAGTGATATCTTTGCGGTCAATGCCACGAGCCTCGAACGATGCAATGACTGAAGCCACCAGCTGGTTGGGAGTTCCATTCTGGATAGCGGCTCCGTTGGCACCGACGTTGACCTGAACTCGCGTCCCACCACGGAGAGCCGGATTGACCAGCTTCGCCAGTTTCTCCCCCTGTTGGAAGAGCTGATTAAGCATCTTCGTCACTTCAGGATCGACCTCGTCGTACTCCTCTTCGTTATTCAGAGCTCGTTCGGTGCGCGTGACTCCGACCGCCATCAAGCTGCCCAGACCGTCGATGATACGGTCGGAGTCACGAGACTGAAACGCCTTTGCAAGGGCAGAAGAATCTGTACCAGGCACGGAACACACAGCTCCTTCTCGGTAGTACTTGCAGCCCTGTGCGAGCGAACAAGAGTTGCAGATGATCTTGTCACCGGGCTGCGCCTTCACGTTCCCGGAGTGGAATGACTTACCAACAGGAGTGATAGCCATAGGACTACTGTGATTGACCGTTCCAGAACCACGAGACTTGAAACGAATATTCTCTTCAAAGTGCTTCGCCGCCCAAACTGCAGACTTGATGTTGAACATGCAACGGTTCCGAGGTATCTTCAGATCGGTAAAGCTCATATCCATCAGATTGATCCACTGGAGCGAACCGATCGCCTTCTCGTATGGCATGATCTTACCTGTCGGCAAGATCACCTTCCCCTTCGCTGCATCGACTCTCGGGTCAACATCTGCCGATGCAAAGCCAAGGCCAAACGCGACACGCCAGGAGTATGTTCCGTGAATGTGGATCTTACAATCAGGATAGTCCTCCTGGAGTTCCGTGATTCGTCGGAGAAAAGCTTTTGTAGACGAGAGCTGAGCAGACGGCAACTCCGTGAGCAAGACTCTGTGGTCTTGACCGTACACTGGTTTTTGGTCAGGGGGCACGTCCGCATTGCAAGCTTCCTCATCCTGTCCTAGCGGGAACTGGATCATCTCTTCAAGCAACTCGAAGGACTCTCCATACTTCCAGGTGGGATACACAGCCTTCGGATTCGTAAAGCCATGCTGATGGTCTAATTCAGCGGTGCCCTGTTCTCCGACCAAGAGTAACCGCCAAGACCCATGCTCACCAAAGAACAACTTTGCGTGCTTCTCAGGATCAATAACCTTCTTGACAAGTAACCCACGATCCCAAGCGATAAGGAGGTGACCGACCTCGGCTACCTCTCGTGCATAGTTGAAGGGGTTACGCAGCCAGCATTCACCCATTCTTATTTCCTCCCAGAGTCACGCATCCCCTCCGTAGAGCATAGGCACACCCGCTAGGGGAATGCAAGCACCTGGAAAAGCGCAGATGCCCCGACCTGCACTGTCGGGGCATCTGCTAACACACCGCATGAGCACTGGACGGACAACTTACCGAGGCTCGCGACTGTCAGCAGGCTACACTATCGTCACACAATTTGTCCACCAGTGTCCTTGACCAGCCCCCCGGCCACGCGCTAGGGTGTAAGGTAACACCGCATCGACTTACTGCACTAAGGACGATCGTGACTTCTGACTTACCTTCACTCATTGCCAAGAGATTCATCCAAAGACGTGACGTCAAAGCCGTACAGTTCTCATCCGGCGCATGGTCGCCTGATCGAGAATTGAGGGACAAGTCCCAACATGGCTTAGGCTTCAAGATGAGCCATCTGAACGCTCATATAGCAGGTGATGCTACTTACGGTCACTACCTGATCGACGGTGACGACCGCGCCAGAGTCTTTGCTCTGGATATCGACCTTGAAAAACAAGGCTACTGGATCGAGAATGGTCCCGAATGTGAGCCGATCGTTCACGAAGGACAGCCGCGGGAACTGTGGCTAGACAGAACAGCCACTGAAGCGCGTGAGTGGTACAAGTACCAAATGAAAATGCTGGCTACCATGTTCGCCAGAGTCATCACCAAAGACATGGAGCTTGGCTGTGCAGTTGCATATTCAGGCAGTAAAGGCATACACGTCTACGGATTCATGGGAGATGCACCTGCTCTTCAAGTCCACGAAGGTGCTCTCCTTGCGGTTGACACGCTAGACCAGTTTGAACCTTTACGTGGGAAGGTCTTTTTCCAACACCGGAACCAGGACCCCGTTTCGGGTTACCCCAGCTTTTCTGTCGAGGCATTTCCTAAACAGCCGTCTCTGGATGGCAAAGACCTCGGCAATCTTCTTCGTCTGCCGCTAGGGAGGAACCTGAAATCTAACGATCCCACTTTCTTCTTGGATCTGACTTCGCCTATGGGAGTCATGAGTCCCCACCCTGACCCGGTTCGTTTGCTCGAATCGGGCAACCCTTTTGCTTGAGATTGGACAACAATGACCACCGAACCAACCAATCCAGATCGCTCCAAGACTGACACAGCTCTTGTGAACTTCCAGGTCACCCTAGAGGCTGAGCGCAAGGCCGAGGACGCCGAAGACGTCTCACAGGCCGCAGAACTGGCCACCGCCAAGAAGGATCTGGCGCTGTCCGAGTCTGCTCGGCTAGCCGCTGAGTCTGCTGACGCTACCGAAGACGCTGCCTACGAGAAGACAATCGCTGACCAAAAGGCATACATCGCAGAGCTGGAGAAGGTAGAAGAACCGCCTCCCCCGCCGCCGGTAGACGAATCCAAGACGCTGCCGCAAGTCACACCGATCTCAGCTGCGGCCTTCCGCGCTCGTGCCGGCCTCTGTACGCACCCGAACTTCAACACGCCGTCCAAGGTCTACAAGGTCGAGAACGCACCTGAAGCCATGCAGCGGGTCGCCGATATGGGCTTCGGCCACATCAGAGGCGCCATGCCGACGGGTACTGTCGCTGATGCCTGGGCTGCCGAGTGCCGCAAACACAAAATCGGCTGGATCGCCACCTGTACAGGTGAAGGCGATGCTGTCACTGATCAGACGCCAGCAGTCACAGCACAGCGAGTCGCAACCATCGGTCAGAAGTACCCCGATGTGATGATCGCCTTGGAAGGCATCAACGAGCCGAACCACAACCGATCCGGCGCAGCGGTCGTCAGCAACTGGGCCACCATCACGGCATCTCACCAGAAGGCGATGTGGGATGCCGCACGCAAGCCTGGTTCTGGTTTGGAGAACATTCCCATTGTGGGACCGTCTCTTCACGACATTGCCGCAGATCAGTCCTACACACAGTCGAATCCGTCTGGTGGACCGAAGCACTACCACCAGCTCAAGGCTGCCGGCATCCTGTCCCACCAGACGATCAGCGGTCAGCACTCCTATCCAGGCGGGTCGTATCCGCTGCGACAGCTTGACGCTCGCATCGGCCTGATGAAGTCTGCCTACGGACCAGACTACACATCTTGGGTGACGGAGTGGGGCTACCACAACGCAATGAAGACAAGTGCTGGCCACAAGCCGGTGACACCAGAGGTGGCAGGCATCTACGCGCCTCGTGCCTACCTGCAGTTCCTCACCACGGTCAAGGGTGGAACTGATCACGATGTTGTCGGATTGTGCTACTACGAACACCTCGATGACAGTCAGAGCCAGACGGCGCATGAAGAGCGCTTCGGTATCGAAGGTGTTGGAGCCACCAACCCGACTGATCCTTCAACATGGACGCAGAAGGCAGCAGCTGCGTCCATGCAGGCCCTTCTGGCCCCGATGAAAGATCCCGCAGGCACTGGTGCTTACCAACCGAAGCCTGTCGGACTCAAGGTGGAGCCGCCTGCTGGCAACACCGACGTTCAGTGGCAGCTGGTACAGAACAAGGCCCAACTCGACGCTGGTACTGCGACGGTGCTGGTCTACCGAGACAAAGACGTATGGAGCCGAGAGACGCTGACTCCAATCACCGTCTCTGAAGTAGAGGTCAAGATCACAGACCGCAACGGTACTCGTACCGTGCCTGTCGGACCCGCCGTGAAGAAGGTCAACACGCGGTAAACGAGAGGGGAGGAGGCGGCACTCAGGCCCTAAAGGGCCTGGGTGCTGCCTACCGGCTGGGATGAACGACGCTCCTATGTTCACTAAAGACGATGGTACTGAATATACTGTGGTCCGAACTCACACCTACCAACTGACAATCTACTTGTCTGTTTTCTTAGGAATGGTCCTCGGCGTGCTGGTTTCAATCTTTGCCATGTGGGTATTCCATGGCTCCTGAATATGACTTCGCCGAGCGAAGGCGAAGGCTGCTCCAAGAACGGGGCGAACTCCCTCCTGATCCACCCGACTTCGACACTTCTGCCGACGTCCCTGATCCTGGACCCGAGCGATCCGAAGAGGATCAACAGGTAGATGAGGCTATCGACAAGATCGACATTCTTGCTGCCTATTCCAAGTGGTGCGGCAAGATGAAGCCTTCTCCCGGTGTGCGGCGCACAGAGGGCATTATGATCTCATGCCCCAAGCCTGATCATCCAGATAAGCGCCCCTCAGCCTGGATCAACACCGATAAGCAGACTTGGTTCTGCGGCGGTTGCCAAGAAGGCGGCGACAAGTATGATATCGCCGCGTTCCACTTCCGATACCCAGTCCCTGGCTATAAGGATGGACACTCCTTCCACGAGTTACGCAGGGAGATGGCTGAGTCGTTTGGTTGGCGATTCAAGACTGTTCCAGGCGGAACCATCATCTACCAGGAAGATGATTCAGAACCCTCCTCGAGCGCAAATCCTGCCGAACCCGACAAAGAGGACAATTCCGGCCCCCTCGACGAGGGGTCATCTGTTGCAGTTCTGTATGCCGACGAGGGTGAAGACGAAGATCAAGAAGTCTTCAACTACCCATCAATCAAGTGGCGAGAAACCATCCCCGAAGAGACCTTTCTTTATGAATACATGGAAGCCTGCAGCAATGACGACTCCCCCGAAGAATATCATTTCTGGCATGGCTTACTCGCTCTCGGACACGCCGCAGGTCGAAACATTACTCTCACTGATAAAAGACCTGTCTACGGCAATCTCCTTGTCTGCCTCCTTGGTGGAACGGGCACTGGAAAAAGTAGCTCAAGGTATTGGCTCGATGAGGTCATCGAGGCTGTTATGCCTTTTAGAGACTCCGGGATGGATACCTCCGGAGTCAAGATTGTCAGCCTGCCAGCCTCTGGTGAGTTCCTCATTCGGGAGTTTCAGTACGAGGCTCGTGACCCATCCAACCCCAAGATTTCACTCGGCAGCAAACCGATTAACGGAATCGTCGACTTTGATGAGTTCGCCGGACTACTGGCAAGGGCCAATCGACAAGGCAGTACGCTTAAGACTACGATTATGGCTTTCGCAGACACACGCAGACTCGTCTCGACGGGATCGGTTACTCATGGAGCTTATGTCGCCCATTCTCCCTTCTGTTCCCTCACGGCTAGTACTCAGCCCCGAGCAGTCCGAACCATCCTGGCCAGAGCTGACACTGGTTCAGGATTCCTCAACAGGTGGGTTTTCGCTGGTGGACCTCCAAAGCAACGTGAAGTACTCGGTGGTGTTCATTCCTCCAGAGTCATTGACTTGGAGACGGCCAAGGAAAGGCTAAAGAAGGTCTACGGCTGGGCCGGCAAAGAAAAAGTCATTACCATGACTGATGATGGTCTTGACACCCTCAATCACTTCTATCAAGACGTTCTCTACCCCACCCAAGCCCGAGATGATACAGACCTCCTGAAGCGGCTCGATCTGTTGTTCAAGAAACTGATTCTGCTGTTCTGTATCAACGAGAAGCGCAAAACCGCAGACGCAAAACTCGTAGGTAGAGTAGAGCGTCTGTTCAAGTACGTCATCAACTGTTATGCGATTCTGAATGACCAGATTGGCATAACGATGGGCCATGAGATAAACCGTGAGATCAAGCGTCATGTGATGAGGCATGAGAAGCAAACCAAGCGTGGCGCAACAGTACGTGATCTTCGGCGCTATATGGCTAGGAAGAATTATCCACCTGAAGCGATCAAGAAGACTCTGGAAACCATGGTAGCTCTGGAAGAAATTGAACTGGAGAAGATGGATCATAGCAAGACAGGACCAAAGACGGCACGATACAGGGTGGTGAGAGACTAGTGAGTTACCCAACCTTACCACCGGAGTTAGGCATCACCGACCCCGATATTCTGTCTGAGCTACCTCAATTATGGCGTGATGTGTGCCGTGAAATTCTGGATGAAGATTTCAAAACACGATCTCACCTGCACCGAAAGACCTACGAAGTGGGGTGCCACGGCCCTCTCTGTACCAAGGCCAATCGTGACTTCGCCAACCGTTTGAGCACCTCCGAGTACCGACGCTGGCACCCGGCGAGGCGGTTCGATGTGCCGCTTCTGTTCTTTATGGTCGAAGCTCAGCGGCTCTTTTCTATTGAAAAGAAGCTTGTGTCATGAAGAAAGCTCTGCGCTGGACTGACCGGATTCTGGCAGTTATCGGCTTTACCATCTTCTTTATTCTGGCTCCCTGCTTGCCGGTGTGGCCGGTCTGGCTAGACTGATGGGCCTCTTTGATCCAGATGGAATGGAACCGTGGGAGAGGTGGTTTCTCGCAACTTTCCTCTTATGCATCATTCTTCTAATCGTAGTGGGAGCTCTGACTTACTATGCCTGAGAAACACTGGAAGCACTGTCCTACCTGTACCTGCTTTGAAGGGGACTCGGAATCCACCACGGATTCGCCGGTCGAAGAGTTCCCTCAAGGTGCTCTAACATTTTCTGACCAATCCACTCAGTATATGCTGGCGGGATGGCCTCGGTTAGAGCACGCCAATTCATCCAGTCAATACCCATCGCTATCTGACCCTGTTTCAGAGTTTGCACAGTCTCTCCTCCCCCAGGAACCGAGTCTCCCTTGGCGGCGTATACTCCTACCGCTCTTCCGAGTGAATGATCGCAGGCCGACGGCAGAGGAAGTCGGGTGGTTAATTCAAACGCCCTATGTCTTCTCAGTTGGCGAAATATTCCATCTATCTCTACTCCAAGTCCAAACATCGATCCGCATAGAACAAGGTCGTGCCGAACTGGCGCGTACTCTACATTCTCTATCGCGTATGGGATTCCTGATTCCACAAGAGCTTGACGAGTCACTCGGATCAGATCCGGCTGTTCGGCTGTCCCGCCCCACTGCGCCCACCCGAGTGTCGTGGACCGTGTTAGTGCCTGGCATGGCGGACTCGCATGAATAAAATCGAAAGTCCGTAACCAGTCTACATCTTTGATCCAACTGAGCACGTCCCCTTTGATAAACCGTCCCGCAGGATACCCACAGGCGCGCGCGACTTTGTCGATGCCAGTCACCTCCCAGCCGGCCCTGGCATACCCGGCCCCAGTGCCTCCCGCGCCACAGTATAGGTCCAGACACCTCATAGACAGAGCGTACCAGACAACACTGTCGATAGTCCAGCACCACTATCGACGGCTGCCCGCTTTGCCCGAGTCTCCAGCCATGGGAACCGGGCACAGGTAATCTGTCAACAATTCGTCAATAACCTGTCAACACGGTGCGCCTAGTATCGGCTCTCATTCAGCTAATTCGTCAACAATCTGTCAACTCAACGGAAAATGGTATCAACTTTAACTTGTCAACAATTCGTCACTAACCTGTCAACATGATTTTTAACGATTGCGACTTTCACGTTGTTGACGGGTTAGAGGCCACATTGCTGACACACCATAACCGCAGGTCAGCGCCGCTTTTCGATGCCAATTCTTGAATGTGTCAACGGGGGTTCGTACCCCCAAGGGCTACACACACATCCTGGCTAAACCTGTTGACGAATTAGGTTCCTGACCCCTAAAACCCCCTATACGCTGGGCTTTTAATGTGTCAACAACCTGTCAACAACCCGTCACCAACCCGTCAACACCTGATACTAATTATCTTTGGAGCTTAAATACTCCGATTCTAGGTACTCTTGGTCGGAGCTGGTGCAGTTCTGCCCCCTTCATGGCGTCTTTTGAAGACTTTGTAGGCAGAAAAAGCTTGAAATTATGCTGCATACGGCGAGGGTGAAGAGTAGTGCGCGCGACCCCCCACCCCGGATTTTCTTGACGTCAAGATATTCGATATCCACGTCTTCGAATCCGAATCTAGCCGGCGTGTAAGTCACGCGACTTTGTAGACATTCGCATTGTTGCACGACGCGAAAGTCGATGTAAGTTGATCGATAATGTAGACTATCGCCGAATGTCTATCATCTCACACGACTTTCAATGTCATGTAAACAGATGGACTTACACGCTATAGCTCGTCTACAAAGGCGATAGACTTACTACACTAACCCTATGTCGTGTAAGTCGCTAGACTTTAGACACCTGGGTGTGTTGCGCGCGACCAAAGTCGCTAGACTTACTACACTATCACCATACCGTACTAGACTGATAGACATACAGATGTATTCATGTGTAGTATTCTGATAGACATAGACATATACGGGTAGGTAGTAAGTCCATCATCTTACTAGACTATCCCTACCATGTAAGCCTAGTGACTTACTAGGGTATGGGTGTGCATGTAAGACTATCAACTTACTAGACTATGCCCCCCCGTAGAAAGACCCCTATGTCAATAGACTTACATGGGGCAGATGCATATATGCATCCCCTACGCATACGTATGCATACCCATATCGAACACCTGTTCGATTAAGAATTTCGCAACGGATATCGTTGTGTGCGACCCCCCAAACAACGAGATCCGTTCTTCGGATATCGTCGTGTCACTATGTGTAATTGGGACATAGGGTTCACCATCGGACTTGTAGGACTGCCGCAACGGATACCGTTGTTTGAACGGGTATGCATTGCGGATTCCGTTGCGAGATGTGACTCAATCCACAACGATATCCGCAATTCCGCCGATCTAGCTCATGGACATCTTGGACATAAAGAATCGGCACAACGGTATCCGCGGAATCGCGTCTTTTGACGTCGCAGATCCGCCGGAATTGACCCCCCAAACAACGGATTTCGTTGCACGATCTATCGCGCCAAGAGTTACGATTGACCCATGGTCAATTCGTTCACGGTCCAAGTCACCCCGTTAGGGGGTGACCCGTCACGACTTGTCCCATTTGGAGTAGATATGCCCACGATTGCCCTTTCCGACCGTTATACCCGCGATGCCTTCCTTGCGTTGGATCGTTCCGGTCGGTCAAAAGTCCGGAATGCCGTAAAAGACGGCATTGCCGATTCCGTCCGCGAAGGTCGGTTTGAGGACGCGGCGTCCCTTCAGTCCTATTTGGACGATGTGTGCGCCGTGGCCGAGCCGTCCGAAAAGGTCGAAATCGACCCGGCCGTCACGATTGCGACTCGTGTCGCAATCCTCCGCCTTGCGGCCGATTTGTTGGCCGATGGCGACTTCGTCCCGGAAGGCATGGATTCCGTCGATTCAGACGCAATCCAGGCGGTTTCGGCCGAAACGATCGGAGATGTCGCTGATGCGGCGATTCGGGTCGCCAAGTCCAAAATCACCCGTTCGCCCAAGATGCACGATGTTCCCGCATTGATCGGGTCTGTCCTAGGTGATGACCCGATGACCGTTTCGGAACTTTCCGCCGCAATTACGGCGGAATACGGTACTTCGCCTAGCACTGGGGCGATTGGTGCCGCTATCACCCGTTCTGATGACGGATCGCACGATGAGTACGGTTTCGTCCCGGCCGTCCGCAATGGGAAGGTCGCGGCGGTTCGCGCCTAGATCACCCGATAAGTCATCCCCCGTCCGGATTGGGCGGGGGATGACTTATGCCCTAGGGAGTCCGATATGCGACGTTCAGCACTTTCGCCCACAAAGTCGGCATTAGCCGATTCCAGACTTTCCGCCCGAAAGTCCCGTTAGGTGGTGACCCGGCCAGATGCCGGGTCGCCACCTAAAGGTGCTTCCGAGTCCCTTTAGTCCGCATCCCCGAAAGTCGGGGGGCTTTTTCAAAAGCTAGGAGCTTTGAAATGTCCGGTCCAACCATCTCTTCCGCGTACTGGAAGTCCACCGGCCACAAAAAGGATGACCTGATCGATCTGGTCATCGCTAACGAGGTGCCTGGCACCCCGTACCGTGGCGAGACTGTCGAACGCCAGCGGCGTTCGGCGTTGCGCCTGAAGTCCTACGAAGACCTCACCGCCATGTTGAACAAGATCATGGATGAGATGGAAGACGTCGACAACTGATGGACGTCTTGCATAGCGGTCCCCACGACCTCTCCACCCCAACAGGCTGGATCACCCTAGCCCTCCTCGCCACCTTGGGTGGCGGGGGTTGGGGTGCTTACGCCGTTGCAGTCGTTAGGGGGAAATTGTGAAGTCTAGCTTTTCCCCGCAGACCGAACTTCGGCGCGCCTCGTCCGTGGCTGGCATCCCCCAAGGTGCCTACACAGCGTTGGTCTACGCCCGACTGACCCGCCGGCTAGGTCACAACTATTCCCCCGATGAGGCTGAACACAGGCTCATCGTGGATGCGTGGGCTGACGGCCAAACAGTCGGCGAAACGGCCAACGAACTCATCGACCTCTTCTGGAACGATTGACCCGCCTGGGTTGCGGCCAGCTAGTCTGGCCGTTTCCTAGGCTGATCACCCGATCAGTGCTTTAGTCCCATCCAAGCTAGGAGCCTGGAAAATGTATTTCAACATGCATAAGTCGGTGACTGCCAACGGTCACGTCGTTCAACCTGATATGCGTGTCAGGACGAACGAGTGGATCGAAGGTGTGGTCTTGTCCGACGACACCGCCGACCACTGCTGCGGGGAAAGTCACCCCGCCGGTCAGGTCCAGATCGATGGAGTCTGGTTCACCGACCACAACAGTCGGGCGATGTTAGATTGCCCCCAAGGTCTCGTTTGCCGCCACAACCACTGGTTCACCGTCAAGTACGCCGACGGTAGCACCAAGTCGTTCGACGGTGAAAGGTTGTGGAAGCTGTGACTTTCCAACTGACGATCGAATACAAGATCCCGTCCGAGCCGCCGTTGGTCGAAGAAAGGTTCGACTCGGTCGAATCGGCCTACGCCAGGCTGGTCGAAGCGATCTTCTACAACGAGACTGATGTCACCGGAGGCTACTGGCCGACGATGGAGCTGATCGGACGCGCAGAGGATGTGCGCGAATGGTCAGTCACATTCAAGACCGACGATGCCATCCCGATGGAGACGTTCACCGAGTTGTGGGCGTCGATCCGCGCACTCTGATTCTGCCGCATAGTGAAGACCCCGCTAAAGAGCGGGGCCTTTGCTATGCAGTCGTATCAAAGCTAGGAGGCTAAAATGACTGTTCAACATGAAGGCGCTCGTGAATATCTCACGAGGCTAATCGGAGTCGATATGTCTGACCTCACCGCCGAACAGGCGGAAAAGGCTATCGACCACTACTACCCTGGCGGTTGGCCGGAGTTCGCCAAAGGCTGGGGTGAAGGCGCTGTTCCGATCGAGACCTATGCGCCCGACTTGAAGCGGGTGGTCAAGGCTGAACCGACCCGCTTCCAGATGATCCAGTCGGTGCAAAAGATGACCGGCCAGGCAATCAGAGTCGGGTTGCTCGATGAAATCTTGGAAATCAAGATCCGTCCCGAGGTCATCACGGTCGGAATCAAGATCTTCAAGGTGGTCGAACAGGCTAGCCGGTGGAAAGTCACCAACCAAGGTCTGCGGCAACTGACGTGGAAAAAGGTGAACGACTTTTGGGTGCGCCAGCACGACACTGAAGTCTGGATTCCCGAAGGTATCTACGAGACTCGGGAAATCCACAACTTCGGCACAATCCAGACGGATGCTGTGTGGAACGACAAGCGGGACCAATTCCACCTGTGCTACCGTCCAGGCACCGCACGTAGCCCGATGCAAGGTCCGCACGCGCGGATCGAAGAGCACGGCTTCCAGTACTACGACAGGTACGAAAAGCACTACTACGGAGATGAGGACTGATGACGGAA
>Ga0190270_10000615_pt1 | contig 15573 bp, 9 predicted proteins | sample Popmic320T_FD_133748 | JGI IMG/M metagenome (GOLD analysis project Ga0190270, IMG submission 133748) | Populus adjacent soil microbial communities from riparian zone of Weber River, Utah, USA - 320 T | ecosystem: Environmental > Terrestrial > Soil > Riparian zone | place: USA: Utah | collected...
AGGGCCGAAGATCGTCATCACTTCACCTTCGGCGCCCAGGGGCGTCGGCGCCAGATCCGGCGCGGGCAAGACGACCGTCTCGGGGCGGGCCTTCGACGATTCCGGCGTCAAGCAGGTCGTGGTCCAAGGCGTCGCGGCTCGCCTCGACGCCCGCGGGAACTTTTCGGCCGAGGCGACGCTCAAAGTCGGCGACAATCTGATCACGGTCACGGCCACCGACACTCACGACAATCAGACGAACGAGTCATTCGTCGTCCGGCGTGAACCGGCAGGTGATCCCGTGACGGCGACCGCGCCGGCCAATGGAGGGCGATATCACGCGCTGCTGATCGCGGTTCAGGAGTACGACCACCCGAGCGTCAACCGCCTGGATTATCCGGTGGGCGACGCGCTGCAGGTCGAGCGGGAGTTGACGAGCCGTTACACTTTCGAGCCGCAGAACGTTACGACGCTCAAGAACCCAGACCGCCGTACGATCCTCGACACGCTCGATCAGATGACGGAAAAGCTGAAGCCCGAAGACAACCTCCTGATCTTTTACGCCGGGCACGGGCAGTGGGACGCACAGCGGAAACAGGGTTACTGGCTGCCGCGAGACGCGATGCGGGAACGCCGAGCGGACTGGATTTCCAACAGTGATCTGCGTGACGCCATTCGGGGGATCAGGGCGAAGCACATTCTGTTGATCTCGGACGCCTGCTTCGCGGGCGGGATTTTCAAGGCGCGCGAGGCCTTCGGCCCCGCGTCGAGCGCCATCGCGGAATTGGAGAATCGAGCCAGCCGGACGGCGATGACGAGCGGGGTTCTGACCACAGTTCCCGACCGCAGCGTGTTTTTGGAATATCTACTCAGGCGCCTCAAAGAGAACACGGAGGAACGGCTGCCGGCGCTGGAACTCTTCAACATGCTCCGCCTCCCGGTCATCAACAACAGTCCCGCGCAGAAAGACGGCTCCCGGCCGACGCCGAGCTACGGCACGATCTACGAGGTGGGCGACGAAGGCGGAGATTTCATCTTCGTCCGGCGCCGCTGACCGCACACGCCGGCCAAGATTGTGTCAGAGAACAATCAGAGTCGAGTCGCTTGATCTCACGGACATGAGTTTCGTTTAAAGCCGAGAGCTGTTTTTCAGATCAGTGTACGAGTCAATAGAACGCAGATGACGCGTATAGAGCGGATTGACGCTGTTCTTTTTTGGTTTCATCCGCCATGATCCGCGCCCGTCAGCGTCATCCGCGTTCTATTGGCGATCATGTGGGGCGTCATCGTAAATAACACGACCCCGTGAAAACAATTCATGCGAGCCATCAGAAAGGAGTCGCAAATGAAATCGATGATAGTGACGCTGATGTTGAGTTTGATATTTTGTTCGGTTGCGGAGGCCCAGAAGAAGTCGCATCGCGAGTTGGAAGGGTTGAAAGGTTCCGTGCGCAAAATCACCGAGGAGACGATTAATCTCTCCGAAGAGCAGGGGAAGTGGATAGAGGCAGAGAAGGGTTTTGTCACGATTATGGTTTTTGACAGGGCGGGAAATCTGCTGGAGCACATCACTTATTCTCCGATCCCGAATAGCCGGAAGCTCGAGCAGTTGAATCGGTCGGTCTACAGCTATGATTCGGAGGGCCGGAGGACGAAGAAAGAATTCAGCGATGTTCCCATCGCCCTGCTTCCTCGCGTAGCCCCACTTCCTGGCGAAGCCCCAATTCCCAAAGAAGAAATGTCGCCACCGGACGTCCAGACACGTGATGGGGCTACGCTTCAAACGGAGGTTGATAAGTTTGACGCGTCCGGCAATCGGGTGGAGACAATCACATATAACGGAACGGCTGAAGGCGCGATGTTCAAGCGTGAGACATATAACTACAACGAGCAAACTCGCACGCGGGAGAAATTGACCTACGACTTTCGCAATCAACTGATTGAAAAGACCATCGATAAGTTTGACGAGCAAGGCAATCTGGTCGAATCCCTTTCTTTCGACCTGTTGTTCAAAGGGATGCTCGACACAAAGAGCAGATGTTCTGATTACCAATTCGATGCGAAGGGAAATTGGATCAAAATGACGGCGCTGTCATCCGACATCAACAATAACGATCCCGCGGAAATAGAAAAGTACATCTTCAAGCGCAAAATCACTTATTACTAGGCTGTCGCCCCTTCGCCCGCACATTACCGTAAGCCTGGCGGCGCACAAGCTGAGCCCCAGGCCGTGTCTCTGAGGAAATTACAGCATGCAATTTACAGACGCCCAGCTCAGCCAGAATCGCCCAGCCAGCGTGCGCGGCATTGAGCTGCCGCGCCGCGAACGTTATCACCCTTCGCCCGCCGATTGGCGAGACGAGACGCTATATTTCCTGCTTCCTGACCGCTTCAGCGACGGGCAAGAAAAATGCCGGCTTCTGCTCGACCGCCGCGATCTGATCTCCGCCCGCCCTGATCGCCCCGACGGCAAGTCGTGGCAATGGAATCAATGGGCGCAATCGGGCGCCGAGCGGTGGCAGGGCGGGACACTGCGAGGGGTTCGGTCCAAACTCGGCTACCTGAAAAATCTCGGCGTAACGGCGATCTGGATCGGGCCGGTCTTCAAGCAGCGCGGCCATCTCGACACCTATCATGGATACGGCATTCAGGACTTCCTCGACGTCGATCCGCATTTCGGCGACCGGCGCGATCTGGTCGAACTGGTAGCCGACGCGCATGCGGCGGGGTTGCGCATCATTCTCGACGTCATCTTCAACCACTCCGGCGCGAACTGGCTTTACCCACCTGAGACGCCGGGCGGGCCTTTTACGCCGAATTACACCATGGGGCGCTATCCTTTCGGCTCCTGGCGAGGCGACGGCGGGCAGCCTGTGGCGCAGATTCAAGGCGGCGAAGACGGCGTTTGGCCGGTGGAGTTGACCGACGTCGAGGATTACACGCGGGCTGGGAAGGGCGATCTCGGCGCGGGCGATCTGGATGATCCGCAGGCGGAGCACAGGCGGTCTGACTTTTACGAGCTGCGCGATTTCCGGTTGGATCGCGGGCGAACGCTCGGCGACCTCGCGCGTTGTTACAAGTACTGGATCGCGTTGACCGACTGCGACGGCTTCCGCATCGACACGCTCAAGCACGTGAGCTTCGACGAGGCGCACAGATTTTGCGGCTCGATCAAGGAGTACGCCGCGAACCTGGGAAAAAGCGATTTCTTCCTGGTCGGCGAGGTCGGGGGCGGCGATTACAACGAAGACCGCTACCTGGACGTCATCGGAATGAACCTGAACGCCGCGCTCGACATCGGCGAGATGCGAATGAGTTTGAACGGAGTAGCCAAAGGCCTGGACGCGCCCAGCCGGTATTTCAACGGCTTCGATCCTGGCCATGCCGTGATGGGATCGCACCGGAGCCTGGGGCGGCGGCACGTTTCGATACTGGACGATCATGACCACGTCTTCGGCGACAAGATGCGATTCTCGAGCGAGGCCGGCCCCGATCATCAGGTCGCGGTGGGGGTTATCCTGCAACTCTTCACACTTGGCATTCCCTGTATTTATTACGGGACCGAGCAGGCGCTGGCCGGCCCCGAATCTTCAGAGCGCATGTGGCTGCCTGATTGGGGGCGGTCGGACCGTTATCTGCGCGAGGCGATGTTCGGTCCCGCGCACCCACGAAAACACGGAAAGGACGGTCTGGCCCCGCATCCTGACGGTCTTGACACTTCCCTGCCCGGCTTCGGCCCTTTCGGAACCGCCGGCCGTCATTGCTTCGACGATGCGAACCCGGTCTATCTGCGCATCGCCGCAGCCTGTGAAGCGCGGAAGAGATACCCGGTTCTGCGATGCGGACGGCAATACCTGCGCCCGGTCGCCGAGTTAGGGGCCGAGAATTTCAGAGACGCCGGCGCGGGAGAACTCGCGGCCTGGTCGCGCATTCTGGACGACGAGGAGGCGTTGTGCGTGGTCAACGCGAATGGACACGAGGAGCGCGGCGCGCGCGTACTGGTCGACGCGGACCTCAACCCGCCAGATAGCGCGATGACCGTTGTTTTGAACACGGCGCAAACGGCGGGCGGCGGGGCGCATCAGGTCGTAGAGACGCTACCCGTCAGGAGAACTGCGGGCGGAACAGCCTACGTCGAAATTCACCGCCTAGCCGCGTCCGAGGCGCTGGTGTTGATGAATCATCCCTAGAGTTTTTGTGTAGCGACAGCCTGAATTTAGCCATGGGTCCATGGTCTTTGAGAATTAGAGAGGTTTTCAGATCAGTGTACGGGTTAATAGAACGCGGATGACGCTGATAGAGCGGATTGACGCTGAGCTTTTTTTGTTTTATCCGCGATGATCCGCGCCCGTCCGCGTCATCAGCGTTCTATTGACGCCCTCCTTCAGGCGGCGGTTCTAGCAAAGGCGCAAAGACGCAAAGGCCGCGAAGGGGAGCCTCCCACCCTGGCGCGACGCCGTAACCAACTATGCCTGCCCAGCGTACTCGCCATTGCTACATCCCGGCGACAAGCTTTATAGCCTGCGCCGAGACAATCGATACTCAATTTCATTTCACAGAGAGGGACTTCCCATGCGTAGGAACCAGTTCATCTGCACGCTGCTCGCGGTTGCTCTATGCTCGATTGCGGCCGTGACCGCTTCGGCGCAGAGCAAGCTCACAAGCCCCAAAGACCATTTCGCCTTCAACATAGGCGACGACTATCAACTCGCCAACTACACGCAATACGAAGCCTACATTAAAAAGCTCGACCAGGAGTCGGATCGTTTGAAGGTGGTCGAGATGGGCAAATCGGCCGAAGGCCGCACGATGTATCTGGCCATCATCACCTCGCCCGAAAACCACAAGAAGCTCGACCGCTACAAGGAAACCTCGCGGCGATTGGCGCTGGCCGAAGGATTAACCGACGAACAGGCGCGGGCGATGGCGCGAGAAGGCAAGGCAGTCGTCTGGATTGACGGCGGTTTGCATGCGACCGAGGTCCTGGGCGCGCAGCAATTGATCGAGACGATCTGGCAGTTGAACAGCCGCACAGATGAAGAGACGACGCGATTTCTGAACGACGTGATCGCGCTCTTCTGTCTCGTCAACCCCGACGGAATGGAGTTGGTGTCGAACTGGTATATGCGCGAGCCGGACGTGACGAAGAGGAGCTATGCGGGCATCCCGCGGCTCTACCAAAAATACATCGGCCACGACAACAACCGCGATTTTTATATGTCGGCGCAGCCCGAGAGCGAGGCGATCAATCGCGTCTTCTACCACGAATGGTTCCCGCAGATCATATACAACCACCACCAGACCGGGCCTGCCGGCACGGTGCTCTTCGCCCCGCCGTTCCGCGACCCGTTCAATTACCTGTTCGACCCGATGGTCGTGACCGGACTCGACGTCGTGGGCGCGGCGATGCACAACCGGTTCGCGGCCGAGAACAAACCAGGCGCGACGACTCGCACCGGCGCGGGCTATTCGACCTGGTGGAACGGCGGGCTGCGCACGACCGTCTATTTCCACAACATGATCGGCCTGTTGACCGAGACCATCGGCAACCCGACGCCGATGGAAATTCCTTTCGTCGTCAGCCGCCAACTGGCGCAAGGCAACCTGCCATTCCCGATCGCGCCGCAGAAGTGGCATCTCCGTCAATCGGTCGAATATTCGATCACCGCCAATCGCGCCGTGATCGACGTCGCCTCGAAGAACCGCGAGGACTTTCTGTTCAACATCTACCGGATGGGCAAGAACTCGATCGAGCGCGGGAGCCGCGACAATTGGACCGCCTATCCCGGCCGCGTCGCCGAGGTCCAGGCCGCAATCGACCGCGACCGCAGGCAGAGCGGCGAAGGCAGGCCGCAGGCTGAAGAAACCCTGCCGGACCCCGTCTCCCTGGGCAGGCTTCGCGGCGGCGTCCCGATGAAGTACTACGAGATGCTGCGCAAGCCGGAAATGCGCGACCCGCGCGGGTTCATCATTCCTTCGGATCAACCCGACTTCCTGACCGCGACCAAATTCGTCAACACGCTCATCAAGACCGGCGTCACGATCCACCGCGCGACGGGCGACTTTCAGGTCGCGGGCAAATCGTATCCCGCCGGTTCATACGTCGTGAAAGCGGCGCAGGCGTTCCGCCCGCACGTGCTCGATATGTTCGAACCCCAGGACCATCCGAACGATTTTCAATATCCCGGCGGGCCGCCGATTCCGCCTTACGACAACGCGGGCTGGACGCTCGCCTTTCAGATGGGCGTGAAATTCGACCGCATATTGGACGGCTTCGACGGGCCGTTCGAGAAGGTCGCCGGGCTGATCAAACCTTCGCCGGGCAAGGTCACGACGGCGCCGAACGCCGCCGGCTATCTGACCAGCCATCAAGTCAATGATTCATTCATCGCCATGAACCGGCTGCTCAAAGACAACGAGGAGGTTTACTGGATCAAGCAGTCCTTCAGAACCGGCGGCTCCGGCGACAAGACCCATCCGGCGGGGACGATCTTTATTCCAGCGAAACCCTCGACCCAGGCGAAGCTGCAAAAGATCGCCGCCGAATTGGGTCTGAATTTCGAGGCGGTCTCGACGAAGCCTGCGGGAGAGGCGCTCAAGCTGCGGCCCGTGCGTATCGCGCTGTGGGACCGCTACGGCGGCTCGATGCCTTCGGGCTGGACGCGCTGGCTGTTCGAACAGTTCGAATTCCCGTTCACTGTTGTCTACCCTCAGACTCTCGACGCGGGCGATTTGATCAATAAATTCGACGTGATCGTTTTCGTCACCGGCGCGATCCCGGCGCGTGACGGGCGCGGCGGTCCCGGACGCGGCGGCGCGCCCACGTCCGGAGCAGAGGAGGCGCCGTTCTCCCGAATGCCGAGAGCCGAAGAGGTTCCCGAAGAGTTTCGCGGAAGCCTGGGCGGCATGACCGTGGCAAAGACTGTCCCACAACTGAAAGCCTTCATCGAAGCGGGCGGGACCGTCTTAACCATCGGCAATTCGAGCAACCTCGGCTACCTGCTCGGCCTGCCGATGGCGAACGCGCTGGTGGAGAAGACGGCGGGCGGAGACGAACGCGCTCTCAGCCGCGACAAATACTACATCCCCGGCTCGCTCTTGCAGATGAGCGTCGACAACTCGAACCCTCTTGCTTACGGAATGCCGGAGCAGGTCGATGTGTTCTTCGACAACAGCCCGGTGTTCCGGTTGAAACCTGAAGCGGCCTTGAAAGGCGTCAAACCGGTCGCGTGGTTCTCCAGCGACGAACCGCTGCGCAGCGGCTGGGCCTGGGGTCAAAAGTACCTGCAGGACGGCGTGGCGGTGGTCGAGGCAAATGTCGGCAAGGGCAAGTTGTTTATGTTCGGGCCTGAGATCAATTTCCGCGCGCAGCCTCACGGCACGTTCAAATTCCTCTTTAACGGGATTTATTACGGGCGCGCTGAGAACCTGAAGTGGTGAGATGTCAGATGTCAGATGTCAGATGTCAGATGTCAGATGTCAGCCTGTGAGTCGCTGGCAGGGTACTGGACGCTGATGCGCCGTGCTAATGTCCATATCTGACATCTGACATCTAACATCTGACATCTGACATCTGATCGAAGGAGCGCAAAACACATGGACAATCATTCGAACAGACCTCATCGCGCAATTAGAAAGAACGGGATCGTCCTGTTCTGTTCAATGAGCCTGACCTTCGCGATTCTGCGCGTCTATCTGCATTTTTCGCCCGACACCGACCTCAACATCGGGCGTTACAACGTCCACCATATTTTCACCGGCTTGCTGCTAATCGTCGCGGGTGGAATCCCGCTGGCGATCCTGGACGCTTCGACACGGCGCCTTGAGCCAGCGCGCTGGATTTTCGGCGCCGGCCTGGGGATGGCGCTCGACGAGTGGGTTTATCTCATCGCCACTGACGGCAGTAACGCTTCATATCTTCTTCCGGTTTCTTTCTGGGGCGGAGTCGTCGTTATCGGCCTGGCGCTCGCGTATACAGCCACGCTTATGCTTTTCGGCAAGCGCGAAGATCGAAAGCCCGGCTAAGGGGCGAGGCGGAAATTTTGCTTTCAATACAGTGGATGTATGTCGGCAAAACGTTCCTTAAAAGGCCGCCGTATCCCTTCCCTTCACCACCATCAACCTATTCACCCGCAAGCTTTTTCGATTTTGCGCCTCAAACCGTTGTTATTACATATTTCTCGGCGTTTAGAGCAATAACTTCGCTGTTTTCCAATTATAGGAACAGGAAATGCTGGGATTTACGCCCGTGCAAGGCGCCGAATCGAGCGCGCCTACGGCGGACATTCAAGAAGCATTCGAGACCACGTGGTGATGTTTCAGAGCTTGCGCAGGAGTCTCAGAAGAGCGTTCGGCGTGAGCGTTTTCGCGTAAGTCAATCATGCTTTGCGTGGTCTACGCCTGCGCCCTGTTTATCAGCAAAAACGGAGAGACTCTATGAGAATGTATTCTTATGACCAGGTCCTGACTGATGTCAAAGATGTCTACGAACAGATCACCGGGCTTCCCGCTCCGGAGATCGACTTAAAAAAGGCCCGTTACCCGCTGCCTAAAGGAATCAATCCGGTGGCCCTGGTGCAGAGCGAAATCAACCAGCTCAACATGTGTCTGATCAACAGCGGCGTCTCGTGGCGGTTGGCGAAGTCGCCCGCATGGGCGCCCCCCGCGGAAATTTACGAGACCCAGGAAGCTTATATAATCAACCTGGAGTTGCCGGGGTTGAGCCAGGAAGACGTCAAAGTGACTCAGACCAACAGTATCCTCACGGTCCGCGGCGCGCGCCGCTTCAAGAAAGCGAACGAGGAGGCCATCTATCACAGTTCAGAGCGAAACTACGGAACGTTTGAGCGACTCTTTCCGCTGCCGAATAATGTCCTGGCGGAGAGAATCAAAAGTAAATTTACCAATGGGATTCTTCAGATCACCATTCCGAAGACCAAGACCGACTTGTCAGGAAGATCGGAAGATTAGCTCAGTTTCTTTGTCCAAAAGGAGGCAAATCAATGGCTTGGGCGGCTCCGGCGCAAAACCAAATCAACAATCCCGGCGAGATAAACAATTCGCAGATCTCACATGAAGAAATGGAGAAGCTTCAAGAGATACATGAATTGATCAACCTGCTGTTTGCGGAGATGACGTCCAGAGTTCCGCAAGGCGCGACTCCGCCCTACATGAGCCCGGGCATGAGTCCTAACCTGAATCCGGGCATGAATCCGGGCATGAATCCGGGCATGAATCCGGGCATGAACCCGGCCCTGATGCGCGCAATGCCGCCTACGGCCTACGCGCATTCAATGTTTCAGTACTCGTGGGGGATGTCGCCATATTTGAGAATGCCAGGATATTGATGCAGTAGGAATAAAACAAACGAACACCTGATTCCTCATAAACCCCTCGAACGACGCAATGACGATAGAGCTCGGCAGGATAGCGATATTCTGTCTCTCATCAAAGTCGAGTCTCGCTTCGACAATGACTTGGAGAAGTGAAAAGTGGAGGTACGTCTCTTGCGCTCTAGCGCAAGAACGACTCCTGACATTTGTCAACCGAGGTCTTCGAGACACTCATGCAACTTAGGAGGCATTTTTTATGTTCCCGAGAATGAACATCACGACTCCCCTATCACCATTCGCCTATTGTCCCCCCCAATATGGCGCGGGGGTAGGTTTTGGAGGAATCAATCCGATGATTGCCAGTATGGTTAATCCATATCTGGGCAGCCCGATTCCGGTCCCGTATCCGGTGGTAGGACCAAACCCGTACGCCGTTCAATCTGCGATCCCATGTCCGCCGGGTGTGATCCCGTGTCCGCCGGGACAGATCGGCGCCGGAATCGCCCCGTGGTGCAGCCCGCTCAGTTGGAGTCCCTACGCGCAAGCGCAGCCGACGACAGCATACCCGGCGATGCACCCGGCCTTCGCAGGTATGGCCCCTGCAGCCTTCTGCAGCCCGGTCCCATGCATCGACCCGGCGACGGGAGCGGTCTTCCCGCATCCGTATCCGGCGGCGCAGACCCTGCTCCCAATCAGGCCGCTGATCACGGCTCAACCTGATCCGGTACAGATGGCCGCGATGTGCGGAGTAATGGCTCCTCAGATGGTCGATCCTTATTCAGTCATGGCACAGGCCTGTCTGACGCCGCCTCTGGGAGTCAGCCCGGTACAAGCGGCCTTGAGACCGCCAGTTTATCTGTCTCCGATCGGGTCGCCGCAAGTTGGCGTCCCATATACTATGACTGCTGGAATCCCTTGTTAGGGCTTTTGCCCTTCCACATAACGGCGTAGCGGTGTGGCGCGGAGAGGGTAAGCGACCAGGAGCCTCGGTAAACAGGCAGTTTTATCGAGGCCCGGGTCGCGTACGCTCCCCGCGCCACACCACGACGCTGTACCGAACATTTCATATGGCATATGAAATATGGCATATGAAATATGGCATATGAAATGGTCTTTTCTAGCTACCTAATGCAGGCCCTTCAGGGTCAGGTGGTTGGGCGAGAGTACGCTGTCGCCGCGCTCGTGCGGGCTGTCACGCTGGCTCTGGCCAATCGCCGCTACTCCGATTCCAGCCGCCCGCTAGCGACGCTCCTGTTCGCAGGGCCGACCGGGTCGGGGAAGATGCACGTCGCGCAGGCTCTCGCCCGCGTCCTGCTCGGCAATGAGTGCAAGTCTATCTACGTCAACTGCCAGATTCTCGGACAACAGCCGAATCCGCAACCGCAGTCGGGCTTATACGAACAATTGATGGCCGGAAGCGCGTTGTCTCAAATGACGCCTCCGTTCACTCAATCGCCTTTGTCCGTAGTGGTCTTCGAGAAGATAGAATTGGCGCCCCCGGCCTTCCGCGATTACCTGGCGGCGGCGATCGACCGGGGCGTCCTCTGCGCGCTCGGCTGCATGTTCTCGCTCCGCGACACTTTCATCATCCTGACGAGCGACCTGTCGAAGAAGCAGACTGATCAACTGGCTGGCAGGAACATCGGCTTCATCAGCGACGAGGAGACCGATCAAGAGGCGCCGCGCCAAAATCTGGTCGTGCTTGAAGAGATAGATAACCTGCTGGGCGCCGCCCTCGTCAACCGGATCGACGAGATAGCGGTCTTCGACCGGCTCAACGAGCAGAACGTCATCACGCTGCTGGAGCGCTCGCTGGCCGAATTCGATCAGAAGCTGACCGCGTCGGGCATCGGCTTCAAGATCGAGGAGGAGGCGAAAACGTTTCTGCTCAAAAATTGTCTGGACGACACGACGCACAGGGTGCGCCAGCTCAAGCGCGTGGTCAGAAACTACCTCGAGTTCCCGATCTACGACCTAATGCTGTCCGGGCAATTGACCCCGGGCATGGCGGCGGTGGTCACACACGAGGCGCCGAGGAATTTTCTCAACTTCCGGGTCATGGTCCCGTTTTACGACTCGTGGACAAATGTTCCGCAGCCCCGGCCGTTCCACGACCTTAAGGCGGGCCCCTGGGTTTAGAGCGGATTTCAATTAGATGTGCGGTATTGATTACAGTAGCAGCGCAGCAATTGAATGGCCGTGACCGAAATCGCGAAGCGTATGGAGTGCGGCGAGTCCTCGCCGCTTTTCTTTCTTTAAACGGAAAGCGGCGAGGACTCGCCGCACTCCATATGCTAGCGCGCTCCTGATGTCAGAAATCCTTTGAGAGAGTGAGTGGCTTCAGGCAAAGAAGAGCCTTTGTCATTGTTCATCTGTCATTTGATATTGGTCATTGCCCCGGAAATCGCCCAGTGTTCATTGGGCGTTGAAGCAGGATATCCCCCAGCAATGACCAATATCAAATGACAAATGAACAATGAAACTCCTCGCCCATTTCGCGACTTACTGACTCCGCCGAACTTGTCATTTGTCATTGACAGAGGCGATCTTCTCCAATGACAAATGAAAAATCTGATATGGGAAATGGAAAATGTTTTCGTTCGCCTTCACGGCGGCGTATTCCTCTTCAGTCAGAATCGCCTTCAGCCATAGTTGCAGGTCGCGGCTGCCCAAGGCCAGCCACTCTCCTCCGGGGCTGAAGGCCACCGAGTTGTAGCTGATATTCTCGTATCCCAGGCGCTTGACGACCGCGCCGGTGGCCCTCTTCCAAACGATCACGACCCGCCCCAGACACCCGGCCGCCAAAAGTTCGCCGTCGGGGCTGAAAGCGACCGAGGTCACGCTGTTGCGATGCCCGCCGAAGGTTCGCGCCTCAAGCCCCGTCTTCAAGTCCCAGAGCCTTACTGTCGCGTCTTCACCGCCGGAGGCCAGCCAGCGGCCGTTCAAGCTGACAGCCAGCGAACCGACGCCTTTCGAGTGGCCAGTCAGGATACGGGTCGTCAGCCCAGTCGCGACGCTCCACAATCTGATGGTCTTATCCCAGCTCGCCGAGACAATAGTCTGACCGTCAGGGGTAAAGATCGCGGCCGTCACCGGGGAAGTGTGGCCTTCGAGAGTCTGCGCTTCACGGCCCGTCACCACCCGCCAGATTTTGATCTGCCGGTCGTGACTGGAAGAGACCAGCCAGTGCCCGTCGGGGCTGAACGCCACTGCGCTGACCTCTCCTTTATGGCCATGCAGAACTCGAAGCTCCTGCCCGGAGTCCGCTCCCCACAATTTGACCGTGTTGTCGCGGCTGCCCGAAGCCAGCCACAGATCGTTCGGGCTGAAGGCGACCGAGGTGACGCTGGCCTGATGCGCCACGTGTGAGTAGAGCTGCGCGCCGGAGCCGGCCCCCCAAACCTGCAGCGCGCCGTGCAAAAACCCCAGAGCCAGCAATCTCCCGTCGTTGCTGAAGGCCACCGACCGAACGTAATCGCGCGGGTCGATCTCGTATTGTTTGCAGTAGCGGTCGCGCAGTTCGCGCAGATCCTGTTGAATCCGCGAAAGCGAGTCGAGCAACTGCAACCCGGTCTGGTAGGTCGGCGATTCAAAGGCCTGGCGCTTGACCTGGTGAAACGCCCTGGATATCTCCTCTTCAACGGATCTGGCGATCAGGCGGCCCTCCAACTGCGCCGCGTCCTGTTTGACCTCGACGATCTTCTCCCTGACGGGGCGCATCAGTTGATCGAGCAGCGCCTGAACCTGCGGGCGGATCGGGTCAAAGGCCTCTTCGCTCTTGACGCGCTCGAAATACCTCGCGTCGCCTTTGATAGCCAGGGCCAGACTGGCGACGGCCTGTTCGCCGCACGAAAGCAGCGAAGCGACGCGCGATTGCTCGTAATGGGCCTCGGCCAGTTCGGGGTTAAGTTCAGTGGCCTGCCGCAAATGATCCAGGGCCGGCTCCAACTGACGTTCGATTACGTAAACTATTCCGGCGAAGTAATGGGCCTCGGCGGCCTGCTTTTGATCGCTGGGCAGCGCGTATTTGGCGGCCTTGAGGAAATACTCCAGGGCCATCGGGAGATTGATGATCTGGTAAAGGTAAATCTGCGCGATCGAGCGATGAACCGTGTAATCGGGATAGTTGCGTTTTTCTGCCTCCAGAAAATCGCCGAGCGCCTCTTCATACCAGCCGTTCAGATAAGCCCTCTCGGCGCGCGTGCGATAAGCCCTGGCCTCGCGCTCGAACTCGGCCAGGCGGATTTCTTCAAGTAGGTTCGTGAGCGACTCCTGCTGCATCTCCAATCGCCAGACGATGTCGCCCAGCATCAAATTGAAATCGGCCTTGAGACTCTCCAAACCGCCCGCCAGCTTTTCAATTCCCAACGCCAGCCTCACGGCGTTCTCACCCGAGCGGCGCAGGCCTTCAGGATTCAAAGCGCCCAACCCCGACTCGACCGCGACCCGATGATCCCGCGCCGTCAGCCCGACGGTGAACGCCTCGGACTTATCGCCGGTCGAAGCGTCTCGGGATCGATGCGGCGATGATTCCTCAATGGCGGCAAATGACGCCTGGCCGCTGATGAAATCGGCCCACGTCTGATGGCCTCGATACACGTCCAACAATCCCATCAATTCCTCCTAGAAGATGTCAGATGTCAGATGTCAGTTGAAGGCGCCGTAAGAACCATCTTCACTGACATCTGACATCTGACATCTACTCATATCTCAGCGCCACCATCGGATCCACTTTCGCCGCCCGCCGCGCTGGGATCAAACACGCCAGCAGCGCCACAAAAATCAACAATAACGGGATGCCGGCGAAAGTCAGTGGGTCGGTCGCGCTCACGTTGAACAGCAGAGTCTCCATCAACCGCGTCAACGCGAACGACGCGGGCACGCCGAGCGCCACACCGCCGAGCGCCAATGTCATGCCTCTTCTGACAACCAGCCTCAGCACATCCATCCTGCGCGCGCCGAGCGCCATCCGCACGCCGATCTCGCGCGTGCGTTGCGCGACCGAATAAGCCAGCACGCCGTAAATGCCCAGGCTGGCGAGCAGCAAAGCCACTACAGCGAAGATGGTCAGCAACAGCGTGTTGAAGCGCGCCCGCGCCACCGAGGTCCCGATCAGGCTCTCCATCGCGCGTACGTCGGCGACGGGCTGCTCCGGATCGAGCGTGCGGATGACGTTGCGCGCGGCGTTGGCTATGGCGGTCGGCTCGCCCTGTGCGCGGAGCACGAGCGTCATACCGGAGTAGGTCAGTTCCGGATGCGGCCAGTAAGACATGGGCTCGGTCTTGGCGTCCAGTTTCATGTGCTTCGAGTCGCCGACGACGCCGATGATCTCGCAAGGCTGGTTGTCGTTTTTCATGTTGATCACGACGCGTTTGCCGAGCGGATCCTCGCCAGGAAAGTTCTTTTCAGCGAACGCCTCGTTGACGACCACGACGTGACGCATCTCAACCGCCTCCTGATCGGTGAAGAGCCGTCCGCGTTTGAGCGGGATTTGCAAAGTGCGGAAGTAGTTCTGGTCAGTCACTATCACGCCCGTGCCGAGCCCCTGTCCCGGCGGCGGCTTCGGTCTGCCTTCGATCTCGACGCCTGTGCCCGCGTGCGGCGCGGCGAAAGGCAGGAAGCTGACGGCGCCGACTGATTCCACGCCGGGCAGCGATTGCATCTGCGCGACTGCCTGCCGGAAGAAGTCTATCCGCTTCCGGTCGGTGTCATATTTTCTTCCCGGCAAGCTCACCTTCATCGTCAACAAGTTGTTTGCATTAAAGCCGGGATCAACTCCTTGCAGCCGAGCGAAGCTGCGGATCAGCAGCCCCGCGCCGACGAGCAGTACGAGCGCCAGCGCGATCTCTGCAACAACCAGCGAATTCCGTATCCGATGACTGCGCGCGCCGCCGCCGATGTTCTTGCCGCCTTCCTTGAGTGATTCGGTCAAGCTCAACCGCGCGGCCTCGAACGCGGGGATGAGGCCGAATATGACGCCCGTCAGCAACGAAACCAGAAACGTGAATCCGAGCACCGCAGCATTGATCTTCACTTGCGGCAGATTGAGCAATTCGGGTGGGGCGAGCGAGACGAGCAGGTCGGTCCCCCACCATGCCAGCGCCAGCCCGGCCAGGCAGCCCAACCCGGCTAACAGCAAACTCTCGGTCAACAATTGTCTGATTATGCGCCAACGGCCCGCGCCCAGCGCCGCGCGCACGGCCATCTCGCGCTGCCGCCCGGCGGCGCGCGCCAGCGACAGGTTTGCCACGTTCGCGCACGC
>Ga0190270_10000616_pt1 | contig 15557 bp, 12 predicted proteins | sample Popmic320T_FD_133748 | JGI IMG/M metagenome (GOLD analysis project Ga0190270, IMG submission 133748) | Populus adjacent soil microbial communities from riparian zone of Weber River, Utah, USA - 320 T | ecosystem: Environmental > Terrestrial > Soil > Riparian zone | place: USA: Utah | collected...
CTCGATGGTGGCGCGCAGTGGCTTGGAATCCGGCGAGCGCGCCAGCGAACGCGCCCACAGCGCACGCGCTTCGGCCTGTTTGCCGCTCACCCACAGACACTCGCCCCAGTGCGAGGCGATCTCTGCGTCCGGGAAGATGCGGTAGGCCCGCTCCAGGTGCGGCAACGCCGCCGGAATGTCGCCGCGCCGGAACAGCACCCAGCCCAGGCTGTCGAGGAAAGCAGGATTGTCGGGTGAGGCGGCCAGCGCCTTGCGAATCAGCGACTCGGCGCGCGGCAGTTTCTGGTTGCGGTCGGCCAGTGAATAACCGAGTGCGTTCAGCAAGCTGGCGTCCTCGGGACGATCCTTGAGCAAGCTTTCGAAGTTCTTGATCGACTCGCGCGCGAGCCCGGCCTTGTCCTGGATCAGCGCGATCTGGTAGCGCACGCCGGGATGTGCGGGATAACGCTCGAGCGCAAGCTGCAGCAGGGCAATGGCTTCGTTCGACTTGCCGGTGTCTTCGAGCAATGCTGCCTTGGCGAATTCGACATCGAGCGCTTCAGAGCGCTCCTTGGCGGCGTATTCATCGAGCATCCGGAAGGCTTCCGCGCGCTCGTTCTTTTTCATGAGCAGGCGCGCGGCGCGGCCGCGCACCAGCAGGCCGGCGCCGGCTTCCACCAGCCGGCTGTAACCCTCGAGCGCGAGGTCGGTGCGGCCTTCGCGTTCGGCGATCGACGACAGGTAGAAGAACGCCTCGCCCGCGACTTCCGGCGATGAGATCAAACTACCGAAGCGGCGCCCGGCCTCGGGCATGTTGCCCATCTGGTAGTCGAGCTTGCCGAGGCGCAGGTCGGCTTCATCCCGCACCGAGGCATCGGCCCGCAGGCTCTCGAGCTCCTGGCGCGCCTCGTCGAGTCGATCGAGCCGCAGGAGCGTATCGGCATAGGCGAAGCGTTGCGTCTCGGGCTCGAGCGCCGCAGCTTCCTGGGCGATTGCGATGGCCGCGACCGCGTCTCCTTCGGCCGTCAGCACCCGTGCGAGTTGCGCGCGGGCATCACCCGAAGCCGGATCGCTCGTCAACACCCGATCGGCAAGTTTGTGCGCCGTCGTGAAATCGAAGTTCTCGAGTGCCAGGTCCACGCCGGCGATCAGCAGCTTTTCGGAGACTTCCGGAGATTCGAGCATCGGCCGCAGTGCATCCAGCGTGATGGCCGAGCCGCCGGCGTCGCTGAGCTTGCCGATGAGTTCGACCAGGGCGGCATCTCCGCCCAGGGCATGGGTACGCAAGATGGCAGTACCGGCATCGTCGGGTTTGTAGAGTTGCACCGACGCCAGTGCGACTGCCGCAGCGGCATCAGCACGCTCCGGATCGAGCTTCTGCCAACGGCGCGCGGTCTTCTCACTGGCGGCAATCTGCTGGCATTCCGCGGCGACCTTGTTCGCACGTTCGGAAATCTTGGCGTCGTTGGTGCCAAGGGCGGCCTTGAGGTAGCGGTCCGTACCGCCACGACAGTCGCCGCGCGACAACGCCATGTCGGCCAGTACCAGGTCGGCATGGTCCGAGTTCGTGGTGGACAGGGCACTCCCGGCGGCCGGCAACAGTGCGGCCAGGACCAGGAGGAGTGCTTTTTGAGCGGGGATTCGTGGCATGGAGGGCACTATATCTCGACCCGCGCCCCTTACAATGGTTCGCGTGAAAGACTCGATTCGACTGCGCCTCGAAAAAATGGTGGACCGATACGAAGAGATCGGGCACTCGCTGGCTGATCCCGCGGTCATTGGCCGACAGCGAGATTTCCGTGACCTGTCGGTGGAATATGCCCGGCTCACGCCGGTCGCCGAGAAGTTCGGCGCGTTTCGCGCCCTGGAACGCGAGCTCGCGTCGGCGCGTGAAATGGAAAATGACAGCGACCCGGCGATGCGCGGCATGGGGAGCGAGGAAACCGCGCGCCTCGGTCCGCTCATCGAGCAGGCCGAAGACGCGCTGAAGATGCTGCTGATCCCGCGCGATCCGCGCGACGACAAGAACATCTACCTCGAAGTGCGCGCCGGCACCGGCGGCGACGAGGCCGCGATATTTGCCGGCGACCTGTTCCGAATGTACTCGCGTTACGCCGAGACCCACGGTTTCACCGTGGAAGCGTTGTCGGAAAATCCCGGCGAACACGGTGGATACCGTGAAATCATCAGCCGAATCGCCGGCAACGGCGCGTTCGCCCGCTTCAAATTCGAATCCGGCGTGCATCGCGTGCAGCGAGTTCCGGCGACCGAGGCGCAGGGACGCATCCACACTTCGGCCGTGACGGTGGCCATCCTGCCCGAGCCCGACGAAGTCGAAGCCACCGATCTCAATCCGGCCGAGCTGCGCATCGACACCTATCGTGCGTCGGGTGCGGGTGGCCAGCACGTCAACAAGACCGAGTCGGCGATTCGCATCACCCACTTGCCGACCGGCATCGTGGTCGAATGCCAGGACGAACGCTCGCAACACAAGAATCGCTCGCGCGCCATGGCGCTCATGAAGGCAAAACTCATTGCGGCCGAGCAGGAGAAACGCGAAAGCGAAGTGGCGCGCAATCGCAAGCTGCAGGTGGGCACCGGCGACCGCTCCGAACGCATCCGTACTTACAACTTCCCGCAGGGTCGCGTGACCGACCACCGCATCAATCTCACGCTCTACAAGCTCGGCGACATCATGCAGGGCAAGATCGACGAGTTGCTGGAGACGCTGCAGCACGAACACCAGGCCGAGCAACTCGCCGAGGAAGAGCAGCGAGGAGCTGCGTGAGGCGCGGCCGACGGCCATGAACCGCGCGAATCAGGCTTCCATAGCGGCTTTTTCGCCTGCCTCTGCGCCGGTTCTCACCGTGCCGAGCGCCACCGGCATCGACGTCGGGCTGGTGCTCGCCGGTCCGGGCGCGCGCACCATCGCGTTCATCCTCGACTGGATGATTCGCGGCTGCCTCGCCACCGCCTGGCTGCTGCTGGTCACCTGGGCCATCACGGGCGACCTCGGGATGGACGTGCCCCGTGACAGCGAGACCCTGTGGATCCTCGTCGGTGCGGTTCCATCCACGACTATCTACTTTCTGTACCACCCGGCGCTCGAAGCGCTCATGGATGGACGGACGCCGGGCAAGCGCATGACCGGCCTGCGTGTGCTGACGCCGGAAGGCCACGTACCGACCACCGGTGCGCTGCTGACGCGCAATGTGTTCCGGATCATCGACTCGCTGCCCGGCTTCTACGTCGTGGGACTGTTGCTCGTGATCTTCGGGCCGAAACATCAGCGCTTCGGCGATCTCGCGGCCGGCACCGTCGTTGCGCTGGAGCGCGCGCCCTTTCTCGAGAAGATGGCGCGGCTGCGTGGCACGGGCGGCGATGCCTGGCAGGAAGTCCGGCAGCGCGCCGCCGCGCTGAGCCGCCAGCACGGCGACGTGGGCGAGGCGCTGGCCGTGGTCGATGACTACCGCCTGGCGGCACGCGCGCTAGGCGACACGCGCGCGAAAGCAGGCGCGGTCTCGTCCGAGCATCTCGAGGCCACCTACGCGGACCTGCACGATTTCGTTCACCGACCCGCGCGCCGACCCCTGATGGTGTTGTGGTCGGTGCTCCGCGACCAGGTGCCGGCGGCGATGTACACGATGCGGGTACACGTGCTCGCGGTGACGCTGTTGTTCCTGATCGCGGGAGTCGCGGGCTTCTGGCTGGTAAACACCTACCCGGATCTCATCGCGATGTTTGCGAGCCGCCAGCTCATCACCACGGTGGAACGCGGCGAGTTGTGGACCGATGGCCTGCTGAACGTGACACCTTCGGCGGTGTTGTCCGTGACCATCCTGACCAACAACATCGTGGTCTCGTTGTTCGCCTTCTGCTCCGGGATCGTCTTCGGACTCGGCACTTTCTATATCGTGGGGCTCAACGGCCTTTCGCTGGGCGCCATATTCGCGCTGACCGGACAGCATGGGCTCGCCGGCAGATTGTTCGACTTCGTGGTCGCGCACGGTTGCGTGGAGCTGTCGTGCATCTGCATTTCCGGCGCGGCCGGTTCACTGCTCGGCGAGGCGCTGGTGCGTCCCGGAGCGCTGAACCGCGGTGAGGCCTTCCGCAATGCCGCGCGCGAAGGCATGCGCGTGATGTTCGTGGTCACGCTGTTGCTGCTGGTCTGCGGCTTCATCGAAGGTTACGTGTCACCGGATCCCGAGATTCCCCGCTGGGCGCGCGTCACCATCGGCGTGGGGTACTGGCTGTTCATGGTGTCGTTGCTGCGCGGCTATGTGTTCGGACGCAGCCGCGGCGGCGACCCCGTCAACGCGTGAGCCGGACGCGTCAGACGCGCTTGCGCCGTCGCAGTTGTAGATAGGCGTCGAACACCGCCCGGTCCAGCGCGTCGTCGGCCTCGTCGAGCACCACCACACCCTGGTGGCGCATTGACGCCACCTGCTCCTGGGCACGCTGCCGATGGGCACGCGCGGCGAGCGCCACGGCAGGATCGCGCCACTCGACCGCCGCGGCGCGCGACAGGCGCGTGATCTCGGCGGCGTGCGGTGAGGCGACGATGGGCATGTGCCGCGGCACCAGGGCCTTGAGGGCCTGCATGAGCTGTTCGTTGCGCGCGGGTTCGGCGAGATCCGTGAGCCACACGACCAGCCCACGGTGCCGCAGCATGCGTCGTACCTGGATGGCGGCGGCGACCGGGTTCGGTTCGCCCCGTTCCGGACCGAGCGCCTCGAGCGCGCGCCGCAGGCGTGTGACCGCGCGTATGCCGCGATCCGGCAGGCAGGCGCCCAGCGTGCGCTCCGCGTAGACCAGCAGGCCCACGCGGTCTTCGACGGACACCGCGTGTTCGGCGAGTCGCGCCGCGACGTTCGCGTACAGGCCGAGACGATCGAGGTCGCCGGCGCGCACGCGGCTCGCGCGGCTGGCATCGATCACCAGCAGGATTTCCAGGTGTTGTGCCTCGCTGTACTCGCGCGACACCAGCGAGCCGCGACGCGCCGTTGCCTTCCAGTCGATGCGCGACAAGGCATCGCCGCTGGAGTATTCGCGCAGTTGCAGCAGTTCCACGCCGGAACCAGGCAGGCGGCGCGGCGTCTCGCCGGCAGACTCGCCCGCGATGGCGCGCGCGCCGCGCGGCAAACTGTCGGGCGCAACGGCGAAGGCGACATCCTGCGGCAGTGTGCGCGTCCACCAGGCGAGCGAGAAACGGCCCAGCAATCTCGCCGGCACGTCCGCGAAGCGGCCAGCACCCAGCCGCAGCGGCAGCAGCGTGACCGGATCGAGCAATTCTCCGTCCGGCGGCAATTCGATCTCGCGCACCTCTTCCGACTGACGCACGGCGGCCGGCAGCACGCGCGCATACTGAACCCGGAGGGCGCGTCGACGGTTGTGTTCGAATGCGTAGGCGCCAGCGACCGGACGCCCGAGCTTGAGCCGCGACTCGAAATGCATGCGAACCGAAACCCGCGTGCCGTGCTGATACCAGGCTTCGATCGCCAGCCCGCCAAGCAACAGGAAGGCCGGGAACAACCATGCACCCGAGAACGCGGAATCGTCCGACCAGGTCCCGGCGATGCCTAACAAGGCAGTCAGCACGACGAACATGTAGCCGCGGACCGAGAAGTGCATCGGGGTTGCCTATCTGGGAACCGCGGTGGCTTCGAGGATCGCGCCCACGACGCCGAGGTCGGTGTCGCCGTCGAGTGCCGCTTCGGGTTTGAGCACCAGCCGGTGCGCCAGCACCCAGCGCGCGACTGCCTGCACGTCGTCCGGCGCGACGAAGTCGACGCCGCGCAATCCGGCGTGTACGCGGGCCGCGCGCAACAGCGCCAGCGCACCGCGCGTCGAGAGGCCGAGAGCCACGCGCGGGTGTTCACGCGTGGCGCGTGCCAGGTCCAGCACGTAGTTCGACAGTGCCTCGGAGACATGCAGCGCGCTCGCGGCCGCGCGGGCCTGGTGCAGCAGTGTGCGATCGACGAGGCCGATATCGGCCGGAATCGGGTCGCGCGCTTCGAGCTCGGTGCCATAACGCCGCAGGATCTCGCCTTCCGCGGCGCGCTCGGGATAGGCCATGTCGATGCGCAGCATGAAGCGATCGAGCTGTGACTCCGGCAGTGGATAGGTGCCCTCGAAGTCGCGCGGATTCTGCGTGGCCAGCACCAGGAAATCCTCGGGCAGCGGGTAGTGGTCGCGCTCCGAGGAAACCTGCCGCTCTTCCATGGCCTCGAGCAGCGCCGACTGCGTCTTCGGACCGGTGCGATTGATCTCGTCCACCAGCAGCACGTCGGCGAACAGCGGACCCCGCCGGAACACGAACTCGTTCTTCGAGGAATCGAAGACATGCGTGCCGACAATGTCGCTGGGCATGAGGTCGGCGGTGCCCTGCACTCGCTTGAACTCACCGCCGAGCACCCGTGCCAGCGTCTTCGCCAGCAGTGTCTTGCCGAGTCCCGGCGGGCCCTGCACCAGCACGTGGCCACGGGCGAGCAGCGCGATACACAGCGCGCGGACCACGTCCTCGGCGCCAATGATGACGCGTGCCAGTGCGCGCTGCACGGATTGCTCGAAGGTTGCGACCGTCGTATTCATGTTTTGATTCTTCGTTCCAGGTTATCGAGAAGATTCTGCAACGGCACCAGCGGCAGCTTGCGCGATGCGTGCGCATCGGCGTACCAGGCTTTGAGCTGGTCCAGCTCCTGCGGCAGTATCGCCGCGTGGCGCTCCAGCCAGTGCCACAATTCGCCGCGCTCCTTGCCTGGCAGGCCATTTGCGCCGCGCGCCGCGCGCGCCACGCCGGCGAAAAAATGCTCGAAGAGTTGCTGCGCCTGCTGCCCCGGCGCCACGGTGCGCGCGATGAGTCCGCCGGCAAAACGCACCAGCTCCGCTTCAGAAGGATCGTGGCGCGCGATCGCCGGGGCACGCAGTCGCGTTCCGCCCATTACCCAGACCAGCCACAGCCCGAGTGCGATGAAAATGGTCTTGTAGAGGCGCGGATCGCGGTAGAAACGCGCCGAATCGTAACTCGCCGAGAGGCCCTGGCGCAGATCGTCGAACAGCACCACGCCGTCGCTCGCCATCGTGACACTCACGATGTTCGCCATGAGGCGCGCGTTGTCGTCGTTGCCGATCGCACGATTGGTGAACAAGGTGCCGCCGGCGGCCAGCAGGATGCGGCCGGCGCCCACGCGTTGTTCGAACAGCGCGCCCTCGCCTTTCGCATCGCGTGCCAGCGTGAGGACGAAATTGTCGTAGGGAATGCGCAGCGACCATTCCTCCGGCGGATAGTCGGTTTCGAGGCCCAGGGTGCGCACGCCTGCCAGCAGTGCGTGAGGCCCGGTCGCCTTCAACGGCATTCTCTCCGGCACTGGTATGTTGCCGTTGAACGGGCGGACCTCTTCGATGTCGTCCGCCGATTCGTCGTCCTTCCTGGCGTCGCGCTCATCGGCCTCGCGCACGCGTTGCGAAAGCGGCGTGTCGTCAAGACGTGCTTCCCGCACGTCGCGAGTCTCGAACTCGATCGCGGTCAGTGATTCGACATCGCCCACGGTGCCCGATTCGCGACCGGCGGCCCAGCCCGGCTGGTCCAGCAGGGCTGCGTTGATGAGCAGCGTATTGCCGCGCCGCACCCACGCATCGAGCGCCGCGAATTCGTCGCTGTTGAAGACTTCGACGCCAGGCAAGGTGAGGATCAGCAGATTGCCGCGCGGGAAGACATCGAGATCGTCGAGCGCGGTGTATCGCTCGCGAAAGGAACGAACTCGGACTCCGGAACGTTGCAGCCATTCGTACAGGCCCGCATAACCATTACCGCGCCGTTCCGCGCTGGTGGGCCGCGCCGCATCGGCGTCGGGATCGAGTGACGGAGCCGGTCTCAACCACAGTCCGTAGAACGCGCCGAGCGCGCCCAGCGCCAGCAAGAACGTGATGCCACGTTCACGCATCAGCGCCGCTCCGCCGGCAATTGCGCGAACTTGCCGAGCAGCTCGCGCGCCCGTTCCACCGCGTTCTCGATGGCGGCTTCGGGCGGCGGTTGCGCGCCATATCGCACCTGTTCAGCGGTGGCGGCCACCCGTGTCAACTCCGCGCGATCGGCGTCGGACTCGAGTCGCGCGCGGCGCGCGAGATCGGCGGCGGTCAGCCCTTCCGGCGCCGGCAGACGTTGCGCACGCGACAGCGCCTCGCCCAGCAATCTGAGCAACATGCCGGGCCGTTCGGTGAGCGGCGCGGCGAATACGTCCGTGAGCATGAGCCGGCGACGCCATTCCGCAGTGAGCGCGGCCCGGCGGTCCGCGCGGCGTACGCCGCCCAGCAGGCCCAGCGCACGCAACTCCGACCAGATCACGTACAGCACCAGCGCAATGACCAGCGTGTAACCCAGGTAGGTAATCGCCTGCGCCACACCTTCGCTGGTCCTGAACTGGCGACTCAGCTTTTCCAGCCAGCCGGCTTCGTCGTTGTCCTTCCGCTCTTCGAATTTCTGCTTGAGCCAGCGCTTGAAGCGCTCCCAGCGCGTCGCGCCTTCCTGTCCGCGTTCTCCGAGCTCGGCCAGCACCGGAGCCAGGATTTCCTGGTCCGGTGCGGCACGTCGGGCTTGGGCTTCGCGGGCGCGCGTGACGAGTACGGCGAGTACCCGCAGGCTTTCCGAGGAAATCTCCTCCCGCCGCTCACCAAGCGTGCTCGGTAACAGGTCGCGCCAGGGCGCTTTTTCCAGCGCGGGAAGCAGATCCGGACAGCGCCGCTTGATGCGCTCGACGCCGATATCGCTGCGCGCATCCAGCCGCGCGCGACAGGCATCGATGGCGCGCAGCGCCGCATCGTCGGCGCCAGCATCGGCGGCGCCGGCCTCGGCTGCGAGCAACAGGCCTGCCAACAGCAACCACCGCCTCATGGCAACGCTCCACGCCGCTGCTGGTCGCGCAGCTTCAGATCCGCGTAGGCAACGATCAGTACGGAGACCACGAATGGCACGCCGATTGCGCCGAATACCAGGTCAGCCAGCAATCGCACAGTGGCGATGAGGAACAGATCCGCACGCCCCAGCAGCGGCGACACGATGGCCAGCAGCACGGCTGTCAGCAGGTACAGGACAATCACGATGCACATGGTGGCGAGAATCGCGCCGACCATGCGCAGCAGACTCCTGAGCGAAACGCGCACTGTCTGGCCCACCGCCGCGAACGACCCGAGACCATCGGACCAGAACGCCGGCAATGCCACGACGAACAGCCCACTCGGAAGCAACAGCAGCGCCGCAGCCATCAGCAGCACCGGGTTCGGGAACATCGGGTTGAACAGCGAGATGACCATGTAAAGCAACCCCGGAAAGATCAGGGCGACGAAGGTCACGATGCTGGCCGCGGGCCAGCGCAACAGGGCGGTGGCCACTTCGGCGCGAAAGCTCGGCCGTGCCCCGCGCGCAATCGAGGTCAGCCGCAGACTGATCATTCCGAGCAACGCTGCACCGAGCAGCAGGGAGATCAGCAACACGATGTGGTTATCAGTAAGACCAGAGAACGGGGCCAACCCGGCAAACGGAGTTGCCAGTCCGAACGCCACGTCGCCGGTCCCCTGGAACGTGGAGTACAGCGTGGGCAGTTCCAGCACCAGCACGGTCAAGCCCGAATAAGGCAGACAACGCACGAGCCCGGCGCGAAACAGCCTGAACGCTGCGTCCAGCACCTCACTGGTCATGAGCGGCCGCGGCAGCGACGCGGCCCCAACCGATGCTGACAGGGAGGACGCACGGTTCATGCGGGCATGATACCGATGCAACGCCGAACTCGTGCATCATCGCTGCCGCATGCCGGACAGCCCTGACAACGCGCACCTCCTGATACAGGCAGCGAGCAATATCGACCGCCGCGACGCCGAAGTCCTGCTTGCAGATGCGTGGTCCCTGACGCGCACGCAGCTGCTGGCGCGTGCCATGGATCCCGTTCCGCCCGAGGTCGCGGCACGCTTCGCCGTGAAATGCGCGCGTCGCGCCGCCGGAGTTCCGGTGGCCTATCTTCTGGGCAGACGCGAGTTCTGGTCGCTCGACTTCGAGGTGACGCCGGATGTGCTGGTGCCACGCCCGGAAACCGAGCTGTTAGTCGAACGCGTCCTGCATCACGTGCAAACGGCCGGAGCCGAAGTTGCCGATCTCGGCACCGGCTCCGGCGCCATCGCGGTCGCGCTGGCGCACGACCGGCCCGCGTGGCGAGTCACGGGCACCGATTGGTCGGCCGATGCCCTGGCCGTGGCGCAGCGCAACGGACAGCGACACGCCGCCGGGCGCATCGAATGGCTCGCGGGCGACTGGTTCACCCCTCTTGCCGGCCGCCGTTTCGAGGCAATTGCCAGCAATCCGCCCTACATCGCGTCAGACGATCCTGCGCTGGCCGACGACGGTGTGCGCCATGAGCCGCGTGCCGCGCTCACTCCCGGGGGCGATGGCCTGGGTGCACTGCGGACTCTTATTAATGGCGCGCCGGACTACCTCAAGCCCGGGGGTTGGCTGGTGCTGGAACACGGCATGTCGCAGGGCCCCGCGGTGCGCGCGGCGCTTGTCGCGCGAGGCTTCGGTCACGTAACCTCGCACCGCGATCTCGCCGGCCACGAGCGCGTTTCCGAAGCCCAATGGCCCTCCCCCTGAAGGAAAGACATCTCCCATGCTCGTTTTTGAAACCACGCTCGGTACGATTGAGATCGAGTTGTTCGAGAAAGAAGCCCCCGTCTCCAGCGCGAACTTCCTGAGCTACGTCGACGACGGTTTCTTCGATGGCCTCATTTTTCACCGCGTCATCCCCGACTTCATGATCCAGGGTGGCGGCTTCGAGCCCGGCATGAAGCAGAAAAAGGTCAAGGCGCCCATCAAGAACGAGGCGACCAATGGGCTTAAGAACGATCGCGGCACGCTGGCGATGGCGCGTACCAACGACATCAACAGCGCCACGGCGCAGTTCTTCATCAACCTGGTCGACAACAAGTTCCTCAACCACGCGGGCGCAAGCAACTACGGCTACGCGGTATTCGGCAAGGTCACTTCCGGCATGGACGTGGTCGACAAGATCGCCGCGGTCGCGACCACGACTCGCGCGGGCCACCAGAACGTGCCGGCCGCCGACGTGGTGATCACCAAGGCCTCGCGCAAGCAGTGAAGAAAGGATGGCGGCGGCGACTCGTCCGGTGGCTCGCCATCGGGACGGTCGCCGCATTCCTCGCGACTGCGCTGCCCGTGGTGGCGATGCGCTGGATGGATCCGTGGTACAGCGCCTTCATGCTGGACGCCGCGCTCGATGCGAGCCGCGCCGGCAAGGCGAACTACCACACTGATTATCGCTGGGCCGATCTCGAGCAGATATCACCGCACGCGGCCGTGGCGGTGATCGCGGCCGAGGACCAGTACTTCCCGTTCCACACCGGCTTCGACTTCAAGTCGATCCGCGAGGCCATTCGTACCAACGAAACACAGGCGGCACGCAAGCGGCCGCGCGTGCGCGGTGCCAGCACCATCACGCAGCAGGTGGCGAAGAACCTGTTCCTGTGGCCGGGGCGCAGTTACTTGCGCAAGGGCCTCGAGGCCTACTTCACGCTGCTGATCGAGCTCACCTGGCCGAAGGAACGCATCCTCGAGGTGTATCTCAACGTCGCACAGTTCGGCGATGGCATCTACGGCGTCGAGGCCGCGGCACAGCGTTTCTACCGCATGCCCGCGACACGGCTGGGCCGCTACGAGGCCGCGACACTGGCTGCGGTACTTCCCAACCCGATTACTCTCAGGGCGAACGCACCCTCAGCGTACGTCACGACGCGACGCGACTTCATCCTCGACCAGATGCGCAGGCTCGGCGGGCCAAACTACTTGCAAGAACTCGCAAATCCGACCGGTCCGCCCACTTCCGCCAGTGGCGCGCGCAAGCACTGAGCCAGATCAGTCCCCGTCCCCCGGCTGGACGCGATAGATCTCGTAGACGCTGCCCGCGGACGTCGAGACCACGAAAAGACCACCGCCCGGACCCGTCTGGATATCGGTACTCACGCCGAAACCTGAGCCGAACAGCAGCGATTCGCTTTCGATCACGCTGTTCCTGGCATCGTTGTCTGCCACCAGGTCCGCGAGGACCGGATCGCTCCACGCCAGTCGCTGCCGGTTTTCCGTGAGGTCGAACCGGAACAGATAACCACCGGAAAGTGCCGGCACGGCGGCGCCCACGAACAGATCGCCCTGGTACTTCCGGCCCAGCGAGCGATTTTCCAGGAAACCGATGCCCGCCGGCGGCACAACATATTTCCAGGAGAACTGCGGCTCACCGTAATGTGAACCGGGAATATCAACCATGCGCGCACGGGCATCGATGGGAGAGTCGGCGATATTAGCCGCGGGCCAGCGAACCTGTTGGAGACCGCTTGAGTTGCTGGCCGCTTCGATCTCCTTGAATTGCGTGACGCGCGACAGCGGGCCCATGGTCTGTATCCACCCGCCGTTGTGGCCGGGCTCGATGCGGTTGATCTCGTCGAACGAGTCACCGCCGTTTTCCGATTCCCACAGTTCGCCGGTCCAGGGGTCGACGGTCATGCCAAAGCTGTTGCGAATGCCGTAGGCGAAAACTTTCTGCAGGTTCGCACCGGCTTCACCACCGAGCTCTGCGCCGAATCGGTGGAATGGATTGTCGCGCGGTGTCGAGCCATCGTCGTTGAGACGTAACACCATGCCGGTGAGGTGCGCGTTGTCGGGCTCCGGGCCGCCGAACTGATCATCATTGATGCCGGGGCCAAACGGTCCATCCATCAGGTTCTGCAGCACGCCGCGCCGGCCTTCGTCACCCATGATGATGAAGATCTGCGCACGTTTATTACGGCGCCGGTCGTCGGAGTCATTCACGGCAAAGCGGATGATGCCGCCGTTGTGGTTGCCGCGCAGCGGCTGATTGGCGTCTCGCTGATAGGCGCGCAGCACGACGATGTTCCGGTCAAACGTCAGCTTCCGTGTTTGCCAATTCCACACGAAGCGATCGACACGATTGCCAAGCGGCGGTCGTGTGCCCGGAGCGAACGCCGAGCTGGCATTGCCCACCGTACTGAACAGAGTGCTGTCGGCGCCGGTGCTGCTTTCGGTCCAGAACAGGTAGACCCAGTGGTTGCGCCGGAAATCAGGATGAAGCGCGATGCCGAGCAGGCCGCGCTCGGAGGCGGAATTCACCGGAAGGTCGAGCGCCGTGCCGGTGACGACGCCATTGACCACGTGTTTCACGAGGCCGGTCGGTTTCTCGGTGACGAGAAAATTGTTGCGTCCGAGAAACGCAAGGCCAATAGGTTGAGTGAGTCCACTCACCACCGTGCGCACGGCCAGATCCGGATCGGCGACCGTGGGTGACTGCGCCGCTGCGTTGATGGCTGACACCATGGCGGCGACGGCGAAGGCCTGGGCCCACGGCCGATGGGTGACCTTGCGGGCTGTGATATTCATATGACGTGCCTCATTCCTTGAGTCCTACGGATGTGCTGCCGGCATTTCGGAGCGCATCCATACGGCCCCTTGCCCGCATCACATGTGAGGCGTGAATGAGACGTGATTGCCAGGTCGGTAGCTAGCGGTGACCCGGGCGCATCCGTGTCGGCGCATCGTTCTGACGAACGTCAGAGATATAGCGGTGCCAACTACCTGGTTTGTCACGACAGCTGTTCACTCGCGCGCCTTGCGGGAACATCGAGATACTGCGACGCATTCCCCAGAGCCGTGCGCGATCCTGCGGTTCAGTTGATCGCGTCGCTGCCGCGCGGCGCGCCTTCGGTGAACAGTTGTTCCGCGTCGATGGCGTCGAACTTGTACGGCTTCTGGCAGAACTCGCAGGTGACGGTCACGGCGCCCTGCTCTTCGATGACACTGCGAACTTCTTCGACGCCCAGCGAACGCAACACGTTGGCGACGCGTTCGCGGCTGCAGCGGCACTCGAAGATCACTTCGTGACCGGCGAATACGCGCACTTCGTCGGCGCCGAACATGTGCACCAGCCGCTGTTCGACATCGTCTTCGAGCAAATCCCGGGGCGTGAGTCCGAGCATGGCGTGATCGGTTTTCATCCAGGCAGATTCGAGCGCGGCGGGATCGACCGGTGGCTGCTTGCCGCCTTCCGCCGGTATGCGTTGCACCAGCATTCCTGACACCACGCCGCCCGTCGAGGCGAGCCGCACTCGCGTCGGCAATTGCTCCGACTGGTGGAAATAGGCCTCGAGCGACTCGGCCAGCGAGTCCCCCGCGATCGGCACCACGCCCTGGTAGCTGGATGCGCGGTCGGTGGCTTCGACCGTGACCACAATCTGGCCCTCGCCTGCCAGCGAGCGGAAACCCGGGTCGCCCTCGATCGGATCATGGCGCGCCATGGCGCGCACCTTGAAATCGTGAGTGCACTGCGCCACCAGCAGGTTCACCAGCCCCTTGCCCTGGAGCTGCAGCGTGAGCGTGCCGTTGAACTTGAGCGTCGCTGCGAGCAGTACCACCGCGCCCACGGCCTCGCCGAGCATCGCTTGCACCGCGGGTGGATAGTCCTGGTGCTCACGCAGGTTCAGCCAGGCCTGCGAAAGCCGCACGGCATGACCGCGAATGGGGTGCCGCTCCAGTACAAAACGTCGAACGAGGTCCGGGACACTCATTGCCGCAAGTGGGTCCACCAGGTCCGGATCAACCAGCCAGCTTCTTCTTCAGAAGCTCGTTGAGTTGCGCCGGGTTTGCCTTGCCGCCCGTGGCCTTCATGACCTGGCCGACGAAAAAACCGAACAGCTTGTCCTTGCCCGACCGGTAGTCGGCGAGCTGGCCCGGATTCTTCGCCATGACTTCATCGATGGCCTTCTCGATGGCGCCCGTGTCGGTGATCTGCTTGAGACCCTTCGACTCGATGATGGCGTCGGCGTCCTTGCCTTCGGCCCACATGGCCTCGAATACATCCTTGGCGATCTTGCCGGAGATGGTGTTGTCGACGATGCGCATCAACAATCCAGACAACCGCTTCGCATCGATTCTCGAGTCGGTGATCTCGAGGTTGTGCTCGTTGAGAGCGGCGGCGAGCGAGCCGGCTACCCAGTTGGCGGCTAGCTTGGCCTGCTCCTTCGATGGTTCCTTGCCGCCGGCGAGTAGTTTGGCCACTACTTCGTAGTATGCGGCCAGCTCCTTCGACGAGGTCAGCACGCCCGCGTCGTATTCCGAGAGCCCCAGCGTTGCAACGAACCGCGCCGCCTTCTGATCCGGCAATTCGGGCAACGTGGCCTTCACGCCCTCGATCATTGCCGCGTCGAGTTCCACGGGCAGCAGGTCAGGATCCGGGAAGTAACGATAGTCGTTCGCCTCTTCCTTGGAGCGCATGCTGCGCGTCTCGCCCTTGTCCGGGTCATACAGGCGAGTTTCCTGTACGACCTTGCCGCCCGACTCGATCACGTCGATCTGGCGCGCAACTTCGAAATTGATGGCCTTCTCGACGTAGCGGAACGAGTTGATGTTCTTGATCTCGGCCCGCGTGCCGAACTTCGCGGCGCCGACCTTGCGCACCGACACGTTCGCGTCGCAGCGGAACGAACCTTCCTGCATGTTGCCGTCGCAGATC
>Ga0190270_10000617_pt1 | contig 15549 bp, 11 predicted proteins | sample Popmic320T_FD_133748 | JGI IMG/M metagenome (GOLD analysis project Ga0190270, IMG submission 133748) | Populus adjacent soil microbial communities from riparian zone of Weber River, Utah, USA - 320 T | ecosystem: Environmental > Terrestrial > Soil > Riparian zone | place: USA: Utah | collected...
CGCCATCACCGCCTGCGCCACAGAAGGATCGATCCCGAACGTCGGCGGAAGCTCCGCCGCCTCGAGCACGCCGAGCCTGCCGCTCGTGCCGGCGCCGGCGAAGATCAGCCTGCCGCCGGTCATGACCGCCTCGGCCACGATCCCTGCGCCGCGTGCGATGCGTGCTTTCTCGCGCTGCACGGCGGTCAGCACGCATCTGTTGTCAAGCACCATCACATCGACAATCTCGTCGAGCGCCAGCGTATCGATGTCCCGGCTGCCGGGATTGACCGCTTCCGTCGCGAGATGCTGCCACTTCGATCGCGTCGCCATTTATTTGACCTTAACCTGAAACGCATTTTCTCGGCTAGATTTAAGGAATGTTCCTCAGCGGGCTTGGCACCGCGACGCCGTCGACGCGCTGGACGCAGATGCAGTGCTGGGACGCCCTTGTTGCGTCCGACTACCTGCCGCAGCTCACTCCGCGATCGCAGGCGATCCTGCGAAAGGTCCTTCGGGGCAACAACGGCATCTGCAGCCGCTTTCTCGCGCTCGATCAGCTGCGCGACGCGTTCGATTTCGATCCGGACGTGCTCGACGCGCGTTTTGCCAGGCACGCACCCGCGATCGCGGCGCAGGCGGCAGAGCGCGCGCTGGCTGACGCCGGCCTCGATCCCGGCGACATCGACGCCGTGATCATCAGCACGTGTACCGGGTACCTCTGCCCAGGCCTGACGAGTTACGTGACAGAGCGGCTCGGCCTGCCGACCGGCATCCTCGCGCTCGATCTCGTCGGGCAAGGCTGCGGCGCCGCGCTGCCGAACATGCGCACCGGCGAAGCGCTCCTCGCAAGCGGCCGCGCCAGCCGGGTGTTGTCGATTTGCGTGGAGATTTGCAGTGCCGCGATGTATCTGGACGACGACCCGGGAGTGCTGATCAGCGCGTGCCTGTTCGGCGACGGCGCAGGGGCTGCCGTGTTGACCGCCGCTCCGCCGAAAGAACGCCGCCGCATCGAATGGAAATCGGCTGGCACGCTCATGAACGCCGGCGATCGCGAGGAGCTTCGCTTCGAACGGCGTCGCGGGATGCTCCGCAACATCCTGTCGCCCGCGGTCCCGGCCATAGCCGCAAAACATGTGGATCACATGCTGACTGACGGGTTGATACGCGCGGGGCTTTCGCGCGGCGACATCACCGGCTGGATCCTGCATGCCGGCGGCCGGGAGATTCTCGCCGCCATTCGTCAGCAGGTGGGTTTGACGGAAGACGACACGCGATGGAGCGCGGCGGTGCTGCGCGACTACGGCAACGTCAGCAGCCCCTGTGTGTACTTCGTGCTGCAGGCGGCGCTGAGCGAGCAGGCCGCGGGCGGCTATTGGTGGATGTCGTCGTTCGGCGCCGGCTTCAGCTGCCATGGCGCGCTGCTCGAGGTTGAATAGCGCCGGCCTGAAGTTTGGCTAACCATGCGCAGACATATCCAGCCGGAACTTCTCGATGATCTCGCCGCCGACGACCCGCGGGCTATCCAGTCGCGCCACGATCTGCAGAAGGTCAACGCGGTCATGGGACACCCGGGGATGGTGGTGAGAGCGCTCCGCGCCGCGTCTGCGGCCCCGCGACTTCTCGTCGAGCTCGGCACAGGCGACGGCACCTTTCTCCTGAAAGTCGCCAGGCGTCTCAGGTACAAGGCAGGCGTGCGCGCGCTCCTCGTCGATCGCCGCCCGTCTCTGAGCGCGGCCACACGAGAGGGATTCGAGCAGGCGGGCTGGGAGATCGACACGTGCGAGTCGGACGTGTTCGAGTGGCTGTGCCGTCCGCAGGCCGAGACTGCGGACGCGACGGTGGCCAACCTGTTCCTGCATCACTTCCGCGACGGAGAGCTGGCGCACCTGATGAACCTCGCGGCGCAGCAGACGAAGCGCTTCGTCGCGTGCGAGCCGCGGCGATCGCGGACCGGCCTCGTGGGTGTTCCGCTGCTGCGGCTGCTCGGGTGCAACGACGTGACGCTTCACGACGGCGATCTCAGCGTGCGCGCCGGTTTTCGCGATCGCGAGCTGGGCGCGCTGTGGCCGCCCGACGCGGGGTGGCGCCTGACCGAGCGTCAACGCGGTCTGTTCACGCACGCGTTCGTGGCCGCACGAGACTGAGCCGCTACAACCGACGCTCGACGGTAACCCGAATCCCGGCTTTCGGCGTCAGCGTCAAGGCTGGATGCATCTCGGGATGCGTTGATTCATCGAGCAGGCGAAAACGCCAGCGCTGGGCGATGAGGGTGACGAGCAGCACCCCTTCCATCCACGCGAACGCCTCACCCATGCACCCTCGCGATCCGCCACCAAACGGGAAATACGAAAATCGCGGATGGCCGTTGTGGCGTTCCGGACTCCACCGCTCGGGTTCGAACCGCTCCGGTTCCGGAAAGTACCGGCTGCTGCGGTGCACCACCCAGGGGCTGAGGACGACGAGCGAACCCTTCGGAATGACGTAGCCGCGTGCGTCGTGATCCTCGACGGCAACCCGGGCGAGAAGCCACGCCGGCGGATACAGCCGCATCGACTCGGCCAGGACCATCCTCACATATCTCAGGTTAGGCAGATCCAACGCACTCGGAAGGCGGCTGCCTCCGAGAACAGCGTCGATCTCCGCGCTGAGACGCGCGTCGGCATCGGCGTGGCGGGCCAGGAGGTACCACGTCCAGCCCAGCGCATTCGCCGTGGTTTCATGACTCGCCAGGAGCAGCGTGACCACTTCGTCGCGAAGCTGGCTGTCCGACATTCGCGCGCCGGTCGCCTCATCCCGCACCGACAGCAGGAGCGACAGGATGTCGTCGTTGCGATGCGTATCGCGCCGCCTGCGCTCGATGACGCCGTTCACCACGCGATCGATCGTCGCCCGTGCCGTACGGAAACGCCGCGCGTGCGGCAACGGAAGGAGGTCCGCGAATGCCGCAAACGGCAGGACGGCTACCTCCAGAAGGCTTGTCGCGGTTTCAAGTGGAGCGGCGATTTCGGCAGCCACGGCGTCCCCATCGGCACCGAACAAGATTCGTGACGTAATCGCCAGCGTGAGACGGCTCATTTCGGCGGCAATGTCTATGGTGTCTCCGTCGTCCCACGCGTCGCGTCTTTGGACACCCAGCGTCGTCATGACGCCACCGTACGCGTCCAGATGCAGACGATGAAAGGCGGGCTGCACCAGGCGTCGCTGGCGGGTGTGCAGCTGCGCGTCGCTCGTCAACAACCCGTTGCCGAAAAGCCGCCGGGCGCCGCTCAACGATCGCCCTTTCACGAATCGCTGATGGCTGGTAACCAGCACCTGCTCGATGTCGTCGGGATGATTCAGGAGGTACACATGAAACGGGCCAAGCCTGAAGTGTGCGATGTCGCCGTACTCTGCGCTCACGCGCGACAGAAACGACAACGGATCGCGGCGAATCTCAGACAAACATCCCAGGAGCAGGCCGCCGCGAGGACCAGGTGGTACCACGCAAAATCTTAACCTGCCGCGCGTGACTCGAAGGGTGATACTAGCTGCGATGATCGCCGTCATGCTGAATCCGTCGAGCGGCCTGACGCGGCGGCCTCGCCTGCGAGAAGAAGTGGACGAGCTGTTTCGAAACGCCGGCGTGGATGCGCGCATACACGAGCTCGCCGATCCGCAGGCGATACCGCAGGAGTCCCGGCGCGTGCTCGCCGAGCGTCCCGAGGCCATCGTGGCGGGAGGGGGTGATGGGACGGTGAGCGCCGTTGCCTCGGTGCTTGCCGGCACGGCGACGCCGCTGGGAGTACTTCCCCTTGGCTCGCTCAATCATTTCGCGAAGGACGCGGGTATCCCGCTCGATCTGCACAAGGCGGTCGAGACCGTCGCGGCCCGGCACGTCCGGCGCGTCGACGTCGGCCGCGTGAACGAACGCATCTTCATCAACAACTCGTCGATCGGCGTCTATCCGAGCGTCGTCGAGTCGCGCGAACGGCTGCGCTCGCGGGGCCGGTCGAAATGGGCTGCGCTCGTTCTGGCAACCGTCGACGTCCTGCAGAGCGAAAGCGAAGTAACGATTCGGCTCGAGGACGATCGCGCGAGGGTTCTCACGCGCACGCCGTTCGTGTTCGTCGGCAACAACGAATACCTTGCCGAGGGTCTCAGGCTCGGCGCCCGCACCCGGCTCGACGCGGGCCGGCTGTGGACGTATTTCGCGCCGCCGGTAAAAACGCGCCATCTGCCGAGGCTGTTTGCGCACGCGCTGTTCGGCTTCGCGCGCCGCGAGCACGCGCTCGAGTCGACAGCGGGAACCGAGTTCTGGATCGACACGGCCGCATCTGCCATCAACGTGGCTTCCGACGGTGAGTTGCTGACGCTGGCCACGCCGCTTCACTTTCGATCGTGGCCCGGGGCCCTGGCGCTGTTCGTTCCGGCGAGCTGACAGGATGCGTACGATCGTCCACCTTTCGGATTTGCACTTCGGCCGCCTCGACGCGCGCATCATTTCTCCGCTGCTCGAGTGCATCGCGTCTGTCCGGCCCGATCTGATCGCTGTTTCCGGTGATTTGACGCAGCGCGCACGAGGGTGGCAATTCAGGCAGGCATCCGCGTTTCTCGCTCGCCTGCCCTTCCCGAAGGTCGTCGTACCCGGCAATCACGACATTCCCCTCTTCAACATGGCCGCGCGGCTCTTCGACCCGTTCGGCGGTTACAGGCGCTGGATCAGCCCCGACCTCGAGCCCGCACACATCGACGGCGAAGTCGCGATGATCGGGTTGAACAGCGCCCGCGCGTTGATGACGGGCGGCCGTGGCCGCCTGAACATGACGCAGATCGACTCGGCGGTCGGGCGGCTGCGACCGCTTCCGCCGCAGGCCATCAAAGTCATCGTCACGCATCATCCCTTCGATCTGCCCGCGGGATACCCATCCGGGAATCTCGTGGGACGCGCGTCGATCGCGATGCAGCGATTCGCTGATGCCGGCGCGGATCTGTTTCTGGCCGGACACCTCCATGTCAGTCACGTGGGCCACACGGCAGATCGCTACGATGTCGGCGGACGTTCCGCCCTCGTCGTGCAGGCCGGCACGCTCTCCACGCGGGGACGCGGCGAGCTGAACACATTCAACGTATTGCGCATAGCCAGGCCAGAATTGACTGTCGAACGATACAGCTGGGAAAACGGGGGGCACGCGTTCGATCGGTCGTTCGCCGGCACGTTCAGGCATACGCCCGAGGGTTGGACGGCATGAGAGTTGCTGGGAATTAGATGCTGAAATCTAGAAGCTGATGGTCCAGATTCTAGACGGGAGATTCTGAATTTTTCGGAGGTCAGAGATGCGCTGGACAACTGGCGACAGGGGCAACGTTCAGGACATGCGCGGTGGTGGTGGTGGAGGCGGACTCGGCATGCCTCTCGGCATCGGCGGCATCGTCGTGCTTCTCGTCGGATCCTGGCTGACCGGCGTAAACCTGTTCGACGTGGTCGGCAGCGGCGGCGGCGCGAGCGATGTGGTCGCCGAGCGCCCGGCCGAATCGTCGCCTGAAGAAGAAAAGATGGTCGACTTCGTGGATGCGGTGATGGGCGACATCCAGAACGTGTGGTCATCCAAGACGAACAGCTATCAACCGACGCGTGCGGTCCTCTTCCGTGACTCAATTCAATCCGCGTGCGGGCTCTCGAGCGCGGCGACCGGGCCCTTCTACTGTCCGGGCGATCGCAAGGTCTATCTCGATCTGAGCTTCTTCGACGATCTTCATCAGAAGCTCGGAGCACCAGGGGATTTCGCGCAAGCCTACGTACTTGCGCACGAAGTCGGACACCACATGCAGAACCTCACCGGCACCCTCGACAGTGCGCCGTTCAGCGGCAACGCGAACGAGCGCTCGGTTCGTGTCGAGCTGCAGGCCGATTGTTACGCGGGGGTGTGGGGCCATGAAGCGGCCAAGCCAGGCCGGTACGCGGCGGGCCGTGTCGAGCTCGACCCCGGCGACGTCGAAGAAGGGCTGAACGCGGCGTCGGCCATCGGTGACGACCGCCTGCAGCGGAAGTCGCAGGGCCGAATCTCCCCGGAATCGTTCACGCACGGCAGCTCTGAACAGCGAGTGTCGTGGTTCAAACGAGGGATGGAAAGCGGCGATCCGCGCGCGTGCGACACGTTCGCCGATACTCGATAGTCATCTAGAACAACCAGCTTTCGATTGCGATCACCACCGTAATCAATGCGAACATCTCGAGAATAATCGGCGTCATCTGCCAAATCCACTGGACCGGCGTGAACGTGGCGTCGACGTCGCGCTGGATGAACGAATACGCGACCACCGACTGCGCCGACCCGATGTGCGTCCAGCACCCTCCGAGCGCGTAACCCGCAATCTGCGCCATCGCGAAGAGATGGAGCAGCTGCAGCTCGAAGCCGCCGAGGGCGCGCGACGCAAAGTCGGCAACGATGTTGTTGTCGAGAATCGCCGAAAGGACCGTCGCGCCGGTGAACTGCGCCCACGCCACCGGACCGTGCCCGAGCGTGGCCACGCCGTCGCGGATGAGACCCGCCATCTGATCGAAAAATCCTGCCTGCGTCAGCAGCGTAATCGAGAGGAATAACGGGAACAGGAAATAGTATTCCGCGTATTCGACGCGCCCCTCGTGCAGCGCCAGCGCGCGCATCTTCGGTATGCCGGCGATGCCGAACATCGCCACTCCGAAACCGGCGAACGAGGCCAGGAACAACGGCACGTCATGGTTGACGCCGTGGAGCACCAGCAGCGCGACGAACGGAATCAACGCGAGCGCGCCGATGAGCTGTGCGCGCCGCCTGCTCTGCGCAGACGCCGCCAGCGTATCGTCGACCCACTGCTCCGCCCTCATCGCGCCTTCGTCGTCGCCCATCGAATCGAGCACGTAATGGCGATCGAGCGAGGCCGCGAGCTCTTCCGTGACGTAATGACCGAGCAGCAGCTCGCGTGTCTCCCATGGCAGATTGGCGTCGACGAGCGCCCGGCCGAGGGATGTGCCCTTCTGGAGCTTCTCGATAATCTGCGGCGCCTTGCCGTCGAGATGTGCGGCATGCGCCTCGACGAGCTCGACCGGCGTCAGCACTTCGCCGTGCCGCGACGCCTGGAGAAACCTGACGTCTTCGGCGTTCGCGTCGAGCACGTCCATCGTCGCCAGGTCGATGCGGCGATTCGCAAGCTGCACGCGCAAATGCCGCGCGACGACGAGATAAGTGACGATGGCGATCGGGCCGCAGTATCGGATGAAAAACATGCCGCCGAGGTGCGGATCCAGGTTGGCTTTCATGATGAGGTTCGGCGGCTCGCCGTACGCGAGCCACACACCGCAAACCGTCGTCACGGTGGTGCAAATCATCACCGCCTGGAGAATCGCCGCCTTCGGTGCGGCGGCGAGCATCAGGATGATCACGAGCGTGCGGATGGTCAGCCCGATCATCGACACGCCGTCGAGAATGCCAGACGCGAACGCGACCACAGCCGTCACGGCGACTACCGTGGGCAGGATGGCGCCGTCGTTTCGCCGCAGCAGAAAAAAGGTCACACCCTCGAGCATGCGCGTCTGCGCGATGACCGCGACGAAGAAGGTCAGGCCGAGGATGAACAACATCGTGTCGGCGTGGATCAGGTTGTCCAGCCCGTGGAACGACAGCAGGTGCTCTCGAGCCCACGCCCCGGTTCCCGCGGCGGCCACCTGACGATGCCACTCTGACGTTTCCAGCCCGATGAAGGTGGCAACGACGACGAGCGCCATGCCGTAGGTCAGCGCGTTCTTGTGAATCTGGTACTTGAAGGAGCCGAAGACGAAAAGCGCGAGGATGGTGGCGAAGAGCTCTGCCGCGAGAAGCGAGACCGGCAGCGCCGCCGTCCTGCCCAGTGCCAGCAGCAGGCATGCGACAATAGCGCAAGCTACAACAAACTTCCGCCCGGACATCATGACGACCGGGGACGCGGGCTCGCTCATCTGCACGCAATCATAAAATCACCTGCCGATGAACTCGCCGCCGCCGACAAAATTGCGCCAAGCGACAAAAACGTTCGTAAACAACTCAGGGTTGCTGCTGCTCGGGACGATCATTGCGCTCGTCTGGGCAAACCTGCAGCGCGAGAGCTACGTCGCCCTTTCGCATTACCTGCATTTCGCCGTCAACGACATCGGCATGGCGTTCTTCTTCGCCCTGGCGGCGAAAGAAGTGGCCGAAGCGACCGCACCGGGCGGCGCGCTGCACTCGCCCCGCCAGGCGGCCATGCCGCTCGCCGCGGCCATTGGCGGCATGCTGGGCCCAGGGCTTATTTTCGTCGCGCTGACCATCTGGCTCGACCGGCCGAACCTCGAGCGCGGCTGGGCCATTCCAACCGCCACCGACATTGCGTTCAGCTATCTCGCCGCGCGCCTCATCTTCGGCACGAAGCATCCGGCCATTCCGTTTCTTCTGCTGCTGGCAATCGCCGACGATGCGCTCGGCCTGTTGATCATTGCGGCTTTCTATCCGACGGGCCCGCTGCGGTTGATCGAATTCGCCGTGTTACTCGGCGCCGCCATGCTGTTCGCGCGGTGGTTGCAGAAACGGCGAGTCGCCAGCTTCTGGCCCTATATTCTCGGTGCCGGGGTGATCTCATGGATCGGGTTCCATCGCGGAGGGCTGCATCCGGCCCTCGCGCTGGTGCCCATCGTTCCATTTCTCCCGCACGCCGGGCGCGATCCGGGGCTCTTCGTGGACGCGCCGAATGCCCACGACACGCTCAATGAATTCGAGCATTGGTTCAAGCGGCCGGTGGACGTGTTGCTGTTTTTTTTCGGCCTGGTCAATGCGGGCGTCGTGCTCGGCAATTTCGGCGCGGGCACCTGGTTCGTGCTGATCTCGATCCTCGCCGGCAAACCGATCGGCATCGTCAGCGCGACCGCCGTGGCCGCGCTCGCCGGCCTTCGCCTGCCCAGCCACGTGACGTGGCGCGATATCACCATCGTCGGCATCATCGCCGGTATCGGGTTCACGGTTGCGCTGTTCTTCGCAACGGCCGCATTCCCGTACGGGCGCCTGCTGGATGAAACCAAGATGGGCGCGCTCCTCAGCTTCAGCGCGTTCTTCATCGGCCTCGGCGCGGCTCGTGTGTTGAAAGTGAGACGAATTGATTAGGTGTGTGATTGTCATCAATTTTTCACCCGTCCAGAGGTGGGAAATGCCGTCCCAGAGGCGGGATCGGGAAACCTTCGGGGCAGTTTTGTCGTAGTCTTCTCTATATGAAACTCACTCTTATTTGTGCATGCCTGACCATCCTTGCGGCAGCTCCAGCCGCGGCCCAGAGCCGCCTGCAGCTCCCCCCCGGCCTTTTCGCTGTGGGACAGACCGTCGCCGGTCAAGCTCCCACGCCGTTGCCCGTCCAGGGAACCGCGGCGACCGGGCCGCGGGTCACCCTCACGCTGGAGGACGCTGTGAAGCGCGCGCTCGAGAGCAACCTCGACATCGCGGTCCAGCGCATTGGCCAGCAGGTGTTCGACGTCAACATCGCGAGCATCCGATCGGTCTACAGCCCGGTGCTGTCGTCGCTCATCAGCAACCAGAGCTCCACGAACACGTCCACGAGCACGATTTCGGGCGGCCAGACCGGAGCCACCATCACCAATTCCACGTTCGTGTTCAACGGGGGGCTCGTGCAGGACGTCCCGTGGGGCGGCGGCAACTTCTCCGCGGCGCTCGACAACCGCCGTTCGCAGACATCGAACCTGACCGCCACGATCAACCCGCAATACACGCCGACATGGGCCGCGCAGTACAACCAGCCGCTGCTGCGCGACTTCAGAATCGACGCAACGCGGCAGCAGATCCTCGTCACCCGCATCAATCAGGACATCTCGGACATCCAGCTCCGGCAGACGACGATGAACACCGTCGCCAACGTGCGCAACGCGTATTGGGACTACGTGTTCGCCGTGCAGTCTGTCGACGTTGCGCGTCAATCGCTGGCGCTCGCCGACGAGCTGTTGCGGAACAACCAGATGAAAGTCGAAATCGGCACCATGGCGCCGATTGACGTGGTACAGGCCCAGTCGCAGGCGGCGCTGCAGCGGCAGGTGCTCGTCTCGGCCGAAGGGACGCGCCGCACCGCGGAAATCGCGCTGAAGCGGCTCATCGTGAACGGCACCGCCGATCCGTTGTGGAGCTCCACGATCGAACCGGTCGATCGCCCGGACTTCCGGCCGGAGCCGATCGATCTGGCAGCGGCAACACAAAGGGCGCTGTCGACGAGAACCGACGTGCTGCAGGCGCGTCAGACGCTGGCGGCCAACGACACCACACTGAAACTGCTCGACAACCAGAAGCTGCCGCAGGTCGACCTGCAGACGCGATATGCCACGACCGGCATCGGCGGAACCCGGCTCATCACGGAAGGCAGTGGCGTCGACCGCGGGCGGATTATCGGCACCCAACCGGGCGGATACCTCGACGCGCTGGACACGCTCTTCCGGAACACGCTTCCGACGTGGAGCGTGGCGTTGAACATCAGCTACAACCTCGGTACGAGCGCGGCCGACGCATCGATCGCGCGGGCGCGCATACAGCAGAATCAGATCGAGGTGCAGCTCCGCCAGCTCGATCTGCAGGTGACGAGCGACATCGCCAACGCCGCGATCCAGGTGGAGAACAGCGCCGAGCGCGTGCAGTCGGCGCAGGCCGCGCGCGACCTGGCGCAGCAGCAACTCGACGCCGAGAACAGCAAGTTCGGCGTCGGCATGTCGACCAACTACAACGTCGTGCTGGCCCAGCGCGATCTGGCGAACGCGCAGAACAACGAGCTGCAGGCGGTGCTGACCTATCGCAAGGCGGTCGTCGATTTCGAGCGGATGCAGCAGACCGGCACGGGCGGCAACATCACGGTTTTCTCGAGATGACACAGACCACCGCGGGGATTGTCGCCATCAGCGCGATTCTCGTAATCCAGGGTTCGGGGACCGTGGCGGCCCAGGACCCGATCACCCTGGACGTGGTGGTGACCGACGCAAAGTCCCGGCCCATCAAGGATCTGTCGCCGGGCGAGCTCGAGCTGACTGACGCCGGTGAAACACGGGGTGTCGACGCCGTGCGTCCGCAGGCCGGAGGCGGGCGCACCATCGGCATTCTGCTCGACGAGTTTCATGTGCAGGCCGGCGACGCCACGCTCCGCGCGAAGGCCGCGTTGAATCATTTCGTCGACACGCTCCTTCGCGACGGCGATTCGGTCGCGCTCGTCAAACCGCTCGACCCCCTGCATGCGATCACGTTCACCCAGGACCGCGACGTCATTCGCAAGGTGATCGCGGCGTTCGAGGGGCATGCCGGCGACTACACGCCGCGCACGGAGTTCGAGCGCAACTTCATGAGCCGCGATCCGAAGACGGCCGAGGCGACGCGCGCGCAGGTCGTATCGGCGGCACTGCAGTCGCTCGCAAGGCGCCTCGGCAACCAACCCGGGCGCAAGGCGCTGATTTTCGTGAGCGAAGGATTCAGGCCGGCGCAGCCGCGCGCGATTGTGTACGCCGCGAACCACAACGCGGTCGCGGTGTATCCGCTCGACCCCTACCCCGAGGCCTCGGACCACGAGTCGATGTTGCGTTCGATCGCCGAACAAACGGGGGGCGCGGCCAGCATCAACGACGCCGACCTCGCGCCGGCGGTGACGAGGGCCGTCGCCGACCTGGATCATTATTTCGTCCTCAGCTTCGCTCCATCGGGGCCGGCCGACGGCAAGTTTCATCCGGTGCAGGTGCGAGTCAAGCGCCCCGGGGTGCAGGCGCGATCGCGGTCGGGCTACTGGGCGCCCGACGCGGCGGTTGCCGCCGCTGCCGCAAAAGCAGCGGCTCCGAAAAGCACACTGCCCTTACGCGCGTCACGCTCGAGCCCGTACATTCGCCCGTGGATCGGCATGTCGCGTGGACCAGACGGACTGACCCGCGTGACGGTCACATGGGAGCCGGGAGACAGGCCTCCACGGAACCAGCGTGTGGCGTCGATTGTCATCAAGGCCCTGGCGAGCGACGGGAAGGTGCTGTTCGAAGAGCGCATCGGCGCGGGGGACGTCGATCGTGCGGCGTTCGATGCACCGCCCGGCTATGTCGCGCTCGAGATGGCGATCCAGAGCAGCAGCGGCGCCGACCTCGACACCGACTATCGCGGCATCTCCGTGCCGAACCTCCAGGTAACCCGGCCCACCTTCGGAACGCCCCAGGTGCTGAGGACGCGCAATGCGCGCGACTTCGCCGAGATGAGCCAGAAGGCCGACGCGGTGCCCGTCGCATCGCGCACGTTCAGCCGGACGGAGCGCCTGCTCGTCCGGGTGCCCGCGTACGGCCCCGGCTCCAGCACGCCCGTTATCACCGCCCGCCTGCTGAACAGGCGGAGCATCCCCATGCGCCAGTTGCAGGTGGTCGACGCACCGCTGCCTCCTGGGACCGTGCAATTCGACCTCCCGCTCGCGGGGCTCGCGCCCGACGAGTATCGCGTCGAGCTGGCCGCTTCCAACCCGGCCGGGTCGAAGGACGAAGCCAAGGAGATGATTCCCATCCGCGTCACGAACTGACCCTTCGATGCTGAGCCGGGTTATCCTGCACTTACGCATTCCTTATTGATGACCCGGAAACTGACGCTTCTCCTCTGCCTGCTGGCCATGGCCACTGCGGCGGTCGTCGCGGCGGACCTGACGCCGGCGACCTCGGCGGCCTTCGACCGTTATGCCCGACTGACCGAGCAACGCATCAACGCCGAGGTGGGGGGCAGTACGGCGTTTCTCTGGATAGATTCACTGCCGAAGAACCGGGCCGAAGTGCTGCCGGGGCTGCGCCAGGGGGGCGTGATCATCGAGCGCCTGCAGACACGGGAGGGCTCGAAGGAAATCCCGGTGCCAGACGGTCTCATCCATCATTGGGTCGGAACGGTGTTCGTACCGAACGTCGGCGTCAAAGAAGCCGTTGCCCTGATGCAGGACTACGATCGGCACTCGAACTACTTTGCGCCCGCTATCGCGCGCTCGAAGCTGCTGGAGCGCGATGGAAATCGCTTTCGCGTCGCACTCCGGTTTCACGTCAAGAAAATCATCGCCGTGACCATGGATACCGACAACGAGGCTGAGTTCTTTCATCCGGCAGCCGACCGCGCACACAGCCGCATTCGAAGCACGCGCGTCTCCGAAATCGGAGATGCGGGGACGCCGCAGGAAAAGCCGAAAGCGCCTGGCGACGAGAATGGCTTCATGTGGAACCTGAACACGTACTGGCGGTTCCTCGAGCGCGACGGCGGCACGTACATCCAGTGCGAGTCGATCACCCTGACACGCGACGTGCCCTTCGCGCTCGCCTGGATCATCCGTCCGATCGTCACGCAAATGCCGAAGGAATCGCTGACGTTCACGCTGGCGAAAGCGCGTGCCGCCCTGGTGCGTTAGAAGCCCAGGCTGTATACGATCTTGAAGTTCCTGCCGATTTCCGGAACCTGATCTTTAATCAACGACAGGTGGTTCCGGTACAGCTCGTCCGTCACATTGTCCAGGCGCGCGGTAATGGTATGGGCCGCACCCGCGCGTGCGAACGAGTACGACCCGTAGAACTTCAGCAGCGTATAGCCGTCGGTCGGCGTTTCATTCGTTGAGAGGCGCTCCTGCGCCGCGGCAACGATGACCTGGCTGCCGATCTGCAGGGCGTTGCGTTGATAACGCACGCCGCCTCGGAACTTGACCGGCGGGATGCGCGGCAGGGGCAGGTCGTTCTCTTTAAGCGATCCTCGCACGACATCGAGCCCGACCTCAGCTGACAACACCGATGTGAGCTGGAAATCCGCATGCGATTCGATCCCCTGCAGGATCGCGTCGGCGCCGACGAACTCCACGTAGGCAATCTCGTCTTCCTCTGCGCCGTCTTCCTCGTGATCGTGCCCTGCCGGCTCGCGCCCGCCGAATCGTGCCGTGAACTCGTCCTGGCGCGCCTCGAACTCTTCATGGTCCATGTTGCGCCGGAAGATGTAGTCGCTGATGTCGTTGCGGAAATACGTCACCTCACCAGACGCGCGCGGCGTGCGCCAGCGCAGCGACAGGTCCGCGCCGAGTGCGTGCTCCGATTCAAGGCCCGGGTTGCCGACTTCCAGGGCGAAGTTGCCGTGATGGACGCCGTAGAAGAACAGCTCCTCGAGCGCAGGAGGACGGGCGGCTCTCGCCACGCTGGCGGCAATCGTGAGGCGATCGTCCGTGGCGGCGGGCCGCAGCAGGATGCCGGCCGAAATGGAGCCGTCCGTGAACGTACGCTCGGGCTCTCCGGCCGGGGCGTAGGCCGTGTGGTCGGCACGCGCCCCGAATTGCAGCGTCACGTGCGGCCAGGTCATCTCTTCATAGCCGAACGCCGCGAACGCCTGCTGATCGACGGCCGGGGAAAGCGCCTCGGCCCCGATTGCGTCGAACGCGCGACCGAGCACCCACCCGCCGATGCTTCCCTTCAACCTGCCCACCGCGCGGTGCGAGCCCATCCCCTGCACTTCGATCGTGTCGTTCTTGAAGGTCGTGCCCACTTCTTCACCTTCGAGCTCGTCGTGCTGGTAACGCCGCAGAGCCACCGTGGTGCGGTACTCCTCGAACGCGCCCGTGAGACGCTCGGCGCCTGCGCGAACCGTCACCGCGTGACGCCGCGGCGTCAGCTGCAGCGTGCCGCCCTCGACGACGGGAATGCCGTATTTCGTGTCGTCGTAGCCGTAGCTGGCGCCGGCGTACGCCTTGTCGCCTTTCCATCCCGCCCCCAGCGTGGTGAATGCGCTGCGCGATTGCGAATTCGCCACCGTCCCCTCCGGCGTCTCGAAATCGTCCGAGCGCCGGCCGCCACCACCGATGTTCACGGCGAATCTGCCATTGCCCAATTGCACGTGCCCGGCCCCTCCGGCTTCTGCCGCAGCCGTACCGGCGTCGAACGTGACTTCTCCGGACGCGCCGTTCACGGGCCGCATGGGAATCTCATTCGTGATGATGTTGACCAGGCCGCCGATCGCGTTCGCGCCGTACAGCAACGTGGCCGGACCGCGCACCACCTCGATGCGTTCGGCCGAAGCGGGATTGACGCTGACGCCATGGTCGCCCGACTGGCTCGATAAATCGCCGGTGCGCTGGCCATCCTGGAGAATCTGCACGCGATCGCCGTCCAGTCCGCGGATGACAGGCCGCGATGGAGAGGGCCCGAAACTGCGCGAGGCGATGCCCGGCTGGTTTTCAAGCGTCGCCCCCAGCGAGCTTTCGAGCTGCTTGGTGAGATCCTGACCGGACAGCACAGTGGTCGGCTGGAACGCATCGAACTGGCTGCGCGCCTCGGCGCTGACAGATGCGACTTCCTGAAAGTGGAGATCGAAGTCGATGCGAAGCTCGACAGGAGCACCTCCGCCGGTGGGCACGGCGACCTCCGTACGGCGCGACGAGTAGCCCTGCGCACGAACCCAGACGTGATACGTCCCGGGCGCAAGGTTGTCGAAGCGGAATGCGCCGTCCGGTCCGGACACGGCCTCGCGTTTCAGCTCGTCAATCACAACGGTCGCGCCGCCAAGCGGATCGCCGTTCAGTGAGTTCACGAGCCGCCCC